>Ga0182004_10001905_pt1 | contig 15854 bp, 15 predicted proteins | sample Sormic07211540_1_FD_120479 | JGI IMG/M metagenome (GOLD analysis project Ga0182004, IMG submission 120479) | Endophyte microbial communities from Sorghum bicolor roots, Mead, Nebraska, USA - 072115-40_1 MetaG | ecosystem: Host-associated > Plants > Roots > Unclassified | place: USA: Nebraska...
ACTTCTAAATTCTAGTAAGTTCTTCGTTTTATTGTTCTTTGGTTTATGAGTTTACTTTGATCTCTTCGCGTAGAGTTTAGAGTAATCATCTCTAGCGTAAACGTGGTGTTTGGGCTAGGATACACATAGATATCCCCTGTCTAGCCGGACCGTGGTAGTAGCAAGGAACGTGACATTTCCGAGTTACCTTTGTAGCCCATAATTCCGTTAGTAGGATCGATAGGGTTTATAGGTGCGGGTCGAACATCCTCTGTGGTGTCTAGATTTCGTGAGCCTCCCCAACAGAATAGTAGATCATGCTTACCAAGGTTAGAACAAGAGTGCAGATGAAGACTTCTCTATACATCACTCACATCGAGTCATAGTGGTTGTAGCCTAAAGGTTAGTAGTAATAGACCGAGTTAGTCACATGCACGCTTTCTCCTAGTGGTAAAAATATAAATACGATACTATGGATAACATCCCGGGTGAAGTGCTCACCGATATCCGTGCGCTTGCGGATTAAATCCTCATTGCGTTACCATATATCAACAGATGAGTGGGGGTATTTTTAACTTATCTCTTTGTCGAATCCATGAAATTTGAGGCTGTTCAGATGGATATGGTAAGTGTTCGCACGATAATCAAGGGATTGTGTAGGTGATTTGATGGCAAGTAATCATGATCATGAAGATATTTCACTCTGTGCAATATTTTTAGTAAGTCAGCGGCAATGTGTCTTGACATTAGAGTTTTGCTGATGGGCGGTTTTCCCTATGACTTGGTGTTAATCGGAGTATGGGTGGTTGGAAGATCTATGATGTTTAATGAGATGTGAGGATCAAGGCTGAGTTTGTTTGGATTTGGTAATAGATTTTTACCAAGAAGGAAAGTAATTGTGAAAAGGTCATCATTATCTGGTGTAAATTTCAGAGCATTAATGATTTCATACTCCAAAATTAGGGGGCATGTGTTCACACCATTTTTAGGTATGAGTCAAGATGGTTAAGGAGAACTGATCGGTACTAGGGAAGTTGTTGTGCCAGATTGACAGAAGAGTGCCGATAGCCGATTTGGATGAAACCGATGATGGAATGATGGTTGGTGGATGGATTCTGTTGGCTTGGGGTTGGGGATGACAACTACTGGTTGTTGCTGATAAGACTTATGGTTGCCGATGCCAATGGAGGAGGGTGTGAAAATTGTTGCTGAAGAGGCATATATGTGCCGATGGGGCAGGAGCCGATGAAGACTTGAAGCAGGAACCAATGAAGACTTTATCGTAATTATTAGGGACATAGGAATAGATAATTATTATTTCTTTTTCCATAATTTTCTAGATATGCCTTATATGTAAGAGTCTTGTTTACTTTAGTTGAATCTTAGTCGTGTTCGGTTGTAACTCTTAAGGGCTAGGGTATAAATATAAACCCAGCGGCAATGTAATAATAAATCAATCAACATCAAACACAAGTTTTACATCTTCTTTTTGATGACTTCATCAACTCGCATACTTTTTCTGTTTCCAAGTTCTCAAGGATTCGATGAGTCACACTTGATGATTTCTCGAGTTTCGTGTGAGTACCTCTTGGCCGCGACATCCATGCGCATCGCTGTTGTCGGGACCAAAGTATTCAAGTTATCACCTTTGTAGATTGTTATGTTAAATCGGCTGGCACACTTTGATATCGAAATTGGGTATTAGACCTTTGTGTTTATAGATCTATGTTTGCATCAACAAAAGTGATTGACATGTTCCATTGTTGATGTGTCATCCTGCCCGGAGAACTTAGTAAAATCTGGCACCTTGTACCAATTTGGAAGAGGAATTTGGTCATATGCTGCAGGATATGGTGTCCGATAAGAGTAAGTGTTGACTTTAGATTTTATCCCAAACTGATCTCTCATGACCTCTGCTATCTTATCGGCCCAATAAGCATCGGCATCCTGCCGATGTGCTGGTTGAATCTTTGGTGCCTGCTGATATGCTTCCACGTGTCTCTATGGCATATGATCTCCGGCAAGCAACATGTTGGCCATTGCTTGTGGACCGCCAATCTGCTGGGCAAGATTCATCGGCTGAGCCGCCGGTGCTTGATTCTGAAAACCAGCTTGCATGTAACCTTGTTGAACCCCTGCAATTTGATGATTTTGCTGTGCTGTATGTGGAAAGGGCGACTGTACTAACCAACCATTATTTGTATTCATCGGCACAAGACTTAATGATGGATAGTAATTAATTGTCATTGCTGGATTAACATACCCTGCCTGAGACATAAACCTCTATTATGTCGGCAATGGATTTGCCGATGAGTTTGCATTAGGCATTTGAAATGTCGGCATGTGAAAATTCCCAGTACCTAGTCGCACGGTGGTAGTTTTGGAAAACTGAGGCACTTGAGTCATCGATGAAACTGGAGGTGCCGATGGTATGGGAGCTTTTCCTACTATGTTAGGTATCTGAGATAATCCAGAATTATTTGAAAAAAACTCTAGAGGCATACCATATCCCCACTAGTCAAGAGGAACCTGACTGTTTTGAAATACAGATCCTGACATCGCCGATGCTGATAGATCTGTGTTGAGCTGAACCCACCCTCCAGAAGTCATTGGTTCTAATCCCATCGGTGTTGATTGTTCATTAACCAATCCCGATGTACTCGGAGGAGACGTAACTTCTATACCCGCAACGGCTGATGGAGCCGATGGAGCAAGAGCCGATGATAATCCTTGCTGATGATAGGCTGGGCCAGCATAAATTGGTGGTGCTTGTCCCTCTTTGAAAGTTTGGATCACAACATTGTAAATGGTGTTGGACAGCACATTGGACTGGTTAATCAAAGCATGATTAATTGCAAAATTACCATCTCTAGCAGTTTACTAGGATTGGGATCAAAGGTAACCTACCGAGGCAACGATAGATCTTGCTTTTGGATGACTTCCCCACTCCTGTTCAGGCTGAAAGATTTCAAACAAAGCTGCTTGTACTCCTCCATAGCCTTCTCCATAGCTTGCTTCTGTTCTTCCCTTTGATCGACCTCTGTCACGCTATTGACGTTGTCCGCATTGAGTTCTGAAGTAAGCATGTTGATCTTTGTTGATTGGTCCCACTGGGTGTGCCAAAAGATGTGTTGATGCAAAAATATATCTGCAAACACAAAGGGCTAATACCCAATTTCGATGCCAAGGCGTGCTAGTCGATTTGACTAATTAATCGACAAAGGTGATAACTTGAATACTTTGGTCCCATCGGCACCTTTCTGCTGATATAATACAATAATCTCCCCATTGTCGATAGGAGTATGATATCCCCATTGCGCACAGATAGTAGTATGATATCCCCATTGCGCACAATCAAAGACACCACCTTCCTTCACACCATCTACAACACTGGATCAGACTGCAACATAATGTCAAAACAGGTATATGATGAGTTATTTCATTTACTTTTATACCCAACATGTATTTAGTTGCAGATGGCGGATCAATCACTAAGGTTCCCTAAAGGAGTGGTCAAGAATTTCATGGTAAAAATTCAAGGACAATATATACCTGCAGATTTTCTACTTCTTGACATGTACAGAGATGATGATTCCTCGATCCTCTTGGGAAGACTGTTCCTCTATACAGCCAAAGCCAACATCTACATCGGATCAGGGCATATCCACTTCAACCTACCTACCGGAAAGGTATGCTGTCAATTTAGAACACAAGTTAACCATGAGCAGATCAGGTAGCAACACAATAGAAGAAGACGCCAAGCCCGCCGTCACGCTGCCCAGTCTCACTGCGCATGGGAAGACTTTGCTAGCAAGATTATGAAATATGAAGATCGCTTCACGGAGCAAGAAGAGAACACGCGAGCACCCCAATAGAGTGAGTGGGTAGAAGAAGCTAAAAGGATGGACGAAATTGCCAAGAAAGAGAAAGAGATCTTAGCCCGATTAGAAGGATGGGAGAAGGAGAACAGAGATGAAGAGTTGGAGCTAGGGAAGAAAGAAGCAAAAGAAACAGAAGCAAGAAGTAAGGAAGACACATGTGACGCATCACCACAAAATGGGGAGTTGATCGAGGATACCTCAGACAATGAACCCACTGAGTAAGTCCTCTGTACTATCTAAGTCCTATCGGTAGACTTTAAATTCCATACCCTAGCCATAAGGTTCGAATGGTAGTTATCTAGTTAAAGTAGCATGCATTAGTAATTTCACTTTAATAACTTAGTAGCATATTTATTTCCCTTGGCATATTAATACAAAATACAAATGAATATTTACTGCTTTAATTACTACATCTTAAATACTAAGGCTCCATGTGGATACCCTATGGTATTTTTCGAAGGAACATCCACTGTGGTGGCGTAAAAATTAAATAGCATTCGTATTTAAAATTTCTGCACCATAAATAGAAAATTCAAAAAGAAGAGAAAAGTAAAATCCTTTCTAAATTAGATAACATTAAAACTACCTCATAAAGGAGATCAGTTACACTTTGGCTGATTGCTAACCCATTAACAAATTCAAGCCTCAAGTTTTGGTTTCTCTTTAAGGAGAGTATTTATGCAGGAATAACATCATAGCAAGGAGAGAGTCTATCAGTGGCGCCCACCGGGTTCGCGACTGGCTAGCTTGCTCTCAAGGACATGTACATCAGATATTGCAACCATCCAGCTTGGGGGAGGAGCATACCCTAGTTATCACTTAATTAAACCTAAGTGATTTTTGAGTCTATATAGTTATAAAAATACAAAAAATATGTGAGCACATGAAGGTTCACCATAGTATCATAGAAAAACATAAAAATATGTAGGCACATGAAGGTCTGCAAGTCTTAGAGTCTTTTTGTGAGTTTATAATTAGTTAAATGTTAGAGTCTGTTAGAGTTAGTCTAAACTAGAGCTAAATAAAAATTGATGAACATTAAAATTTTGTCATGGAAATGATGAATAGTTGCTCTGTTATAGATCTTTACAAGTGCCTAGATTTTAACATGAGATTCTCTCGAGTTTTGGACATTACTGTTTTAATTTGAAGGTTTACTCCAAAACCTGCATCTTGTGGACGCATAAGTTTGACCTAAGTCTAGGTAGTTACTTGATGTGATCTTTGAAAGTCTGAGCTACTATTTATCTTATTCCTAGCATTACCAAGTTCTAGAGATTTATTTTGAAAACCCAAAATCCTACATGATGAGCTCTTGTATGACAAGTTTCAATTCCTACCAATGCCATACATAATATCTATTTAGAGTTAGGAAAACTTTCGCACATTTATGTTGCTTGCTTTGCATTGAGTTTAGTCAACCTTTGTAGTATACCTTATGAGAGTCTTGTCATGCTTTTAAAACCAAGATCACGTACACACTCTAGTTCACATATGCATTATTCCCACACTAGGAGTAATCACCAACATAAACCATACCCATAGGATAAAGCCCTTCATAAAAGCTCTAAGTTTTTAGTATTACCTCTCTGATCATTTATTGTTTTAAAATGATATATGTGGCTATGCAAAAATATAAAAGAAGAAAAGGGAGTAAAAGATGGACAAGTGTCCCAGTAATTAAAATGATGGGTACTAGATGCCTGCCTCCCTATTAAAAATAAATAAATAAATAAATAAAATAATAATAATAAATAATAAAGATATCCCATGTCTTCCCTAAAAAGTTTTAATAGAGAGCTGTTCCCAAAGAAATAGAAATTAGCCACAAATACCACAAATGCACCTATCCACCATACTCCATACACATGCACACATTGGTTTGATTGTATGCCTCGTTTCTTTACAGATCCATTAGTTTACTTTACAATACATGCATCACAAGTTTGCCTATCCTTGTTATTAGCACTCCTATAAGCTCCACCATATATACCTTTAGCTATAGGAGACATAAAATCATGCCTCAAGAGAGAACCACAAAAACCACATACATTGAGAGAGTTGAGGGTGTCATACAATTAAGCTCTGAGTTTTATTCTAAAAAACTCCGAAATAATGATTCTATGAAGAATTTGAGACATAGTGCTTGACCTGATTGTTCTGTCTTCTGATTACTCAAGACTCATGCAAGAGCTCTAAAGCCCCATGGTTAAAGTTAAAATGGGTAAGTTTGAAGATTGGAGCAGTTATTAACTAATTCGAAGGAGAATCTTTGTTTGGGAGCATGTGTAATTGGAAAGAACGAAAACATTGTAGCAACTCTTGATCCAATTACATATTCTGCTTAGGCTTGGTTTGCCAAGGGACTGGCAAAATGTAAGCTTGGGAGAATTGTTGACCGTCGATAACGTCAACTTTTATTAAAACTTTAGACCCGAAGGAAAACATGAAAACACACTAGTCTAGGGTTTTATCTGACAATTTCCACGAGTTTTGCATATTCTGTATTTTCTAGAGTGAATTTTAGGAGAGTTGAAAAGAGGGATTCTATTGCAAAATTAACACGAAACTAATCCGCCATGGCAACATCGCAAACGGGACATGGAAAGACTCTGGAAGACACCGGAAGAGCTAGGCCACAAAGGCTGCCAGGTGGGGCCAACCAGACCCATCCTAGCGCCGGCCGGTGCCCCCCTATTAGGGTTTCACCCCCCTTCTAGAATGTTCCTCCACCACCTACGAGGAGTCATCTCGGCCCTTGGTTAAGTCGGTTTGATCCTATGGCCAAAACCCTAAACCCACCGGACTATAAATATAGGGGTAGACCCCCCTAGAGACACCAAACCATCAACTCATTGATCAAGGCCTCAAGCCATCAAGCATCAAGAGCCTTCAACTTCATCAAGAGCCTTCTAGTTCATAGTTCTACTTAGTTAGATTAGAAGTAGAGGAGATTTAGTTCTTCTTCGGGATCTGGAGCCCCTAGCGTTGGTCTGGAGTGCAAGAGTTCAGTAATAGATCTAGTTCTTACTTTATTGTGTTCAATTTTATATTAGAGAGACTTTATTATTAATAGATTCATATGTTCTTAATTGCAATATTCACAGTCTACTTTGATTATATGTCTATGATAGTTTGGTTTGATCTTATTGAATTCATGTAATTGCTCATATACCGTTTACCTAATAGATCTTTTGGTAGATGGTAGACAATAGGTCGACGTGGTGTCTAGATAGCTTGTTTATCTACAAGTGCACCCTGATGTGCGAGGACGTGTGGTAGACCACGTAGGTGATAGCTACGTTGGATCCTCTATAGTCCACCCTCCGTACGTAGTACTAGCATGGGCGCGGTCGCGAAGGAGGTGACCCTTCTGTCTTAATACCCTCATTAGTTGATGCCTCTTTACATGTAATTATGATATAGGGTTAGCTCAACAATGATTTCTAGATGTACTTGCACTAACTAGAGTTATTCAGTGATGTAGTTATAGAATTACCTTAGATCCAACTACCTAGTTTATCCAACGGCCAACTATGATTATGACTAGTAGATGCTCTGATGATTATCCTTAATTATGATACTTGATGATTATGCTATGATTATTATTTACCGTTATTTATCTTGTGACCTCTGCCTGTTATGAGTAGATTAGAAAACCTTGGTAATATCATCTATTCATCCTATATAATTTCTTATCAATATAATAGATTATAATTTAATACATCGCCTTCCTTGTGGTGTAAATATAAATCGACAACCTGGATACTTCCCTAGATAAAATGCTACAACGGTATAATTATCTGTCCGCTTGTAGAACCCATTTAGTTTACAATTATATTCATATCTTTTATTTCTGCCTAGCCACAATAGTACATGTCAATCTATAATAAATTCCTAGCAATATAATTAGGGATGACAACCTACTTCATGTTTAGGAATGTTAGTAATTAAGGAAGTGGCTAGTTGCTAATTGACAGGTTAATTATGTACCGTGCATTTCTAGCGTTATTGTTAGAGGTAGGGATTATCTCTATTTTTAGTGATGACGGTAGTAAATGTCAACAAGCATTTTTGGCGCCGTTGCCGAGGAAGGCACAATAAACTTAGGATATATTGATAACATATATATGTATGGATAAAGTCATATTACCAATCGATTTCTAACTCAATCAGGTACACCCTTTGTTGTTATTATTTTCTTATCTTATACAGAGTGATGAATGAATGGTTTTTCTCTTCCAAGAAACTTTACTCAAGATCTAGAGAAACTACTTAGAAAGAAGAAGTTTTTAGAAGCAAGGGACAAATTCGAGTCACCATCAAGAACACCCTCTGCTGCTGAAGCTAGTTCTTTAGAGGAGCTAGTTCCAATATTGGAAGAAGAATTTGTAGAACAAGTAGAAGCACAAACAGAAGAGCATTTAGGTGAAAACCTAGCTCCTATGTTTGAAAACATGGCTCAGAAGACACTACAAGAGTTCTCTGCCCCAACAACAGCAAACATTCGGACTGGACCAGCAGTCAACACTGGGGAGAATGGATTCAAGCTCAAGCCTACTCTCATTACCATGGTTCAAGCCAGCTAATTATGTGGAAAAGCTCATGAAGATGCAAGTGCACATTTACAACATTTTCTAGAGATCTGCAGCACCTTCGCGATCAGAGGAGTACCAAAAGATGCTATCTTACTCTGTCTTTTCCTGTTCTCATTATTGGGGAAAGCCAAGCAGTGGTTCTACATCAACGAAGACAAACATAATACATGAGACCTATGCTCGACTGCTTTCCTTGCAAAATTCTTTCCTACAGCCAAGACTAATGCTCTCCGTGGGAAGATTGCATGTTTCCAACAACAACATGATGAATCATTCACTAAAGCATGGGAAAGATTCCAGAATTACATTGAAGACTGTCCTCATCATGGGATAGAGGAGTGGTTGTTAATGCAGACTTTCTATCACGGGCCCATTTCTAGTACCTATGAGTCGATTTAAGCTGCAGCTGGGGGAGCTTTCCTGTCACTTAAGCTCTAGGATGCTAAAGCACTCGTTGAGAAGATGGCCTCAAATTTAACATGCAATGAAGAACATACTCAGCCTCGAAAGAAAGGCGGAGGAATCCATCATCTCAAGGAAGCTGACATGGTCACTGCCAAGCTACACCTCATCATGAAGAAGCTTGACATAGAGAGGAAGGAAGTCATGCACATCAATGATTCCCATGTTACATGTGAAGAACTACCTTCTACAATCATCAACATGCTCACTCCAGATCTCCTTCTTCCATCACTTAGCTTTTGCCGTACACCCAACTGCGCCCTTTGTGTCGCTGATGCCTCCTACAAAGACCATGACCTCATAGTGGACGAAGACATCCATTAAACACAAGGCACTCAACAAGCCATGACTAAACATGGTGAATCTAGAGGTCACCAACATGATCAGGTCAAGAGTCCTAACAAGAACCGAAGGGACAAGGCCAGAGGAGAATGAGGTCATGTACCGCTGTTCATGTTGTTTCTCTTCATTAAGTTAACTGGAGTATGCAAGCAATGGACAATAGTATTTGTGTTCATGTTGTTTAAGTGAACTAGTTGCTTACTTTTTCAACAGGTGGGTGCAGGCATAACAGTGTCCCAAGGCTTATTAGTGCTATAGCTAGTTTCTTCATTCGCAGTTGTGCTTGAAAAGTGACATTGAGAACCATTCGGTAGTAGGGACAGCCACCAGCGACCAATTTGTGCCATGTTACACCAGATAGTCTGCTTGACATTAGCTTGCTTTTTGCAACGCTTCCTCCTTAGCAGACCTCTCCATAGAGTTTTTGTCTACTATGATGGCTACACACATCATTGTAGTCACAATAGATCCCATGCAAGATCTTGCTAGACTACATGCAACCTGTTCATAGATGCACACAATGTATAGCGATGTAGTAGTGAGGCAAAGTATACCACTGCAGCTAGTGTTGCAATGCCTTGAAGGTTAGAAGGTGTTCTACAATGATGAATACCACATCAGCTGATCACTAAGCTTGCGAGCATCAACAACCCAGAGGCCTGCTTCTATGCTCGGCTGCAAACCATATTCATGGAAGAACATGGCACGATCACACTCTGCCTCGACATACTTCAGCATGCCTCCAAAGAAGGCCATGAAGATGTAACTTATGTTCTATCGCTACTGCTCCATAGGTCCAATGGTCATTCCACAAAGGATGACAATGCCCCATGGTTGTTGAGGAAGGTCAAAGGCGATGAAGGGCCACCAGTGCCGTACGCAATGTGGAAGAATAAGAATATGGTGCCTCCAATCTGTCATGCCGCTGTTAGGGGGACCTCCTATGGTGGAATGTGATGGGTCAGGGTCTTCAACCTATCGCCAAGCCAGTGCATCACTAGGAACATCATAGAGGAGGAGACTATGGCAATCGTGTCAGATAGGAAGGATGTAATGAGTGGGGTTTGTTGTGTAGCAAGGAGTGTGGGATTGAATATGAGTGTCTAAGGTTCCTCAAATCACTATATTGGCCACATCAGTAGGATCCAGAGGTCGGATGGTGATTCTTGTAAGATGTAATTATTGTCAACAATATATATGTACATGACACGGATTATGTTTAATACACTCTAAATTGTAAGTTCTATGAATATTTTAGGTCAAATTGAGCATGCATTGCTTACTATGCCTTCTCCTTGTTGACAACCAAGTTAATAGTTATCTGTTCGATTCCAAAAAGATGAAAGCATCAAAAGCAAATCGATGCTTCATGTATCATTCACATGACTTAGGCCACTAATGTATAAGGTACACATGTTGCTACATGACAATGATGATCACTACTACTTGTTCAGTGACACTTGGATAAGAAACTAGTAGTTCACTCTTTAACGAATGTAGTGTATTCAACAAAAGTACTAGTAATTTAACAAAAGTACTAGTACAAAACAGGTTTCCCTGTATAACATGAGACGTGTTTGGAGCCTAAGATAGTCTAACTCTAGGAAATATAGATGATCCAGTTCATGGCAAGTCGATGAATAGTGAAATACAATGATGGCAACTACAGGGGCCATACAACTAGTCCATGGAATCCAACAATTAGGGCCTATTTGGATGAACTAGGACTAGTGATTAGTCCAACTAGTTGGGTTCTATGGACTAGTGAACAAACAACTCGTTGAAGCTTTGGGATGATCCATGTCAACTCTTTCATTGAGTTTACCACCTCCATCCATTGTTTGTCTTGTGCACCTCCACCTTGAGCTTAGCTTCATCACCCTCCTCCTCCTCCTCCCTTTTCTCATCCTCATCGTTGCTGTAGGTGGCCTCATGAATCATGTTGAAGAAGTAGGTGTCGCCAATGTTGAGGTTGTTGCCAGAGCAGAAGTTGGCCCACCTGTACTTGATGGACACTCGCAAGACTTTGTTCATGGGGGTCCTCTCCAAGCCCACGAACTAGGACTACCTAGCCATTTGTAGCTTGAGCATGTGTCACTGCTTGTAGTTGTGTGCTCACTCAAAGTCCACTAGCATGTTTTTTGCTTCGCACAAAAAATACTAATGACAAAAAGGACAACGGTAACTTGAGACATCATCGGTACATTCTGTGTCTCACACGAGTGCACACCAGATACTTCTCTTTGAGGTGGTACTTCCTTCAGGATCATTGCAAAACTCCTTGGCTCCATGATGGGCAAGGAGAGCTGACTACCGCCAGCCTCAAAGTCATGTGGGTACTACTTGCAGTAGGTGGTAAGGTTAGAGACCTTTATGTTAATCTGTGACCAGCCATTGTACCACAATACAAGAGAGAACCCGTCTTTGAGGTCGAGGGTGTGGGTAAAGTGCTTCCATCATCGACAGAAATATAAGTGACCACTTGGTGACATCGGGGAACACCTCCACCTTCCATCGAGCCAGGCTCTGCTCATTGTCCAAGCAAAGCTTGAGTATCCACAGATCTCAAATGACCTAGGCAATTGCAGTCGGTAGCATCTACCTGCACAAAGACGACATAGATAGATAGAGGGACAAGTTCATTCCCAATCACACTAGTAGATCAGATTTAGCAAATTAAAAATAGGGATCTCTAAAGCACTTTAGGTCACTCTGCCTTGATCCTACCATGTCTTCTTGTAGCCTTGCCGTGCCAATTAGGGAATCCATGCTGATATATCTCTATTCTTGTTCTCCTCTCGAGGAGGGCTATCACACCCTAGTTTTCAAAAGAAAACAAGATTCACCATATGTGTGTCTAAGAAGTCTACACATATAATGATAGAATAGAATATCAAAAAATGGTTACATAGTGGAAAAACATACTAACATTAACACTTACAATTATCAGAGTTACATGGAATGGGTGCTAAACCTTTTCTCGAGCTACAATCTTCTAATGGATAGCTAACTAGGGGCTCCGTACACTAAGCACAGTGGCGAATCTAGGAAAAATCATCGCTGGGGTCGGTCTAGAATTTGAGTCATAAGGCCATAACTAAAGTTGACAATAATCTAACACCATACATAAATATATATAAATATATTACAAATAGTAACTAGTAAGCATTCATAAATGGAAAAAATGTAACAATAACATATCTTGAGCAACAAAAATATTTACAATAGTGGTTACCTCTTATAGCTTCACCCTACGAGTACGACTAGCCATATTCTAGAAACAAACTTGTCTGTGTTTTGACCCCGGGGGTGACACCAACGAGTGAATTTGTATGCGTGCTCCCTTTTCTGGATGGTGATACAAGAATGACACAAAGATTTATCCTGGTTCGGGCAAAAGAAGGCCCTACATCCAGCAGGGGGAGACTTTGTATTATCTTGCACCTAAGTGCTTGTACAGGGGTGAATGCAAGCGGATGTGGCCAAGAGTTCTAAGTCCTAGCCGGTGGTGGTGTGTGAGAATTGTGTTTTATGAGTTGTATCTCCTATCCCAGATGTTGTCCTCAGTGTCCCCTTTTATAGTTCCAAGGGGAGACCTAGGTTACAGAGTGTAGGCATTAGAATAAGTCTCGATAGGGGTATGGCGCTAGCCTACTCGAGGCTTCCGTACCAGCGTAGCCTCGAGCCATCTTGTTACGGGGTACTTTGGTGATGATGGTGCGCACGTTCCCTGAATTCAACTCCTGTACATCGTCTTGTATTGGCTTAGGCGCGAGCATGCTTGTACGTCGTGGCAGTAGTCATGTCTGGGGTGGTTGAAATGCTGACTTCCATCACCAGATCCTTTCCTAGGAAGGAACGTGTCTACTCGAGGGTTGGGCGGCTCGAGCATCCTCGTTACGTGGAAGTGCTGACTTTGTGCGTCTCGAGGGGTGCCGTGATGGGATATTACGCCTGCAGCACTGTGTTGAGTCGTACCTTTATCCAATCTTGGGGATAAAGCTGGAAAAAGTGGAGATTTGACGGGTGCTTGTTCCCCTATCATGCTTCCCGTGACTGTCGTGTTAGGTGGGAGCATGGCAGTCAGATTTAATGCCCTGACTTCCGTACTCGCGACAGGTAGCGGGGGACGCTTTTGTGCTCGAGTCCCGTTGATTCGCTCGACGCTATTTCCATATTCGATGGTTGCTGGCCATCGAGCCCTTGTCGATCCACTAGACTCTGTTTCTGTGTTCGAGGCCACGATCGACACCGCGCCTCAGTGATCATGTATTCATGTCGGAGCGTCGAGCTGGAGCCTTGATTTGTTTGTGAATCCTCTCATTGTGGGTGTTGGCTGGGATACCCCCTATTGACATCCTTGACAGCAGCCCTGAGCCTCTGTTCAAGCACTTGTGTTCGAGCAGAAGTTCTTCCGACGGTCGAGTTTCCGTGTAGCGACCCCCGTGGGGGTAGCCCCCGAGCCCTCGGAGGAGTCTTGGACTCCTTTGAGGGCTGTATTGCTTTTTCAGATGCGACCACTCCCAATCTTCCTTTTGACCGAAGGGCGTTCGTTCTGGAAGAGAGCCTCCGACCTTCGTTGGCTGGCTTTACCTTTTCGAGGCTAAGAGCGTGACGTGCTCCCGGTGGAGTGAACGTCATCGTCTTGGGTGAGCTTCTATCGGGTAATCCAAGCGAGAACCCATGCCCCATTCAATGGGGTTGGCTGCAGACCGGAGGCGTTCTCATCAAAGCTAGGCTAGCGCGGTCGAGGATACTGGTCTCGTTCGATACAGTCCAGTGGCTCGACGCCTCCCTCCGTGGGGATTGCTCTCAACCTTCTTGCCCCTGCCTTGGATACTCCTAGCGAGTTCTCGAGGCAGGCCTCGTTTTCGACCCCTTGCTGGGCGCCCCTGACTCTGGTACTCGAGGGCGACCGTCGAACCCATCCGGTGGGCCGGTCTGCGCTCCCTCGAGGTTCTTATGGCGGCGCGCGCCTGCCTTACCTTGCGACGGAAGGAACGATCGTGGCAGTTCGCTTTCTTGCTGTTGAGGGTCCTTATTGCTCACATTTAACCATCAACTAATCATGGAAAAGGATCCAAATGCAACCAACACCTAGACTTAGGGTTTTATCTCATAGAATTCCACGAGTTTAGGTGTTTGTCTATTTCTGCAGGGGGTTATCAGGAAATATGGAGAAAAGGCCCACATGTCAGGTTTACATAGAGATATTAACGTGTGTGCCAATTTTCTATCATCTAGAAGACTCCAGAAGCCACGGGAACGAACGCGAGGCCGAGCGGGCCTAGGGGTAGGGCTCCCGCCCTCCCCCCTTGGGCACCCACCCAGGTGCCTCGGCCAATGAGGCCCCGCCTCGTGGATCATGCTCCACCGACCTAAGGGATTAAGGAAAACTGTGCGATTAAGGTCGGTTTGATCCGACGGCCCCCTAGCCCCTAGAGGAGACAATCTCTTCTACAGAATCAAAGCTACGGTTTCAATTATTCATCCAAGTAGAGAGGATCCCTCTAGTTCTAGTTCATCTAGTTCTAGTTCTAGTTAGTTCTTGTTGTAATCTAGAAAATAGGGAGAGAGAAGAGGAGAGCGGAGGAGGAGCCAGATCTGTCGGATCTTCCTCAACATTGTACTTTTGCAGCAACTGGACGTTCTTCATCGTTCTCCAAGTTCTTCAATTCATAATTCCTGAGTTCTTTGATTACTTTTATTTACATTCAAGTTATTTATTGGATTCCTGCTTGCATCAAGTGCTCTAGTCTTTGCAACACTAGAGTAGTAATTAATAGATTAGACGTGGTGTTTAGTCTTGCAATTACCTATTATTGCACCCAATCCTACGGATTGTTGTGGTAACCCTAGGGTAGTGATAGCCCTAACGGTCGACGTATTCCACCTCGTTCGGATCGGTGTTTGTAGGACTGTAGTGAGAGATTCCTAGCCCCCTTCTCATCTCTTTCCGTGGTTAGTGTTCTGATGTCATGAAATACATAATCTTTGAAGTAATTCTTCATTCTTAGATCAACTAGAGAACTCTCAGGAAACTTCCTCTCTTTCCACCAAAAATAATTATATAGTTATCCTTGGGCGATTTTGAGTCTTAATTAGTACACTCACGTTCTCTATGGAAAATCGATACTCTCGAATACACCCGGGTGAAAGCTACATCGATATCTGTGCGCTTGCGGATTTTTTCTGTTTGCGTTTAAGATACCCAACAAGCTTTCTGGTGCCATTGCCAGGCAACGGTAGCTGTGCTAGTTTCGAACCAAGTCATCCGTGTATCCTTTTTCTTTTCCTTTTTTACCACACTCACCTTACCATTTTCGCCGTACCACATGGATTTCACTCCTATCTATAAACTGTTTGCTCCAAAGGGTGAGTTATTAGAGCCACCACCATCATCACATCCAATTCTTACAAATGGCTATGACCTCGGCCCTGATCTAATAGCCATGATTCAGGAGCAACTCTTCTCTGGGCAAGTAGATGAAGATCCATACACCCACCTTAGAGAATTCGAGCAGTTGTGCTCTTGCCGATCTATTTCCGGCATGACACAAGAAACCCTTAAATGGAAATTATTTTCGTTCTC
>Ga0182004_10001906_pt1 | contig 15852 bp, 21 predicted proteins | sample Sormic07211540_1_FD_120479 | JGI IMG/M metagenome (GOLD analysis project Ga0182004, IMG submission 120479) | Endophyte microbial communities from Sorghum bicolor roots, Mead, Nebraska, USA - 072115-40_1 MetaG | ecosystem: Host-associated > Plants > Roots > Unclassified | place: USA: Nebraska...
GTGAAAATTTGGTAATAATTTGTGATGTTCTTTTTCGTCACTATGGTTTGGATCTGGGCTTGGATACGGGCTGGTTATAGAAGATACACAACTAATGCATGACGATCACAAATTGCAATCTATGACGGCTTAATTAGGTCCAGCAAATGTATGACGTGAGATACATGACAAATTTTTTGATCGTCATGGTAAGTTAACTATGACGTAGTTTTGACGGTTTGTGACCAAAGTGATCGTCATGTAAAGCATCATTCCTTGTAGTGTAATTAGTCATAAACATTAGCTAGAGTAGATCTAAATATGTGGTGTGATCTGAATAACACCGAGCTAATAATTAGCTAGCCAGTTAATATAACTCTAATATTAGTCATAAACTATTAACCCGCTAACTATATTAACAGTAGCGAACCAAACAGTTGGACAGCTGGTAGACTTTTTTTTTTGGGAGAAAGCTGGTAGATGGTGCATGCTAGTAACCAATGAATACACTTCCTATATGTATGTGCTAAACCACTTGGCTTCGTTCCAGTAAGTGTCGATCTCCAGCCAGCTGTTGTTAGGTGTACGATTTTTCGAAAGAACTTGTTAGGTGTAACGATTGGAAGATATAGATAGGTGATGGTGGTGCACTTGCACGATGATATGATATATACACACAGAAATCAGTTGTGATGAGTCGACGTGCAAGCCAAGATATTTCCCTGACAAACGTGCATAACTATAACGATGTACCAGCAGAATTATATGTGCAGCAAGTACAGTGGCAGTTTGCTTATTTTTTAAAAGGTTCTTAGGATATATGTTTAGGACTAAGAGTACTGCATCATTGAGGACAGGGTGTTCCTGAAAAGGTGTGGCTGGATGGATATGAGTATGTGACTAGGAGAGCCAGCTGGTAGATGTAGAAGCTTGGCATATATGGCCAAAATAAAGCCTCCTAACAGGAAAGGAGACGCATGCACAATCATAGTTTTAGCTGAAAACATAGTATGTTGAGAGATAAAACCAGTTTGGTTAGTACTCCGTACTAGAATAAGTGTGTTTATGATATATGGTTAGGACTAGGAGTACACTGCATCATTGAGAAGTACAGGGTGTTCTGAAAAGGAGTAGGTGGATGGATGTGGGTATGTGACTAGGATAGTAGAGCCATCTGATAGATGTATGTACGTACAAGCTCGGCATATGGCCAAAATAAAAGACCTCCTAACAGGAAAGGAGACGCATGGGCAATCATAGTTTTTAGCTGCAGACTTACATTGAAAGGAAGATTATCAATTTGTATATTGAAAGTGCAATTAAAATATATATACTATGTATAAGGGAAAAGATAGTTTGCAGATATTCAAAACGTTAGACCCAAAGGAGAGGGAAATATTTCTAAGGGAAAAAAAGAACCTAAATACCTAATGGCCGTTGCTTTGATAGTTTGGATACCAGGGTTCTAATCCAATAATTCGTACCGTGTACTTTGGCTTTAATAAAAGGAAAAGTGTTACAACATAAAACTGCAGGACACGCTATCCTATTCCTCTGCAAACTACCTAGATTTTTTTTATAAAAAAAGATAATAATAAAAGTCTAGCATTCAAAGAAATAGATTACAGAGCTTCCTGGACTGCTGAATAGTCACATAATAAACTTTATTTTCAATACACAAGCAATACATTATTTACTGCCTAAGATGCAGATACACCAACTCACCATACCATACATAGTACTCACATTACACACAGCTAGACAACCAGACACCAGGGCATTAGATTTTGTCCATTTACAGGGCTCCAAGCAATGCAACCATCAGAACTTATTCACAAAGTTATTTTGTCCATATCACTTTGCCAATTACCATTTACGCACTCACAACTTGCCATACACACATGACACAACAGCTGATAGTAATATACACCAACTCCTAAGATGGAGGGAGTATGCCTTCAGAAGACCTCAAGATTCAGGATTTGCTACCGTCATCCAGTTCCATGTTCTGAAGCCTAAGCTTCCTCTCATCAGAAAGGAGCTTTGCAAACTGTGTGAGCATACCAGCATAGGTTAGAGCACGGCTATCTTTCGGCACTGTCTCGATGTAGTTGATCTTATAATCATCCTTGCTTAGTGGCTTATGCAGAAGGTTTTCTCCAATCTTAACCAGCCCTTGAAGATTCTTCTCCGTTGAGAGGTCGGCTGGCACAGCCCCTATTGGTATGTTGCGGTCCTGCAAGAAATAAATGAACATAGACATCAGTATACTCTCTTTCCTTAGCTGAAAATACTATTCGTTAATTAGTTATGAGAGAAAATCATTGTTTAATGGCTAACAAATTCGACAGATAAACAACAAAACCGATGTCTAACAACTTGGACGGCACCGTGAAATTGCTCTGTAAGACTGTAACATACTGATGTCTAACGACAAAACGACCTGAGCCAATTAATATTTTTGGTCGCCTTTGTTGTTTGGTGATTGGGCCGGCCCAGTAACAAAAACGGAAACGTCTTCCGTCTACCACATTGGCCTCCAGCGGAGAGTCGCAGACCACAGCGTCGCCCGCCGCCCCGCCGCACCCACACGGCGCCGGCGAATAGCGATGCTCCGCCTCGGAGGCCACCTCCTTCCCGCTGTCCGCGCCGCCTCGCCTCTCCCCGCCGCCGCATCTTCCCTCCCTCTCCACCGCCTCTTTCTCTACAGCACCACTCCCGCCTCTCAGTTCGTCGTCGAGGACTACCTCACCACCAGCTGCGGCTTGACGCCAGAGCAGGCCCGCAGGGCCTCTAGGTACCTGCCCAGTCTCAAGTCGCCCGACAATCCTGACGCCGTCCGAGCCTTCCTCGCAGGAATCGGCGTCTCCAAAGCCGAGGCCGCCGCCGCAATCTCTAGGGACCCGAGGGTCCTCCGCTCCGAGGTGGACAGAACCCTAACCCCCTGCATCGCGCAGCTCCGCGACGTCGGCCTTTCCCCACCGCAGATCTCCCGCCTCATTTCCATCGCCCCCACCATCTTAGTCAAGCCTAGATTGATCCCCCGGCTCGCATTCTACCTCTCCTTCTTGGGCTCCTACGACAATTTGCACACCATCCTCAGCAGGGGCATGTACCTGCTCACTCAAAATCTCGACCGTGTTGTCAAACCCAATATGGCATTCCTGCGAAAGTCTGGCCTAACTGATTCTGATATTGTCAAGCTCCTTTTGCGCGCCCCACACTTATTGGCATTGGAGACGGGGCGTTTCAAGGAAATTGTGGCGTGTGCCGACATGCTTGGTGTGCCACGCAGTTCAGCAATGTTCAAGCATGCCATTGTGGCCGTCTACAACATAAGTCCTGGGAAGATAAATGCTAGGTCAGAGTTCTTGAAGAAGGCTCTTGGATGCTCTGAGGCTGAGCTGGGCATTGCCATACGCAAGTTGCCAGAAGTTCTGAATTTTTCAGAGGGCAGGGTGAGTCGCGTGGTGGATTTCCTGAAGACAGAGGTTGGCCTGGATTCCAAGTACATAGTGCATAGGCCAGCAGTCCTCTGCTATAGCTTGCCAAGGCGTCTTATGCCCCGGCATTATGTGCTAAAAACTCTTAAGGTGAAGGGCTTGGTGGAGAAAGATGCTGACTTCTTTGCAGCTGTTATTCCAAAGGAGAAAGTATTCAGCAAGAGGTTTCTTGATCCTTACAAGGACAGTTTTCCCGGGCTTGCAGATGCTTATGCTGCTGCTTGTGCAGGCCAGGTTCCTGTAATCCAACCATGACTGCCTGAAATGGAGACATCTTTTGACATGTTCAATCATTCTTATTTGAGTTTGGTTTTCTTGTCGATTGATTCATCATGCTATGATTAAGATTGTACCTTGGTAGCATCACATGCATTTGGAAGGCCCAAAGTTTGGTTATTTGTTGCTCCTCTTTCCCCTCTCTACAGCTGGGTGCACGCTATAAAATTCTTTTTCATGTTGCTGCTTGCCTAACTTTTTTAATGTGCAGTTGTATGAACTATGAAATACTTAAAACCTCACTTATTGACACGTTTAGTTTCGGTTCTCCAATGGCATAATTACTTGGCACTATCTGTATATTGTCTTTGAGAAGCTTATCGGTAGTTCGATCACTAAGGACAGAACATTAATGATAGTTTCTATATCTATTAAATAACCTGACAGCTAAAAAAATGCTGATGTGGCAGCCTAATTAATGAGGAAAGAGAAGGGAATCAGAGGAAATCGTTTCTTCACAACTACCCTTCACCCGAGGCTCCAAGAAACGATAGATTCACCGTTGGGAAGAAACTACCAGTTTCGATCTATACAGAGAGCCTGCATGCGCTCGCCCGTGCAGCGCCCTCGCTTCCCAGCCGTGCTCGGCCATGCCGCCATGCTCATGTGCCGCAACGCTCACCCATCATCCGCGCTTGCCTGCGCCGCCGTGGTCGCGTGCTATTGTGCTCGCTCGTCGACTGCGCTCGCTTGCCAGACGGAGCTGCCGTGCTCGCTCATCCCCACTGCTCGCGCCGCCACATGCGCTTGCTGGAGCCTAGCGCTCGTCCACGCTGCCACTTACGCTCGCCGGAGCTGATGCATGCGCTTTGCGTACAGGTGCTGCAGCTGCTTGTCTCTGGTGCTTTCTTTGGTAGAGGACTAGAGGTGATGGGAGGAAGCCGAGCTTGGATGGATGGAAGAGATAAGGGAGTGAGAGAGAAAGGCTGACATTTTTTAGAGTATAAAATTGCTGTCATTTATTGCTTAAAGAAATCACCATTGTAGACTATAGTTTCTATAGATAAATTTTTTTGACATATTTGTTATGGAAACCGTGTATAGTTTTGACCGCTGGGACTGCCCTAAGTATCTACTCCGCCATCCAAAAAAATGTAAATTTGATTTTTTTTTTAAAGTCAAATAATCTCAAGTTTGACTAGTTTTTTTAATGAAAAAATGCATCATACTTTGCGTAGGACGCGGGTCTACGGCATACCTGAATACGCAGCAGTTGGTCTGAGCACCCAATTGCTTTGAAAAGGTCCGCAACATAACTATCAGTCATGTCTGAGCTAGCATGTAAGAACATTTGCAGCAAAGGCATGGTATTCTCCCGGCCAAACCATCCAAAAATGCCCCACTTGGCAACACGACACGCATCAAATTTGATGTCTTGCTCTGGAAGACCTGTGCCTAACGATACTACCAGATATCTATGATAGTCCAAGGGCTTGGTCTCAGGGAATTCCTTGCTCTTCTGTCTGATCTGTTCTGTTATCTCACCCATTGCCACCAAAGTCTGTCAAATTGGAGGACAAGGTAGTCTGTTAGCATTTGCATTCTTTTATATCCATTTTTGGCAAACAAAGTTTGATGCTTAAATAAAGGCTACAAAAAATTATAACAAAATGTACACATAACTTAATACTAATCAAAACATACAATTAAATTAAAGAAATAGAGCACACAGGATTTCGGCAGGAAAACCAACCACAAACTATAACCAAAGAAGTATAAATCACCGGATTGTTTGCAGCGAGACCCCCATCAATAATGTTGAAGCTACGTGATGAACCAGTGTGATAATCCACAGTTTCAAAATAGTGTGCGGGGAGAACTGTTGGTGCTGCAGATGTGCCAATACACACATCACCAAGACGAGCATTCATCAAGGTATCAGATCTCGCCTGCACCGCATCAAAAAGGTTTAGTTCACCCTAAAGCAATCAATGGAAGCTATCCCATGCACTGAGTTTAGAAATAGAACCTTGAATGTGCTGAATATTGTTGGCTTTACGCACTTAACATCAAAAGTAGGAACAACAACATTTGTCAATGTTTCTTTCAATCTCGTATCGCCCAGCAAATCATTGGTCATTTTGTGCAGGTACTTTCCATCATATTTTGGCCCAATTATCATCTTAATTATTTGCAGGATCTTGAAGAACCAGCCCAAAATTCCAGTTCTGGTTGCAACATCAGAACGAATAAGGTGAAGTAATTTCATACTCCGTATAATTTGATAGATATAATAATACTGAAACAAAAGATAAATTTGATTCACCTGTACATAAACATTTTTTTTAAAAAAAAATTGAACAGTCTCAGATGGAAAATCACACAAATATTAAAGTGCCATGATTAACAGTAGCCTCTTAACCATACAAACCTGCATGGAAAGATGCGAGGACTATGTTTGAGGTAGAATGGCACAATATCCTTGGCCTCATAGCATGGTTGCTTAGCATTGTTCAGTGATGGTGCTGCTAGCATAGCAGTAATAAGACCACCTGTGCTTGTGCCAGCGATGACATCAAAGTAGTTAGCTATGCGTGCGTTGCTCCCATCAAGCTCCTAAAAAGGTAAGAGAGCACCAACGAATAAATGTCCTCAAACTTGCATGTGTGCATAGAGAAGATGTCAGTTACCTAATAAACAGATAAAATTTCAACTTCCGGTGTCCAGTGATCAAAACTATGTTATGTCGATAATAGTGACGATGTGAGAAAAAGTTTTTAAAAGTAAAGGCAGGAGCTCTGCCGCTCAATTAAGAGGAAAAGTGGTTTATGTACAAAAGCACCCAAAGTGCCAATCAGGCAAAAACGCCGGTCATAGGACCAAACACAAACAGGACGATGTGAGAAAAAGTGCTAAGCTATATATATACAATAAACATGTAGAATTTACCTGAAGTTTAGACTCAAGGAATGCAAGGAAGGTACCAGGGATGATACCCTTAACCCCACCACCATCGATACTCAATATTGTGATCAGGTTTCCCTTGCTCGGTGGTGGACATGCATGATTATTTTCCATTGCAGAGGCAAAGAAGTATGATGGATGACTGTCTTCTCAGCTTTTGTTAACAGCTACTTATGAATTCTGACCTTTGAAATGCTATTTATAGGCGTGGAGGCAAAAGACAACTCATGCTGAAAAAGCAAAAAGTTTTGTTTTTGTAGTGCAAGGAATGTTGCATATATTTTACACTCAGGCATGCTGAACTGCTGGCAAGCTTATCCGAGATGGTTTCAGCACTGCTTCTCTGGAAGTGTCTTTATGCACTTGTCCAATAAGATATGTAATTTACACTTTAGGAATTGCTCATATGTTTGACACCTTCAAGACCATGTTCTTTTTGTTATGATTTTTCTTTACTTCTAATATATGAGTACAAGCTTGGTTATCCTGCAATAGTCATGTTGAGACACAACTGGTCAAGTAATGTTCACACCTTGTAAAGCTAGTGTGTCAGGTACTAGTGTACTACTTTATTTTAGCTTTTAGTTTATTTGAGTCTTATCTTAGTCCAAATTGAGGATTGAGTAAGACAAACAAATAGAGGTTGAGTAAATGGAACCTTGGAGCCTTCGAAAAATCATCAACTCGACATTATTGTTGATAAACTCAGAACCCTGCTCCTTGGACGTGAACTAGCGTCCTCTGCTGTAATCTGTTCTGGATGTACAAAGGAAACATAGGAAGATTACTTGCACGACATAACATTAAGGAAGTTCTTCTCATCTTAATGAAACACGTGCCGAGGCCCACGTGCGCACGCGCGCGCGCGCACACAGTATAGGAAGTTCTGAACTTCAGATTATGATTATCTTCCACCACCATGACAAGGATTGTAATAACAAGAGAATTTTTTTTACTTTTAGCATTTATGTAAGCTACTATAAATTTAATTCTAAACACGACATGGTAATTTCCTAAAAAATGATAGGGCCAAAACTTCTGTAGGGAAAGATCAAAATAGCATTCAGTCCATAGTTGCTAAAAACTGAAGTAATGCACCATGACATAGTAGTTTTTTTTCTTTGACGCTGACCAAGACTGAAGTGGTGAAAATCTATAAAAGAGCATTCAAAATTGAGCAAACCGTGATGTGAAACATGAATACCGTGTAAATTGCCCAAGGAGCATTACGAAGTTCTGAATCAAATAACACATTGGCTGCTCATCATTCTGCCCCCCAAAATAGGTAAGGCGATTCTGGGAGCGGAGTGCCGCGTTACGCATAGAAGTTGTTCATCACTAGCTCAATCCGCAGTCAGCAGCAGAAGCAGTTCGCGGCCACGGAAGAAGCTGTTGCGCTGTAGAGCGATCGGATGCCGCGGCGACCGCCGCGCCTCATCTATTCTCCTTTTATCCTTGTCGTTTTGATTGCGGAGACTTTGGGAATGGGGAAACGCGCGAGTGCTCTGGTCGGTGGGCATGGAGGCGGTCTGGCCTCAGACGAAGCGGGTTGGCGGAGGCCGGAGACGCTATTGTCGAGGTGAGATCGCCGGTCGCCGCGGCGGCGGGGTCGGCTGGCGGAGATGGAGCTCCTTGACTGATCCATATTCCTCAATCGGACCGCACAGTTCGGATCTGACGGCTGCAGGTTGCCCCCTTTTTCAAAAGAAAATATCACTGCCTGCCTTGATACAAGTATACAACCTTTTGTGTTTTCCAAAAAAAAAGTATACAACCTTTTTCATTAACCCCTACTCTCTCCATCCTAAAATAGAGTGTATTGTGACTTCTAAAATTTATATTAAAATACAATGCATTCTATATAATGATAATGTTTTGATTTGGCAAGGTTTGTTAAAAAGGAGAAATTTTGAAACTTGACCCACAATTCGTGTGCCCCTTGAAACTTAACCCAAAATTCGTAATCCTTTAGAAATATGACCCAGGTCATGCGAATTCTTTGGAAATTTAGTCTTTTTGGGATTTTAGTGATTTCAATAATTCCAGCCATGTTTTCACACTGTTTGGGCCCCGGGAAAATACCAGATTGCCCCTCCCTTATCTCTCTGTTTTGTTCCGTCGCTGGAGCCTGAGTCGCGACTTCGCGACTTCTTCCTCGCGAGACCGCGACGGAACAAAACAGAGAGATAAGGGAGGGGCAATCTGGTCTTTTCCCAGGCTCCAAACAGTGTGAAAACATGGCTGGAATTATTGGAATCACTAAAATCCCGAAAAGACTAAATTTCCAAAGAATTCGCGTGGCTTGGGTCATATTTCTAAAGGCTTACGAATTGTGGGTCAAGTTTCAAGGGACACTCAAATTGTGGGTCAAGTTTCAAAATTTAAGGAGGTGGAACTCTATAATTGGAATAATCTATGGATACATGTGACATTTGAGTGTTCTCTTGAGTTATCTTGAAATTTTTACAAGTCACTGAATAGAATGGAGACCAACTCTCCGACAAGAGATTTTGATAATTGACATCACGATTCATATTTTGATAATTGACATCACGATTTGCCAGCTTATTAATATTTGACATTCATATCACAATAATATATAGGATCGACCTGAGTCATTGAAAAGCTCACGAATTGGATGAAGTTTAATCAAGCTAAACAGATACGGGGATAACATGGATTATCCACAGACCACAGTGGATAATGCCATTACACGTTCCATCGGCCTGCGGCTTCCAGCGGATCATGTATGGCGGCTAGCCTTACTTTGCAAGGGTTAGTCCAGCGCGGGACGTCTTGTGGCAGCGCAAACGAAACCGATGGCGTAGCAATGACTGACAAGATGCGGAACATCATACTAGGCAACAACGGCACAAGCGATGACGATGACTCATCGACTGGTGGCTTTGTCAACGAGATGGTGATGCGTGGTGTAGTGTGGCAACCATCTAATAAGGATGTGGAGCGCTAATGTGGCGGAGCGGTGTAGTTGTGTACAGCTACAACGAGCTAAGATCATATATCTTAGCTGTTGAGGTGAAGTGTGGTTTGCACGTCAGGTGTTGAGGTCCCAATCCAACGTCTGCTGCCTTTAGTTGCTTTAGCTGTTTTCTTTTTGTTGCTAGTTTGTTGTTTTCTATATTGTGGTGATCCTTTTGGGATTCCTGTTGCTGTGTTGTTTTTCTTGTAGATAATCTCTTAGGGCTATTTGCTTGTAATTTCTACTATGTCAATAGAAACAGACAGTGTCACCGTTAGTTCGTTCAATAAAAAAAAATGTCATTACCAATTCATTCTTTAACAGAGAAACGGCAAGATTTGAGTAAAAAATATTCCTTTCACGACCAACAAATGAACAAATACTTGTGTGAATATGAGCAGGCGCGATTACCTATACATTTCGGTTTATTCTAAAGCATCCAACAGTAACAAAACTTTATACACCTTGTCGACGAATGTAAATATACACTTGAAAGAATTAGATTCCGAGAACCAGAGGGTGCCGAGGAATGACTTGCAATGAACTCTCATGTGTACTGTGTACAGAATTCGCCAAGCTGACGCAATTGCACCAAGCTACCGTCCAGCCGCTTTCAGGAACTTGTCGTATGGGCTAGCAGGTGGCAGCCTGAACGAACAGTCAGATTCGCTGGATGCTGAATCGCAACGGCGCATGCGCCCCTTCCTCAACTCTGGCTCAGATCGCAAAGAAGACTGCAACGCGTGACAAGTGAGGAGATTTAGCTAAGATCTGAATAATATTTTCCACAAGGAAAAGATATTGAATCTGAATGAAACATCGTCGGTAGATTTCTCAGACAAGACATACATACATACCTCATTCGTTTCGAGCCCATCCACACCGGCTGAACCATGCGAGTCAGTCCTCGAATGCTTGAAGCTCAAGAGAACAGACATCTTCTGTTGCTTTTCCATGACCAGGGCTTCACACTGACTCTTCATTTGGTCGTATGGTACAGGGTTGGCGGAAACTGGAACATTAGCAACTTGCCTTGCAGTCTCATGAACCTGCATGGGATCACAGCACCACATAAAAAACAAGATGGCACATGGTCTAAAGCTAACATAGGTGTGGAGGTGAGTAGATAAGGTACATACAGATTCCATTAGTTGATTGACAGTTAGAACATCTGACGAAGCCATGGAACCTGATGTTTTCCTGTCAGATTGAGATCCACTATGTTCAAAGATGATGTCGTCGTCGTCCTCTAGATCATAAGGAACAGTATCCTGTGGACAGGAGATGAGCAGACAAAAAAGAACAGGTTACAACAGCAATACTGCAATTGTCAATACTAATATTGTAACACATTATCAACCATTTCTGAAGGATCAGTAGATACCTCATCAAAACATTGTTCATCCTTTTCTGCATACACTAAACAAGAGTGTGGCGTCTCCATGAATAGTGGGGCACCAAGAGGAAATGAATCATCCAGGGAAAACTCTTGAAGAAGCTGTTCTTCTATCCAATTAAACTTCTGAAGATCACAGGTAAAGACAATCAGTTATCTATTACGTTATTGGTTCTATACGAATAAATAAAAATACTAGGGAAAGCTAAATCCACACCTCTGGTAAATTTTCAAACTTCTCCTTAAAGTGGCACATCACTGTTTCTATTAGCTCTGTGTCATGCTTGTTTACGGCTGAAAGAAAGGCCAGTGCATCACTTTCGTCTTCCTCAGAACCATAAACCATCTCACTGTTAGATGACTCTGCAGAGGTATTAATGAGCTGGCAGTCATCCGTCAAGCAAAGATGAGGATCAACCTGCAAAATCAACAAAAGAGTAAGTGCAACTCGAACATTAGTAGAGAAACTGTGTTCACAATGCTACAACAGCTAGAAAATAAACATGGGAATCAACAAACCATTTTCTCTGGTGCTGCAGCTTTCACAAGAGGAATTATCTGGTGAAGATCAGCAAATTTTGCTGAAAAGATGAGCATTGCTGATGCCATCGTATACAGACATCTTCTACGAGATGGCTGCAAATCACCTTTATTTACAGTGAAAAGGGTAAGATGAAATCAGCAGTAAACTTAGCTGCAATAGATATGACATTTGATATGGTAAAGTAAAATAAGAGAACAGCAGGCTATAAGTTCTTGAATTATCATTTACTTATGTTTTTTTCTCAAATACACAGGAGAGCTGCGTATCATTGTATTAAGACATCATTTACTTGTGTAAAAGTGGAAAAGGGAACAACGCAGCAACAGTGAAGTAACATACTTTCATGGCTAAGAGACTTTCTCCTGAGAGAGAACGCCAACTGGAAACAGTGAACTAGTGCCACATGACTGGAGCTCTGCAACAAAAATTCATCTGTTACACAGGTCTAAAGAACATGATTATATCACAGGACCCAATTAGCCTGGAAATCTACAAGGGTGCTTCATGCTCTCCGCATAATAACATATGCAAAAGTGTCTATGCAATAAATAAATTCCTAATGGAACAAAGGACGGCTTATCACAAACAGCGAGAATCTCTCTTTCTATACGCTGTAATTATTTAAGGGCCTTCCTTCAGAACAAAACAGTAGCATCCGAGCTCACAAATCTTAGTTTCGTATGCTTGACATCATTACAAGAAACTAAGAACGAAGTGAAACAAAACTTAGAACAATGTAGCATCTAAGCTAAAAAATCCCAGACATGTAGGTTTGTGGTTTGCCTTGGCTATGGGATAGCAATAATAACGTATCTTGAACCTTGACTTACTTTTGATTTTGAACATAATAAAGCAATGCTGTATGCAAGGGCCATTGCTTCAAAATTTGCAGGTGAGTTATCATCCAGAGATGCTTGACTCCAAATAGATGAAAGAAGGAGAACAATCTGGTGGTTATTCAACTTCATGAACTTTAAGTTCTGCATGGATGGAAGAAATTAAGATGAAAAATCAGTTGGGCACTTAAAAACCCACAAAGCAAGAGAAGAAGGTAGTATACTGTATACATATGGCAACTGGATTTCATACTTCATCGTTAAATGTTGTACGATCATGCTCATTCAGATATGGGCTCCCTGGGTACTTCCTTTTATCTGGTTCTGTCTGTGCGTATCCATTCTCAGCATCAACTATAGCTTCTGATTTGTTGTTTTCCTGCAAGGATGCTTGGATCTTGTTTTTGGTCCGTGCTTCATTGATTATGGCCTCGGAAGAGAAAGCTGAGAGAACCAACAAATGCAAGTTCTGCGAATCATCACCCTTCATTGGGATAGGAAAGCTCATGGCCGACCATGGACACAGCAATGAAGGTGCTACAATGGTGGATAGAACACGATGTGAACCAATCCTTGTCTTATTGTCTGGGTGCAACATTGCTAAGAGAAGCTGGTGAAATAAAGCTTCAGGAAATGCCTGAGATATGCACAAGGAATATCCAGTTAATACTTTTAAAGCAGAAATTACTTCTCATGCAGTAGTTGGTATACCAGGCACTTGCCTTCTGATGGTATGATGACTTGTAGACAGACGCTGCTATTTGCGATGTGCGATAAACAGATGAAATTGTTGTTCTTGCGATGGTAGTATGAGAGAGATTCTCAAGCATTACCCCAACCATGTCAAGAATAGGACCAACATCCCCAACCTATGAAGTGATTTGAACAACTTAAAGATCTCAATGGTGAGAGAAAGGTTTAGTTAGTAATAATGAATCAAAAGAATATGGTACCTTTTCTGTCAACTGCACTAGGCACTCCTCCAAGGCCACATAAAGATCACTGTACCACTTGTCATCATCAGCATGTGCATTAGATGCTTCAATAGCAAAATGCATACATTTGCGCAAGTGCTTTATTAAGTCACTAATTGCACTTGCTATTGTCACTGATGCCTTCAACTTTGCATGCCTTGCAAGATGTGAAGCAACTTTTACAATATTGATTTGCTTTACAGAATTCTTGGCAATACTTTTATGGTCTATATGCTTTATAGTGAAAGATAACAACAAATGACCATGCTGCCCTGGAAATATGAGGGGGGACAGGATGTTAATAGAGAATTCAATTTGTTTGCTGTTGAACCCAAGAAATTGAAAGGCATAATGAAATGGGGGGGAGGAAAAGAAATTACATGGGTGAAAATTGCTGCACCTGATTTGTCCATCAGCTTCTGCATTTCTTGCAGAACAGAGAGGGCAATCCCACTTTCAGAAGACCAATAGTCGTGGCTGTCAAAAAGGCGGAAAAGAGGATCAAGAATACGCCGCACAGTTGTGGCCTCCTTTGCAATATTAGCCATATTTCGCAAGCAAACCCTTGCCCAGCGTGCTGGATTTTCAGATGCAGACCTGCTGACACATTAAGCCATTATAGGAGTGAAGAAAGATGCACAAGGCTCTAGAAATGGGGCCATTGCATTGGCAGGAGGGCTCACATTGTATCAGATGCCACTTTGGCACTATTTTGTCCAGACACTGGTAACACAGCCAAGTTCCCATTAATGACCAAATCATCATCATCTTGAAATCTGACTACCTCTTTTATTGAGAGTGTTTGATTAGCCTCATAACAGCTTATGATCACTGAGACAACCTGTGTTCAACAATGATTCAGAATTTAGGCAAAGTGCTCCTAGTTTTAGCAATGCTGCTTGAATTGTAGTCGATAAAGTATTGTTTCTCAGCACTCATCAATTAAAATTAGTTCTGTACTACTTTCTATATTAACTAGTCTATATCTACAATTTTCAGAATTCTAGTATTAAGAGTAAATCTGCTCATTTATATTTCAGATGATTGAACCAATCATATACAAAATGCAGATAAGAAAATTCAAGAACATCTGCTAGAAGTTATCCAGCTATCTTGTAGCAATATATAAAAGGCAAAAAAACTTACTTTGTCAAGTTCGTTTAAGTACAGAAGAGATAAGCATGAAATAGATTAATATGCACCTAGTAACAATACAAAAGTAACAAAGACTTACTTCATCAAGTTCCATTGAAATGTGTGAGTGGTCACCCATGTATTGGACCTGATTACAAGAGATGGCACGGTTAGATGGTGCCCACAAGGCAAGAGGAATATTAGGCACAACGCATACTGGGTAATTTAGACATGAAGAAGAATATTGACACAAGTAAATACAAGACAATGGGCTGTCAACGGAACAAAGCTAAAGCAATGTTTTCCTTTATCCTATTTGATTATGCAATATTACTTTGATGATATGTTTTGCTAGAAAAAATGAGCCTGCAATGCAAAGCAACAAGGAAAACTAAATCTTAGAGACTAAATGTAATATACATATTTGGACCTAAAAATCTTCAAAATATAACAATGTAGTCGATGCAATATATCTGCAATGAAGACCTTATACCATTCATAGGAACAATTTCGGAAAAAAAAAATGTACCATAGAAGCAAGAGCCTGAAGAGCTGCAGACCGAAGACGGAGCCCTTCATCATCTTCCCTTAATTGTTGACCAATGTTGCAAAGTTTGGGTATGAGACCTTCCAAATGAAACATATGTGTGCTGTCAACCTATAAAACATATCAAATTAAATTAAATACATGGGAACATCTACCAGTAAAAGTAAATTGTTGCAAGTTATGTAAACAACCTGGCCATTGAGGAAGTCAACAAGCATAAGACAACCCAGAATCTGTAGATCATCATGCGCTTTCATATCAAGAAGAGTGCGAATGGTGCTTAATGAGCTTGTGGCTAGCAATGGCCTGAAATAATATGATAAGCACAGGAGCAAGGAATGGTTATGAATGCATCATTGGAAGAACAGAACTTTAATGCTTACGTGAGCTCCTTGCATGAACAGAGAAGTTTCCTATAGATGCATGGCACAACTTTGGCCAACGTAAAATTCTCGTGCCTCAGATCTTTATAGAATCTCTGCTCAAGATACTCTGTGATCTGCACAAACAAGACGCAAGTATGAGTGTCTGACCATAGATCCTGGTTTCACCAAGCTCATCCTTACATTTCTTGACATGTTAGCAATCTAGAATTAAGTACAGAACAAATGCGTCAGCTTTTCCATTGTGGTGATTATTCAGTTCAACTCAAGATCATTTCAGGGGGGGGGGGGGGGGGGGTGGTGTTTTTCTTGGCGTTGCTTTTAGAGTTTTTTGGTGTTTGTAATTCTTGGAATTTTTATAATCGAAGGTTTTTTCGTTCTATAAAAAAATGAAAA
>Ga0182004_10001907_pt1 | contig 15837 bp, 16 predicted proteins | sample Sormic07211540_1_FD_120479 | JGI IMG/M metagenome (GOLD analysis project Ga0182004, IMG submission 120479) | Endophyte microbial communities from Sorghum bicolor roots, Mead, Nebraska, USA - 072115-40_1 MetaG | ecosystem: Host-associated > Plants > Roots > Unclassified | place: USA: Nebraska...
ACCAGTTTGGATACTCCATATTGCCTGCAGACCAGAATTAGTACAGACTGCTCAGAAGGTCAACAGTCTGTCGTGACAGAATGTTGGTACAAATTGCCAAGTAAAACTGTACCAATCTACAATATTTCATACTGGTTGGCATACATTTCTGGAAAGCCCTTTGAGTCTAGTTTCACACCCAAGAAATGGTTCATCATTTGGACCTCCCAATAAAAAGTTATGATCAGTTTATTGGAAACTGCTCTGGAGGCCAACAGTCACGCGAAGCCACTTCAGGAATCCATTATGAGAGGACCTTTCACATTGTCTTCCCTCATAAACTCTATTTTGTTTTCATACCTATCTAGCAGGGCTGTTTCTAGTATAAATATCCCCTAATACTCATTGTAATCTAAGGCTTTTGATAATTGAAATACAGAACCCCTTTTGTTTAGCTGTGTGCTAGCAAATATTCAGAGAGTGATCTGTACCCCTTGCTCTTGTGATTTCCTCACGGAATTACATAGGCGGCGGTTTCATTCGCTCCCAATTGGTGCTCCTACTCCCTTCAAGGTATTCCTTGACTGATTGTAGGTTGTGTTTGTTGGTTCTTTGAGAGTGTGGTTGGGCGAATCCTCAATTCAAGTTGCCGGTTAAAGACGGTGGTTGGCTTCGAGTTTTATTTGTCAGGTTGCACTAGTTATCACTGCTTGCAGCAAGTTATCCGGTTGTTCTCCAGCTAGTTATCGGTGTTCATCCTACGTCGTGAAGATCGGGACAATGTGTCGCATCAAGGAATCCTAATCCTAGTCCATTTACATTGTGGACACTTACAAAACTCTAGGACATATTTGGGATATATATACGTAGGAGATCCTTCATTGTAATTATCAATATTCAGAAAGCAATAAAGAATAGTAACACAATTATTCTCTTGTGTTAACTTCTATGTTTGTGTTGCTATTGAGAGCGATAGTCGATCCAACGTCAACGACATGTTTTATAACATTGATAACTAGCATGCATAGGTTGATAGCTAGACTTGTGTTTTTCAAGCAAAAACTAGACCCTTGCTTATAATGTTGATCTCATGGGGTTCCTAGTGTTCTTTTGTCTAGCTACTCATGATGCTAAGGATGGTGTACATTGAATACTTCAAATGGTGTCAAAAATGATATCAAGCTACAAAGGTTTGTTCTATACACCTTAGCACTTAGTTGGGTTTTATGCTGCTTATCCAAATCTTGACATAGAGCTTAAATGTTGTATAAGTAGCATAAAATCCAAATCAAGTTAGCAATTTACACTTGTATGAAGTGCTAGCTTGAAAAAGCTTATTTTTTATATCTTTGTGGAGTTGTCATCAATTACCAAAAAGGGAAAGATTGAAAGGTCCTGTTTGATTTTGGTAATTGAGTGACAACTGGTTTTGGTAATTGAGTGACAACTTAGATGGACTAATAGTATTTATGTGAGATTCATGGGAGATTAGTCTATAGGTGAATATGTGATGACGGATGATCTCATTGCATATGAGACATGACATGGAGTCGTGTGACCAAGGTGGAGAAGATCAAGACGACACATGGCTTGATGGACCGGTTGCAAGAGTGAAGGTCTAGTCGGAGGTTTTAAAGCGAGGGACTACGTGTGACGGTGAAGCTTGAGCAAGACTTGGCACCGATGGACCGAGGCAACGGTGAAGAGCATGTGAGGTCAAGATCGATGAACCAATACGTTTACATGATAATATCAAGTGGATCATATCATTTGGTAATTGGTTGGTGTATGTGTTGCATCAATATTGGAGATGGAATAGAATGCGAAGGCAAAGGTATAACCTAGGGTATTTCTATTTCACCGGTCGTAGAGAAGTTTATGACCGGATATAGGATAGATGGTCGTACTATCAAGAGGGGCAAACTTAGGGAACAAGTATTTACCAACTTGGTTCATTTATCTTATAAGTCATACTTTTGTACCGGCCAGCAGTGTTTTTTTCTTATAATAAATCAGCGAATAGTACTTTCAGTCATGGTTTTTGAGACCACCGAACAGTCTCTAGCAATCCCTCATGAAGTTTATGTAAAGGTATCAGTCTTAATTGCCACACTGCATTTCACTGCTTGTCCCAGACAAACCCCATGTCATACCGTCATACATCTATGACATTTGCTCTGCCCTGTTTAGATGCGAAAACTTTTTGGATTTCGTTAACGTAGCATTTTCGTTTGTTTGTGGCAAATATTGTCCAATCATAGAATAACTAGATTCAAAAGATTCATCTCGCGATTTACACGCAAACTATGTAATTAGTTTTTATTTTTATCTATATTTAATGTTTCATGCATGTATCGCAAGATTCGATGTAACGGGAAATCTTGAAATTTTTTTGGTTTTTTGGGTGAACTAAACAAGGCCCTAGTGTGGTGGGCAATCAGGTTTTTGGGCACAACTGCCCACTATTGGACTGCATGGCAACAAGGCATTTTAATACAGGTGCGAGTACCTATATCAGTCATGGACTAGAGCGATGGATGCCACCAATACGTCTAACATTGGTCTCACCTGAACGTATATCTACGACAAAACCGCCTAAACTATAGGTCCTCCGTCTGAAAAAGAATGTCAATCTCACTTTTTGAGGTCACATTAGCGTAGATGTAAAATTATCTATTTACATCTTACTTTACTGAACGTTCTTTAAAAGTTTAGAATATTTCTAACTGTAGATGGATAGGTAACATTAGCGTTTTAGGCATGAAATGATTTTTTTTAATAGGTGGACCCACTAGAAAAGCTCATCTCAAATCTATGTTTACATTCTTTTTGAGACAACTTGAATGATAGAAGTTACATCCTTTATGAGAGGGAGTACCAACTAACGGGTTCTCAGGTGTCCTCATAGCATCCCGAATCATCCGTCTTTCACAAGTCATGTCGCACTCGCACATGCATACTTGCTAGTCATATAAAACATCCACTTTTTACAGCTCATAGAGAATCATGATCTTCTCTAAGAAGAGGATGTTGTGAATTCTTGATCATCCGTCTTTTACAAGTAATGTGGTGCATACCTGCTAGTCATATAAAACATCCACTTTTTACAACTCATATAGAATCATGATCTTCTTTCGATATATATATATAGGTAGCGATAAATATGTAGTTTCAAAGTAACATTGATCTTCTCTAAAAATCCTAGAAGCTCACTTATTCTAGGATGGAGGAAGTATTTGTGTTTGATCTGAACACAAATACAAATTCACTCGAACTCAAAACAAGGTCTCATAATATATATATGCCAAAAATGGCCTTGACATCGCTTTTGGGTGGTTCTCAAAACAAGGTCTCATAGTAAAAGCAATCTATTCTTAAAAAGACAACATATCATTTGGAACGGATGGAGTACTTTCGACCAAACCAGACCAGGCAACAATACCAGCTACATAAGGCATACAGAGGAAAGCGACCAAGAGTCCAATATTATCACATAGGTAATGCAGCTATATAAATCAGATTAATAAATAGTAGTTGGTAGACCATTTTATAGTTATATAAGCGAGTGGATAGGCAACGTGCTCATGTAAGCCTGGACAGTACAAAGACTTGGCAGCCCCAAAATCCCAGCATTAAACTGGGCAGGAGAGCATAAGGCTCCCAGTTATAAACCAGAAAGGGGTACACGATGAGGCTTGAAAGTTCCCATGTGAGTAGAGTTGAACTCTGGACTGCCTGGCCCAATAGCAAGCCCTGAAAGTATAAAAATATAGCAATGGTAGTGGTTAGAGCTAGGCAAGTTCTGAAATTTGTGCATGCAATGGGGTTGCTGGTCTTGTAATTGTACATCACAACACATAACATGGCTTCTAAATGCCTCTAGGCATTATGGTTAAATTGCAGTACCTTCTGAAGAATATTTATCTCCTTGTCCTTTGCATCCTGTGAAGTATGCATCATAGTTGTTTATTCTCTGCCCATCAGTTCATGATCATGAACATCCCACTAGCATAATGCTTCAGTACTACTGTACTAGAAGACATTGCCTCCAACCAGAACCAACCAACATCACTGAGAAATATTGGTGCAGTTACAGCAAGAACCCCCAAGCAAAATCTTGCATCATCTCCAAAAACAGCAGGCAGCACCGTTTATTACAATTCAGACACCAGGGTTGCCAACTATACATAAAAAAGCCTTTCTTTTAGCTCTTGAAGTTTTTGCAAGGGCCAATCGTATTGCAGTAAAAGGCTCCATCCAGAACCAACCAACATCAATGAGAAATATTGATGTAGTTACGACAAAAACCCCAAGCAAAATCTTGCACCATTTCCAAAAACAGCAGGCAGCACCGTTTATTATAATTTAGACACCAGCGTTGCCAACTATACATAAAATCCTTTCTTTTAGCTCTTGAATTTTCTGCATGGGCCATTCGTATTGCAGTAAAACAATGAGTGACACTACAATCATCATAAAAAAATATAGCAGTCAAACCTAACTGTGGTTGTCCTAAGGAGTGGAAAACATACATGATAAGATCTTGAAGCCCATCTCTCAACTGAAGCTGCAGCTTCTTTTAGGTGAGATTTTCTAGGAATCTCATTGGAAAGAGTGTAGCTTGAGCTCTCAGTTGCCTCAGCAACCCATATTTGCCTCGTCTCGTCTTTCTGTCGTTTGACCAGATTACTAAAACCAACCTGAGCAAGAAATTGAGCAATAAGCTAAAGCTGTACATGCTTTGAAAGGGTTAAAGCTGAACAAATGTAATAACTTCAAATGGTCTTCAAATGTCTAGTCTAGCAACAGATTTCCCAGACTGGTGTTCAATATAGAGGTTTCAAAATAAGAAACAGAAACTCAAAATATATACGAAATCAAAATATCACATACTGTGTTTCCAGAGAGAGTATAACTAAATAATGCAGAGTCTTCGTCAGTGATTGCGGACGAAATGCTAACAGCTAGAAGACAATCTTGCTCTTCACACCCTTGTCCAGAGATAAATTTAGATCCATCTGTTAAAAAGAGCCACTGTTTTTTCTTGTTGCCACATAAATAAGTATTGCCAACATATAAAATAAGACCTGCAAAATCAAATTCACTGCAACCAATACGAATTATTCGATAGGTTCATTAATACAATGAGAGAAGATTGGGAAGGTTAAATATGAGATCAGACTGACCTTGAAATTGGCACCTCACCAAATTTCAAGAGTTCAATTGCTTTACGAGGAATAAAGAATGGTCTGGAAAAAGAAATATGGTCAAGGTTGAATGATGAAATGTAACTGTGGAGTGCAGCCATGCCGCTTACTTAAAATCTGTAGTCTGAACTGATGCTAAGGGCTTCCACGTTGTAGATGATCCTCTAGCATGCAAGTACAGGATTTCGGGGCAATAGTTCGAAGGCACCAATCCCGTAACAGAATAAGCTTGTCCCTCCACAAGATTATGTTTCTGTGAATAGCAATGATGAAGCTTTAATGGTTTACACCAAAAATGCTTTCATCCAGAACCTAACCCTGAACCATTAAACCCTAGACCCAAAAGATGTATGCATCATATCTAGACTGCAGGATGATTACCTGCATCTCAGTAGGATTCCAAATTGTTATTAACCCTTCCTTGTTACTGGATGTGGAAGCTGAATGTTTATTGACAAGGCCAATCACTCTCACTTTCAAAAATGGTGTAACATCCCTTGAACTAAGGCCAGAAACTTCAAGGGCCTTCTCAACCTTCTTAGATACTTCGTTTTGCTTAACAATCTGCAGTATATTGATTCAGAAAATGCAACTTTCCATGTAAATATGAACCAACAGATGCCAGAGCTACTTACCTTTTGCTTTTCTATATAAGATGAGAAAAGCTTCAACTGCTCTGGAGTCATGCCTGCAAGTATAAATTCAGGCTCAGCAGCATGCTCTAGCATTTTGAAAATTTTAGCCCCTTCCTCGTTATCATCAGTACTGTCACAGTTTTCTTGTTGTTCAAACAGAATATCTTCTGTGATCTTAGATACTCTACAAGAAACAGTAATGTTACTGTGATCACATAAAAGGGGATAATATTAAACAAAGTGAATCAATAAAACTAAAACTAACTTAAACAAAGTGAATCAATAAAACTAAAACTAACTTTCAACTTTGATCTGAAAACTTCAGGGCTCTACTCTAAATGCACTTTCGCTGATTGTATGTGTTACGACGAATAAAGAGAGACTCAACTAGATGATAATATTGACGCCCAATGGGATAGAATACATTGAAGACAAAAGAGGGAAACTCAAGACTAGGAGACTACACTAATACCCATGACTATTATACCTTAACACCCCCTCTCAAATGCAATGTTCTCCTTAGTACATGGGGTGATTAAAACCCGTTCAACCTGTTGGCCACACATGGATCAGATCAGGGTAAAGCCTAGAGGGCAGCTTGGCATATAGCCGCTTGGATTGAAAAATGGGATAACATGACTTGGATACAAGGGGTGCTGCCACTGCTTATATAGCCTAAGTGGACAGCCACCTACTACAGCATATTCTCTAGCAAAAGTAGATGCTTAAACTACTTGGTTACCAAGGCACCATGATAACTTAGTTGCCAAAGAACCTAAACAGTAAATAGTAACTGCAGTAAATAAGATACATAGCACTTGGCTTAACTGACACAACCCATAAAACCAGCCCACTCAGAATCAATTTGGAAGCTATGCCTGGGTTGGTTTGAGTAGTGTATCAGACCGCTAAAGCATCGGCACCAACCGCATGGCGTGTGGAGTATGTTTGTTTTAAGCCCATGAGGCCCATGTATGACAGGCTATACAGCTATCCTTCTAGGGTTAGCCCATTAATGAAAATTACAATGTCCAGCATGGTATCAAGCTAGGGTTTCTCTTTCTCCCTCCCCTCCTCCCCAGCCGCCGCTGCAGCCATGGCTGGCCCTCCTCCCTCTCCCACATACTTCCACTGTTCCCCCCCTCTTCCCAACTACACGTGAGCACAGTCCTCCCGCCACTGCCCCGAGTGCGCCCAGCGGCGCCGCCGCTTCTCTCCTCCAGGCGGGCGCTGGTGCCGCGGGAGCTACGGCCAACGTGGGCGCGGGTGCCGGCGATGCAGAAGTCGTGGCCCCCGCTGTGGCTGCAAGGCTGGGCATGCCACGGGATGACGCCGTCGCCGACGCCATGCCGTGCATGCCTGGCGCAAGTGCGGGTGCCTCTCTTCCCCGACCCACCTCCTCTGCCGCCCACTTCCCACCTCCACGCAGCGGGTCCCGACTCCGCCCTCGTCGCCGCCCTCGTCGCTGCCCGGGCTGCTGCTGCGGAAGGCCAGGCCCATGTGCGTGCGGCCGCCCTCGCTTGGGAGCATGAGCGCGATGCGGCCGATGCACCGGCATGCCAGATCGCCGAGGCAGACAGCTCTTGTCCTCCCTGCCTCACATGATGTCGGGGCCACTTCCTCTGGCTCGATGAGTCACCGCGTGTCCCACACCGCGGTCATCTAGCACGATCCGACCGATCCGCTCATGGCGCAGCTCCACTGCCAGGCCGGGGGTGTCCAGAACATCCAGCTCCTCGTCCCGGTCATCCTCGAGCCTGAGTCGCCCTCCTACGCCTGTTGGCGAGACCTAGTCCTCACCCTCCGCCGCTACGCCCTCGACGACCACGTCCTCGTCAACGCCTCGGTCGCGGTCCGGACCCCCTCGTGGCTACGGCTCGACAGCATCATGCTCTCCTGGGTCCTCGGGACGATCTCCCTCAACCTCCACGACCTCGTCCGCAACTCTGCTGACGCTCGCCGGGCCTGGCTTGCGCTTAAGGGCTAGTTTCTGGCTCTGTGTCTCGATGCGAGCTTTCATACCTTCGTCCAGGGCGACCTCTCCATTGGCGAGTTCTGCCACCGGATGAAAGGCATGGCGGACTTCCTCGGCGACCCTGGTTGGCCCATGGAGGACCGCATCCTAGTCCTCAACGTCCACCGCGGGCTCAATGACCGCTACGCCCACCTCCGGACGTGGATCACCCAGCAACAGCCCTTCCCCACCTTCCTGCAGGTCTGTGATGACCTTGTCATGGAGGAGCTCACTTAGGGCATCCGGCCAGGGTCCACCTCCATGCCGAGGTCCCTCTCCACATCGGTGTCTCTCCGCACCGGGGTCCTCGTCTTCCTCGACTGCCCTTGCCGCTACTCCGCCAGTTCGTCCGCTCCGCCGCCGTCATCTCTTCTTGGTCCTCCCTCCGGGCCGAGCGAGGGTAGGGGGGCCGTGGCGGCCGCCGTCGCCGCGGAGGGGGACGTGGTGCGGGTCCTGGCCGTGGGAGCAACCCGACGCCAGCGCCTCCACGGGGTGCACCCTGGCCCTCTTTCCACAACCTATGGTCGGGGCGCATCTCTATGTGGCCTTTCCAAGCTCCGACGGGCCGGCCGGCGGCCATGCTCGCTAGTGCGCCTAGAGGGGCCATGAGGGAGGGCGCACCAGTGCCGGGAGGTGGTCGGGCGCCGCCGGGGCGCTGGACTGGGCCAGAGCAGCAGCGCTCGCCAGCTGCGCCCACGTCAGCTGGAGAGTGGGAAACTGAGCAAAATAAGTTGGGGGAGGTGGAGAGGGAGGAGGCCGGCCAGCCATGGTACCCGCGGCAGCGGCCCAGAGGGGCTCACCGGCTGGTGGCGGTGATGGAGGAGGCCAGGCGGCTGCCTGGCGGCTGGCGGCTGGGAGGAGGGGGAATGAGCTAGCCTAATTGGAGAGAGGTGGGCAATTCATTTATATTCCAACATAACAATATGTAGAGGTCTATAGATTTAATAAAGCGGGCTTCTTTACAGTAGGGAATGTCGCATAAAAAAATCAGTTGTGACAATAGTCAACCCACAGCTATCCCTATCACAGTTCACCAATGCATGGAACCCACGTACTTATTGGGAAGCAAATATGTTTGCAAGTGCTTTTCACAACATGGTTTCTCCAACAGTCTTGCCTACTGATTATCAGGAAAACATCAGTGCAGAGACTAATCTAGTAGTGTTCATGAATATCAGCAGTGCACACTTGAAAAAATCTAACAGACAATTAATTAAATATTCAAGAGGACGACTGCAATCTTAAATGCACAGAAAGGCAATGATAGGAGAGAACCCAATTCTGAGCTGCCACAATGAGGAGCAGAGCTAATGGATACACATTAGTACATATAGATAATATAAACATCATAAGCCCCATACAGCAAAACATGCCAAGCAAAAATAGTCATGTCAGATTTATTAATTCACATTCTGCCCATGTATTATCAGAAATTGCAATGGTGCTTCGATAGTTTAATAGTTTATCTACTTCTGCTAGAGTTGTGACTGTTCAGTGCATTCATTTGTACTGTTCAGTACCTCTGGTGGTGTAGTTCCAGCGCCTTTCTTTCCATCCTTTCAGATCTCACAACAGAACGACCATCAGGCAACCTGACATACACAATTAACCATTGGCCTGTTTGAATCCTTGGTATTGAAATCCATTCTAATAATCACAATTTAGGCACAGCTCAATTAAGTTAATATGGTCACATACGGAATATACTTGTATACAACTGTTGGCCACATGGGGGAGTGCTGCACTTCTACTACAAGGGGGTGAGCCGAAAAGCATACTATAAGTTGCAGAGAAGAAACATAGCATGGGGATCTATGGAATCAATTTCTATCTCACCCCATGATTTAAGGCAAGCTTAAATCTAGACTTTGGAAAGTTGTGGAATATCAAATTCCGAGCTAAATAGCCTAGTCCATAAAGTAGACTCAGTTCCTCTAGAATAAAAGGATCCAAACAGGCCCTGGAGATTCCACAAGTATGTGTGTATCTGATCCTAAATCTCTTTTCATTTCTGACAGATGTGATGAATTTAGTTTACATCCATTCATATACCTTTCCCGGTAGAGAACAGGATATATCCTTGTGATTCCAACCAGTGTCCTAGGAACTCTACCACCAGATGCTTTTATGCACCTGAATGCCAGTGGGAGTCCAACATGCTTGCCTGAGATAAAAGAGAACAATGTTTTGATAAGAAATAAGCAGAATGCGAAGTGCAGATTGCAGATTTAGTTACAGTTGCTCATAAATGTTCATGGGTAACCCCAGCTGGACACATGTTTTGCTATCAGAACAGGCAAGACAAGATGATATTGTTCTTTAAGAAAAATTAAGTACAACAGGCACATACAGAATCCTAAGGCATCATTCCATCTAGCACGATAGGTGCCATTTATGTGGACAGCTAATTTGACAGTACCAGGCACCTGAAAATATGATGTCATCAACAGATATTTAATTACATGGTATTCCTTATAAGGTATTCCTTAATCCTTATTTAGAGAGAATTGATGGAACAGGCATCAGGCAAACCTCGTGAAATGACACAGGCCCAGACCAACCACATAAAGAAGCTCCCCATATCTGGCAAGATGGAACACATATTAGGTTAAACATGTTAGAAGTTTGTAATAACTACAGCCATGTCCCTTGAAAAATGAAAATATCATGTTACCCGAAGCTTCTGCCCTACAAAAAGCTTTTTTTTCTCTAGTTGTTCCAAAAGTGTCATATCCAATGATGCATCAAGTGAATACCTGTGAAGCAGCAGACAATGGAACTTGTTGGCGTCATTCAGTTTCAATGCAATGCAATAAGGTGAAGACAAACACATACCATCCATCAGTTAATTCAATATTTGAAGACATGTTTCTATTAGTAGCTGACAAGCTTTGGTTCTCGTTGTTGTCTTCACTAGTATCTACCTTGTTAACCTCCAACTTATTGTTATTTTTGTCAGGACAAGAGTAAATAGCCGAAATGCACAAGACCATCATCAAAGATGGTGAAGCATTCCCTTCTAAAATTTTCTTTATTGCTGACCGATGACCATGATTCACTTCTCTGTCATACCTAAAATCCATGAAATTTCAAGAATAAAATCATATGCATCCATACAACTGAAATGGAAAAATAGAAGACATGACTTTCATCTCACCGGTACTTAAGCTCCTCAAGAACATTGTCGACCGTCAAGAATTTACCAGCAGCTCTAGATGGGTAGCATCTCTCAAGTGAAGCAAGCTTCCACACGATCCATTTATAGTGGTTACTGACCCATCTGAAACAGGAAAACTAAAGTGACTTGATAGCAGGATGTTGAAGAAATTTTATCACCATCAAGTCAAATAAAGTCTAGTACACACTGTTACGTGTATGATATCTATCGGCCCAGGCCCAGGCCCATTCTATATGTAGCCATGTGGCTCTCTATATATGGATCTCTCCACCCCTGGAGTGCTAGTACTAGGGTTAAGATTAGATTAGTCTAACCTACGATCCATTTTTTTGGGATCCTCCTTGCGCGGCCTCCTGCGTGGGCGACTCGTCAGTCGCGTTGCAGGACACGTCGCTCGCGACTCGTCCGTCGCATGAGACTTTTGCACCTGTTGCTCATATGACCACGGTCTGTACATTAACTGCAGTTGCTGCAGCTTCTTCTTGGCCCATATCTCAAATGGATGTCAAGAATTCCTTTCTTCATGGTGATTTGACTGAAGAAGTTTATATGCAACCGCCCCCGGGCATTGTCGCTCCTCCAGGACATGTCTGTCGTCTTCGCCGTGCTTTATATGGCCTTAAACAGGCTCCTCGTGCTTGGCATGAGCGTTTTGTCTCAATGATATGGACTGCTAGCTTTTCAGCTAGTGATCTTGATGCGGCTCTATTTGTTCATTTGTCACCGCGTGGTCGGACGTTGCTTCTTCTCTATGTTGATGATATGCTGATTATGGGTGATGATGAGGATCACATTTCCCGTGTGAAGCAACAACTCAGTGCTGAATTTCAGATGTCTGATTCGGGTCCTCTTAGTTATTTCTTGGGCATTGAGGTCAAGCAATCTACTAAGGGATATCATCTTTCTCAGTCTAAGTACATGCAAGATCTTATTGCTCGTTTAGGCATCACTGATAGTTGACCTGCTACCACACCCATGGATCTTTACCTGTAGCTTCGTCACACTGATGGGGTACCTCTTAAGGATCCCTCTCGATATCAACATATTGTGGGCAGCCCTGTTTACGAGTCAGTTTGTTTGTGCCCCAACTTCTGTTCATTTTGGACATTTACTTCGCGTGCTACGCTACCTGCGGGAGACATCATCTCAAGGAGACATCATCTCAAAGTTTACTGTATGCGCATGATAGCCTGCTTCAGCTTCATGCTTACTCGGATTCCACTTGGGTGAGTGACCCAATAGATCGATGTTCCATCACTAGATATTGCATTCTTCTTGGCTCTTCTATTGCATGGAAGTCCAAGAAGCAAGCAGCTGTATCTCACTCTAGTACAGAGGCTGAACTTCGAGCCCTTGCCACTACTACCACAGAGATTGTATGGCTTCGTTGGTTGTTGGCTAATTTAGGCATCTCTTGTGATGCTGCCACACCTCTTCTATGTGATAATAGAGGAGCCATACAAATTGCTAATGATCCTGTGAAGCATGAACTTACAAAGCATATTGATGTGGATGTTTTCTTTACTCGGTCTCATTGTCATCAGAAGACTATTTCACTAAAGCACAAACTCGGGAGAAGCATCGGCTTCACTTGATCAAACTCAATGCTTCAGATCCTCCACTTCCACCTTGAGTTTGAAGGGGGTGTTACGTGTATGATATCTATAGGCCTAGGCCCAGACCCATTCTATATTTAGCCATGTGGCTCTCTATATGTGGATCTCTCCACCCCTAGAGTGCTAGTACTTTGTGATCCCAAAGGTACTCAATCCATCCCAAATTATAAGACGTTTGACTTTTTTGACACCAAGTTTGACTATTCGTCTTATTCAAAAAATTATGCAAAAATTCACTTTTTTTGTCGTGGCTTGGTTTATTAATAAAAGTTCTACAAGAATGACTTAAATTTGACTCTGTTTGCACAAATTTTTTGAATAAGACGAGTGGTCAAACTTGAGATAAAAAAGTCAAACGTCTCATAATTTGGAATGGAGGGAGTACGTAACACACACATGAAACTGAAAAGGTAACAATCAAACATTTTTTTAATCACCAATCACTTATCGAGTGAAAGCACCAAAGGATGTTAGATCAATTGGTCTAGGCACTCCGGCGGCACCTCCAGGTCCTGAGTTCATGGTTCAAAAAGGCCTAGGCTCGCCTAGGGGGGTAGGCAGACCCCTAGGCGGCGCCAGCTCGTCGGCGGTGCCGGTGGGGGAGGTGGAGGGGGTACTGCAGCGCCCCGGTGTCCCCATGTGGAGATCCAGTGACCTGGGGACGAGGCGCAGCAGAGAGAGCCGGCAGCGGAGGACGAGGCGCAGCAAAGAGCGCCGGTGGCGGAGGAGGAGGTGGGGAATCGGGCGGCAGGGGAGGAGGAGGAGGCGACTGGGAGGAGGCCGACAGTGGTGGATCTGGCGGTGGGAGGAAGGAAGAGCGAGCAGCTCGCAGTTGCAAGAAACGCGTCGAGCGGTTGCGAGACTCGGGAGGAAGAGAAAAGGAAGAAAACGAAACAGAGCAGGGGAGAGGATAAGGCTTCGGTGGGGGCTGTGGAGGGAGAATTGGGCCATTAAATGGGCCTTTTCTTCTTTCCCCCCATTCTGTCCACAGATTTTCAATTTTTTTCTTTTCTTTTACGTATATTTAAGTATATATACATGTATTAGCTACCGCCTAGGAAAACGCCTTGAAACGCCTAGGCTTGCCTAAGCTCTAGGCTATGGGTCAGCGCCTAGAAACCGCCTAGCGCCTTCTTAAACTTTGCCTGAGTTCGAATCCCAGTGGGAGCGAATTTCAGGCTGGGTTAAAAAATCCCCTCGCCTGTCCTCATACCAAAGGCCCTGGGTCCCGGCCCAATTCTCACTTGGGCGACGGAAAGGTTACCGTGTATGGATGGGGGTGGGGGTTCATGGGTTTTCTCGCTGGGTGAGAAGGCACTTTCTTCTTAATTTGAAGTTGCGGCGGCAGTCTTAACCGCCTCGGTTGAGTTTTTTTCCCCTTATCAAGTGAAAGCACCACATCAAATTACCTAACATCGTACTTGCTTATTTTAAGTTATGAATTTTCTTTTCTAGTGAGTTACTGAGGCAGAAGCCATCACTCTTTTTTATTAAAGGTTAACATTATATCACCCCATATCCTAATTCCAATCCCAGTTCTCTCATCCCACAATCCAAACAACCATAAAGGTCAATCTTGTATCATCAGCATGAAATAATGGAACATGGCATTCAAGAATGATGTTTACTCTTTAGTTGCACATGACAATGAAGCACCACATGTGAGCAGCATTTTCTGAAACTCTTCTGCACCAGTATGTGTATGCTGAAACCTAAACTTCTCAGCTCTTCTTGCATCCATGAGCTTCACATCATCATTTACACGTTCAGTATACTGACAAGAAAGATCCATAATTAACAAACTTAGGAAATAACACATCAGCAGAAATTAATGTAAGGACGCAACACTGTACCAAATATTTGAAGCAAGGAGGACCACCAAAATATTCATTGTAATTTTTCCTTTGATGTTGGAAAGGATAACGTGCAGATAGCATTGTCCTACAGGGACTGATCTGCATTGGTGGCACTATGGATTCTCCTGTCAAAAAGAGTCCAGCCTATCAAGTAGGAATGAATCTGGAGAATGTGCTAACTATATATCACCATCAGCTTACCAGCAGAAGATAGTTTGTTGTTTTTTATTGGCGTGATGAACCTAGCCAGTTTTACCAAGGATGTATCAGAAGAATGACATAGAAGAGTTTAAAACTTGCTAGACTGAGAGTATATCAAAGGACCTGGAAGAACGGGGCCGTTTGAATGGAGATATGGAGTTTCTTCCCCCGATTATTCTCTTTCCATTTGCTATGCGGTCCGTATTTCCAAGTCCAGCTGGCATATGGCGCCACTGGGTCTTGTCTTTAGTGTTACTCACATTGTTGCCATCAGATAAAAATCTGGAGGGAAGCTTGGGGACCTTTGGAATTTCATTGATTGGACGATATTCCCTTCCCATATGAAACTGATTAGCACTTTTTTTAGTCAAAGAAGCGTCAGGAACAGCATATCCTGTTGCTCTAGTTCCATGTGATAGGTTAGATACATCTCCTTTCGGAGAAATAGTTGGTTTTGGTAGCTTCTCTGTAGCTGATGCCAAAGAGTGACTTATTGAATCATTTGGAGAAACCACTAAGTCTGAATCACCCAAAAGGCTTTTCGCACGTTGTAGTGCATCAGCAGAGATAGCCATTGATCGGCCACCTGCAGTGCTGAACCTGATAGAATGCTCACCAGCATCAGAGGTACTACTTTTAGAAAATCCAAACTGCTGATGTCTATCCATATGTGTGGGGTTTTCTGTTGGATAAGTACCCTTATGAGTGCCACTAGGAATTGCACTTGTAAATGCAACATCAAGCCTGTGTTCTGGATTTCCCCGCTTAACATTTATCTTCGTACCTAACTTGTCACTCACATGTCCAAAAAATTGTGTTGAAAGGGTATTCTCCTCCAAGCCCAATAAGGTAGCAGCTCGAGAAACACCAGTTGAAGATATGTTTACTGTTATTGCACGGTTTATCTTGAGAGGTGACGCAAAGGCTGCAATTTTTTTGTCCGTCTTAACCAACTTGAAGTGCTCTGACAAAGAACAACTCAGATCAGCAATAAATAAAGGGAAAATGAAAATTAAATTTAAAGGTCAAGCATTCTCCATTACATCCTTGAGAAACAAGTATTTCTAGTTTTCTACTATCAAAAGCAGCAGCAGCATTATGCCACATCAGCACTTGATTTAACTAGGCATTGTTCATGTCATGTTCTTGAC
>Ga0182004_10001908_pt1 | contig 15834 bp, 9 predicted proteins | sample Sormic07211540_1_FD_120479 | JGI IMG/M metagenome (GOLD analysis project Ga0182004, IMG submission 120479) | Endophyte microbial communities from Sorghum bicolor roots, Mead, Nebraska, USA - 072115-40_1 MetaG | ecosystem: Host-associated > Plants > Roots > Unclassified | place: USA: Nebraska...
CGAACTTAACCTATACTGGGATGTTTGGATAGGCTGTGATGACTCCCATGGTAAAAGGTCAGTTTCCGAAGGTGTTGCAAATTGATAAATCGATTTAGAATCTTGGTTTTCCATAAGGTAAGAATAAAGAAAATAGAGAATATAAAAAGATAAGAAATGATAAAAGTATGAATACAAGCTAGTAGCAAGACTCAAGGTTGTCTCAGCAAACCGTCTCTCTCCGACAACAGCGCCAGAAATGCTTTTTGATATTTGGTAACGCAATCAGGAAATGATCCGCAAGCGCACGGATATCGGTGAGCACTTCACCTGGGAGGTTATCCAGAGTATTGTATTTATATTTAACCACTAGGAGAAAGTGTCCATCTGACTAACCAAATCTATTACTACTAACCTTTAGGCTACAACCACTATGATTTGATGTGAGCGATGTATAGATAAGACTATAACTGCACCCTCATTCTAACCTTGGTAAGGATGATCTACTATTCTATTGGGGAGGCTTACGGAATCTAGACACCACAGAGGATGTTTGACCCACACCTATAAACCCTACCGATCCTGCTAACGGGATTATAGGCTACAAAGGTAGCTACGGAAATGTCACGTTCCTCGCTACTACCACGGTCTGGCTAGACAGGGGATATCTATGAGTATCCTAGCCCAAACACCACGTTTATGCTAGCGATGATTACTCTAAACTCTACACGAAGAGATCAAAGTAAACTCATAAACCAAAGAACTAGTAAACAAAGAACTTACTTGAATTTAAAAGTCAAAATACTAAAGAATCCTAGGAGCAAGCCTCGGGTTAGGAGACTTGATCCCGTAGGTACAACCTCGGAGTAGACAGTGATCTACACCTCCACTCTATCTCGCTCAATGTAGAAGAACTAATTCTAATCTCACATTGGATGCTAAGCCCTAGGAGATTGGAACCCTAGAGGGACCTCTCTCTCTCTCTAAATCCTCTCTGGAAAATATGCTAATGAATAATGGGATTACCCTCCTCCAGGGGCCAGGGGCCTTGCTTATATAGCCCTCTCAAATGAACATGGGCCGTCGGATCAAACCGACCTTAATTGAACGGTTTTCCATGATCCTCAGAGGCGGTGGAGCATAATCCGCAAGACTCATGTTGATTGGCCACAATAGGGGGCGGGCGCCTTGCTGCTGGGCCTGCTCGGCCTCCCGCTCGTTCGTGTGGCTTCTGGAGTCTTCTAGGCCGACGAAAATTGGCGCACACATTAATATCTCTATGTAAACCTGATGTGTGGGCCTTTCCTCTATATTTTCTGATAACCCCCTGTAGAAATAGATAAACAGCAAAACTCGTAGAATTCTATTAGATCACACCCTAATTCTAGGTGTTGCTTGTATATGGATCCTTTTTCTTGTTTATTTGATGATTAATTTTAATACTTAAGGACCGTCAACATCGGGTAAGATCCGAGCTTTCAGCCCTTTGCTTAAATTGAAAGCCGATCAGGAATTTGTTTGGGGAAAAGAGCAACAACTAGCTTTGGATGAAATTAAGAGTTATTTGGCCAATCCTCCAATATTGGTTCCACCTCAGCATGGGAAGCCTTTCATATCATATTTGTCGACCGATGATGCGGTTATTGGTTCAGCTCTCATTCAAGAATTTATAGGGAAAGAACGTGTTATTTATTACTTAAGTAGAAGATTGGTGGATGCTGAGACAATATATTCGGCTATTGAGAAACTATGCTTGTGTCTGTACTTTTCTTATACTAAGCTAAGGCATTATTTGCTATCGGCCGAGTGTACTGTTATATGCAAAGATGACGTGGTCAGATACATGTTGTCGATGCCGATTATAAGTGGTAGAATCAGCAAATGGATATTAGCATTGTCAGAATTTGATCTACGTTATGAATCAGCTAAAGCAGTCAAGGGACAGATTGTGGCCAATTTTATTATTTAGCATTGTGGTTTCGTGAATTATTTGGAAATTGCTCCTTGGGCACTTTTCTTTGATGGGTGTACGTATGATCATGGGGCATGCATCGGTATAGTGTTAGTTTCTCCTCGAGGAAAGAAGTATGAATTTTCTTTGTCGATTATTGCTACATCGACAAATAATCAGGCTAATTACTAAGGTTTGGTCAAAGGATTAGAGCTGTTAAAGGAAGTTCGTGCTGATGCAGTCAAAATCTTCGGTGATTCTATGCTTGTTATAAATCAGTTGGCTGGGGTTTATGAATGCCGAAGTGAAATTTTAATATCTTATTATGAACGATGCTTATAGTTATTAAAGGAATTCAAAGATTTCTGTTTAGAGCATATTCCCCGATTACATAATGAGAAAGCTAATCGGTTGGCTCAACACGCCTCGGGATATCAACCCATCTTGGAGGTATTATCGGCCATCAATGCTGATGAGAAAGGAAATTGTTGATTATCTAAGAGATCCCTCCAGGAATGTTGAAAGATGTGTTAGATTTCAAGCTACCAAGTATGTGCTCCTTGATGATGAATTGTATTATCATACTATGGATGGAATTTTGCTTAAATGTCTTAGTGATGATGAATCCAAAAGCTTGATGGGTGAAATTCATGAGGGGGTGTGTGGAGCACATCAGTCGGCTTTTAAAATGAAATGGATGATTAGACGAAATGGATATTATTGGCCAACTATTCTTGAGGATTGCTTCAAATATTTCAAAGGATGCCAAGGATGTCAGAGGTTTCGTAATATTCAAAGGGCACCCACGTCAGCTATGAATCCTATAATGAAACCTTTGCCGTTTCGGGGGTGGGCTATTGATCTCATCGGTCCATCTATCCACCGTCAAGTAAAGGGCATAAGTTCATTCTTGTTGCCACAGATTATTTCACTAAGTGGGTTGAAGCTATTCCTTTAAAGAAAGTAACATCGGCCAATATGATTGATTTTGTCAAAGAGCATATTGTCTACCGATTTGGTATTCCTCAAACAATTTCTAGCTATTAGGGTACTATGTTTACGTCAGAGGAGTTTGTTGAATTTGCAATCGGTATGAGGATTAAAGTGTTGAATTCTTCTCCTTACTATGCCCAAGCTAATGCACAAGCTGAAGCTTCCAACAAAGGGATTATTAAGCTCATTAAACGGAAGATTGAGGAAAATCCTAGGCGGTGGCATACACTATTAAATGAAGCCTTATGGTCGTATCGGATGGCGTGTCATGGTGCAACCAAGGTGTCACCTTATCAATTGGTGTATGGGCATGATGCGGTACTACCTTTGGAGATTAAAACTGGTTCTAGGTGAATATTTTCTCAGGATCAGTTAACTACCGATGACTATACCACTCTGATGATAGATGAGTTGGAAGATTTAGTAGGGCATCGGTTAAGAGCTTTAATTAGCATAGAAAAAAATAAAAAGAGAGTGGCTATGTGGTATGATAAAAGGGTGAAAGCTAAAGAATTTGCTGATGGAGATTTAGTTTGGAAATTAATTCTACCGATTGGGACTAAAAGTTCAAAATTTGGAAAATGGTATCCTCATTGGGAAGGTCCTTATTGGATAAGTCGATCTGCCCTTGGTAATGCTTATATTTTAGAAAGCCTCAAAGGGATTGAATTTCCCAGAGCATTGAATGGAAATTACTTAAAAATGTATTACCCCAGTATCTGTTTCGATGCATGAAGAGTTAAGTGCCGATAACAATCCTATTGGCTCGACAAAATATTAGTGTATCTGGACCAACGCATAAAGAGTTTAATTGCCGATAACAATACTATCAGCTGGACCAAACACTGGTGTTTTTAAAAGAATTAAACACGACATACTACTGATGAAAGAGTTTATAAATTCAGCAAGGTCTGGATGGCTGATATCGCATGCAGACGAATCTGGTTGGCCTCCTCTATCTCTTGAGTATCTTCATCGGCACAACCTTCTACTGGCTTCAGTTTCTTTTTCATCTGCAGCGCCTTGCGAGCCTGGGCATCTCTCTCCTGCTGATGATTTTTGAGTGTGTCGGGCAGTTGACTTTCTTCCTGTTGGGCCTGAGTCAAAGCTTCCTCCACTTGTTTGAGTTGAGCAAGCAAAACCTCTCTCTTTGCCGATAAATCAGAGATTTTCTGTTTTAGTCCCACACCTGAGGATTGCAAAGTGCCGATACTCTTATGCTTCTCATCAGCAGCGTGCTTCACTTGCAGCATTTCCTTTTTGAGCTGACCATAAGAGGCTGTATCGGCAAGGCGCTGAACGGCTTTTTGATACTGAATCTGGCGGCTCTCCAGATGGGCAGCTTGGAAAAGCACCTCCTCAGCATCGGTAGGAATCTGGCCGCGAAGAGTCTTGAAGACAGCCTTTGCTGGATCAAAATCATCCACTAACTGAGATGTATCTTGCTGTAGTAGGGCCAGTAAATCTTCTAGCATAGACTTGATTTCAGCTGATGCAATTCCAAGCGCCATTGAGGAACTTGCTTCTTCACCTTCGTCATCAGAGATGTCGATGGCAAAGAAAAACAAGCTATCAGGAGAGTCTTGTTCTTGGAAACAGAGGAGAAAATGAGTTAGTCAGAGTCAAATATGGTTGATGCAAAATCAAGTGGGTCGATCAGCTTACTTGTTTAAGAGCAATTTCTTTCCTTTGACTCAGAGTTGTGGCTTGTACTATAATCTGATTGGCTGGAGCTACCGATGGAATGTCTTCGATTGAAAATGTTAAGGGTGATGATGATGTTTGTATAAAGTTTATCAGTAATAAGCTTTGTGATCGATACTTTACCTTGAGGGGGAGTAATGCTTGTTTGCTCCGGAGTGATGGCTGATTACGTGCCTTGATCGACTGGATCGGTAGTCTGCTCAGGTGCATCGGCCGGGTCTATTTTTGAGTCTGAGGCGCCGGATAAGGCGGGGAGGATGGTGCTGTTTTCTGCTGCTTCGGCTGGGTCTTGGTGCTTTTAGGTGCTTTCCTCTTAGGAAGAGTCTGACTGGCCATCGGCTGGGGGGCATCAGCACCCGATGATTGAGTATCTTTAGTCTTTGCCGATGCATTGGTTTGCTGTCACAAGATTCAAAGTTTTATGAGTTATATATAAAAGCAGAAGAATATTGTTGAAATTTGTTGAAGAATAAAATGTCTGGTGCAAAGCGAAGTTACCGATGACGTTCCAGTCGTAGCTGATGCACCCTGAAAGAATAATGTAAGTATGGGATGAAATTGGTGTGATAGAAAAATTGAAAATTTACCTCGAAAGCTTGTGCTAGAGTGGCGGCAGCTATCTATGGAGAAGTTTTTGACTATTTGGTGGTCATTTTCTTGAAACGGACGGTTCGGTGCATCAGGGCTGCTAAACTTGGCGCGTTGTGGCCGATCGGAGAAACTAGAGATACCGGGTGAAGGTTGATCGGTTGCCTGCTCTTGCTCGCTGTTGGTGCTGGATCATCAACCTGTTGAAATCAAGGAGTAAGTTGCCGATAAAGTTAAAAGTAATGAAAAATGGCTAAGTATTGGGGAGAAACTTACAACGTCATCGGGAACTTCATGCTCAGGGTCAATCATGTTTTGTTACATGTGAACTGATACTTTGAACAGGTGTTCTTTCCATTCTTCCCACCACAACTTGTATGATTGGGTAATGAAAGAGGCTAGAACCCAAGCTAATAGATCAATGTCTGCTATATCGGCATCTGGCTATAGCTGAGCTACCCTTATCCATTCAAGATCAGTGGTTATTGTTTCCCTTGGCTTAACCACATCGACATAGTAGAGTTTGACGGGCAACTGGCCAAAAGCTACCTGACGAGATAGTGCCGATGGGTTGAAGAACTCGTAGGTGGTGCTGGTGTTCTTTCCACTGCCAAAGTTGTTCATTGTGATTGCCCTAGGAGTGATGATTGCCATCATCAAATCATCATCATTGTTGAGTGCATCATCGGCAGGATGAAAGGTGAGTGGGAATCTAGAGTCTTCATCTTCATAAGGCATCCAAACCCGCTGATCTCTAGAAAGGCCATTGTAAAACGTTTGGAAGAATCGACTGATCTGGTTATCATTTGCATCGGTCCCAGGAAGGACTATGATGGCTTTGCCATAATTGAGGGGTGAGCGTGTTGCCGATTCATCCTCTGCTACCTCATAGTCTTCAGCAATGTACCATGGGAATTGCTATGCGAAGAAATCCCATTGCACATGTTTATACATATGGGCATTGATCCACATATTAATAAACCACCAAGGGCCTCCCAGGTTGCTGATGGATTCACCAGCAGGAGTTTTTCAGCTACTTGATGGAGGAGGTGATAGACAGAGCCCAAAAGATATCGGCCAAGGGGGAATCGGTGACCATTAGCTAGTCGCTCTGCTGCCGATAGGTAAACAGAAGTTGGTCGTATTGATCGGCTGCAGAATACGAACTTGTCCAGCCACATGTTTAGAAAGATGGCATGCTCTCTCTGGCCAACCGATCCGGTCTGCCGATACTTCTGGACGTATCCCAACCAGCCGCCGATGTTACAGGTTTCTACTTTATACTCAATTTTCCGATTAAAAATACCACCGTCATCGGCAGTTGAGATATCCAAGCTAGTAAGCATGAGGACATCAGCAAGTGTAGGGGAGCCTGGGCCATAACCAAATATAAAAGCATTGAGGGTGTCTGACCAAAAATATGATGCTGCTATCATCATCGACTCATTCTTCTCCATATCGGCAATGGAGAGTCTGATGCATTGGTCTAATTTACGTTCCCCCAGTACACTTCATTTGTCCCACTGGCTCTCACGAACCAATCTTTCCATCCCTTAGTGGGTTTTGGCCAGGATCGGAAAGTGTCCTTCCATAGATCTAAGGAGAAGTTTTCGGCTCTAAAGCGGATCTTGTTGGTTTCTGCGCTGATTAAATCAGTAGTGTCTGGATCTTGGACCCAGGCATTGGAGGTGGGGTTGCTCAGTGGGAATAACAATCCTGTCACTCAAATCCTAGAGTTCGGGGATCAAAAGGACAGGAAAAATAGAAAGAAAATGCTAAGTATATAAACTCGCAAGAATGTAAAGAATTGCAGTAAAGGAAAGAGAGGATGGGGATGGATTAACCTCAGGCACGACGAAGTTGATAGCCATTTCCTTCCGAGAAAAAGAAAGAACCAAAGGCTTGAGGGTTCTGGGAAAGCTTTGTTGCAGGAAAGCTTTTTCGCCGCTGGAATTCTTGAGTTGTTTTCGTCAAAATCGCCACCAGAGAGAACAAGGATGGAGATGGAGAATGGCAGGGTAGAAGATGAGTGCTGAGGAAGGAAGTATTTATAGGTTGAGATGAGCAAGGGTATTTTTGACTTTTCTCTTTGTCATATCCGCAAAATTCGAGGTTGTTTTGATGGATATGGTAACTGTTCGCATGATAATCAAGGGATTGTGGAGGTGAATGGCAAGTAATCATGATTTTGGAGACATTTCACTGTGCATGATACTTTAATCAGTCATCGGTAATCTATCCTAACAAAAAAGTTGCCGATGAACGTTTTTCTATACGATTCGACTCGGGTGGTTGGAAGAATCGAGAGGATTGAGGTTGTTTGGATTTGGTAATAATTTTTTATCAGAAGAAAATAATTATAAAAAAGGTCGTCATTATCTAGAGAGAATTCTGGAGCATTAATGAGTTCATACTCCGAAATTGGGGGGCATGTGTTGACACCATTTTTTGGCACGAGTCAGGATAGTCAGGGAGAGCTGATCGGCAGTTAGGAAAATGTTGTGTCAAGCTGATAAAGAGACTGCCGATAGTTGATGATGCTGATGATAGGATGACAGGTGGAGGATGTTGCTAGCCTAAAGGTTGAGACGGTAGTCACTGATCATTGCCGATGCCGATTGATTGCCTACACCGATGATTACCGATGCCGATAAAGAAAGGTGTGGAAGTTGCTAAGGACGATACAGGGAGTATGCCGATGCCGATGAAGGAAGGCGTGGAAGCTGTTAAAGGCAATAATGATATGCCGATGAAGCAGAGCCGATGAAAAGTTTCATCGTAATTAAGTAGGCACCAGGATGTGGATGCTTTCCATATTTATTGAAGTATACCTTATATAAAAGTAGTCCTGTTTTGTTTAGAATTAAAACCTAGTCGTATACGGTTGTAACTCTTTAGACCAAGGTATAAATATAGGCCTAGTAGCAATGTAAGAACAACCAATCAATATCATACACAAGTTTTACATCTACTTTTACTTCTACTTTTTCGACGACTTCGTCAATTTGCACATTTTCTTTTATTTACAGGTTCTTAGGGATTCATCGAGCAATACTCAGTGAATTCTCGAGTTTCGCGTGAGTACCTCTTGGCTGTGGCATCCGGGAGCATCGCTGTTGTCACGACCAAAGTATTCAAGTTATCACCTTTGTCGATTGTTAGGTCAAATCGGCTAGCACGCCTCAATGTTTGAATCGGATATTAGCCCTTTATGTTTGCAGATCTATTTTTGCATCAACAGCCTCGAATCAAGAAATTAATAAATGAAAAAATGACAATCGTGTTTCTTAAGGTGGTTTAAGGATCTATCCAGGAACATCCTCGGAATTTCGAATATCTTGGACACAAAACATGACCCCAAACTTGCGAGCGAATAGTTTTTTAATTGTATAAAATGCAAATGAAGTCCGAAAATCATAAAACTGGTCGAGACATCAAGGCATCATATGTGAAGGCTGTGGTAAAAATTGGGAACGTTTCGCGCACGTTTTGTTGTATGATGCTTAGAAACCTAGACTTTGCTAGCAAGTTTTCCCTCATGTTTTGTGAACAAGATGTTAGAAATTTCCGTCTAATTCTCAGATACGATCTCACATGACACTCACTAACTTTAATATCGTTATTTAGATCATTAGATTTTATCAATGTTTTAAATAGCGCGCTATTTTCGCGCTATAGTGCCGCTATAGCAGCCAGAATAAGTCGACGCGAAGCTATACCTACGCTATCAGCGCTATTGGCGCCATAGCGCGCTATAGCGCCGCTAAACTGAAATAGCGCCATAGCGCCGCTATTTGCGCGCTATTGCTGTTTATTTGTGATCATGTTGTCATACACTTATTTGTTGTGCTGTTCTTATGCACTTGTGGTTATGCACTATGCAATCATGCATTATGCTTATGAGTTAGTTATGTATTAAATATTTAAACTGTGAAACACCTATGATTTGTGATTTGTGATTGTGAAATATGATGATTGTTTGAACTTGGTGCTGTCTATTATATATTTTGCCTGATTACAAATAAATAGAGCGTTATAGCGCCGCTATAGCGTCGCTATAGCGTGGATAGCTACAACACGCTGCTGTGTAGAGCAGCCGCTATAGCGGGGCTATAGTGCCGCTATAGCGTTCGCTATAGCGCAAATAGTGTCTGGAACAGGAAGACGCTATTTTCTATAGCCCGCTATTTAAAACATTGAATTTTATCAATGATGCACTTGCATTTTAAATTTTCATTTTATCCGAAAGAAATCAATGAAATTAAATTAATTCAAGAAATATAACAAAATGTCACAAAAGTGCACCATGTTTGAACATGTAGTTGCAAGTATTGCAGTAGGGCTACCGAAAAAAATTAGGCGCAAAAAGAAAAAAACTAAAAACTTTGCTGTGTGCCAGCTTGGCGCTCGACACTGAGAGTCTTTGCCAAGTGCCGGGGTGAGGGCACTCGGCAAAAAAATTATTTAAAAAAAACTTTGCCAAGCATCCGATGACAGGGCACTCAGTAAAGACTGATTGTGGGTGACAGCCATCATCTACGGTCATCTTTGCCGAGGGTCGGGCTTTGCCAAGTGTCTGACACTCAGCAAAGTTTGCCTTTACCGAGTTCAGGCACTCGGCAAAGCGTTCTTTGCTAACTGTTTTTTTTTGCCGAGTGCGACACTCGACAAAGAGAAGTTTTGCCAAGTGACAAATATTTGGCGCTCGTTAAAGCCTCCGGCACTTGGCAAAGGCTCGGTTTTTGGTGGTGATAATAATAGTATTTACTAGTTAGAGCATGCTGTGGAGTTACAAACATATGCTTATGTACCTTTGCTACTTATGAAGACAACCGCAAGAGATAGGAGCATATACTATTTGACGTGTTTCGTGTCGCTGGATTTTTAATTAGGCAGGCAGTATAGTTGTTTAATTTTTGTTCATCTCCTGCATGAGCACGAGTATTCTTAGTTATGCAGATATATATTCATCAGCATATCTGCACATGTAATCGCAGCACTCAATTATATATAATCGATTGCTTCAGTTGGTTTATAAATCTTGCTTCTGGCGACACTTAACATCTGTCCAGACAAACAAATATCTCGAGGAATTTAGAGCCAACCTAACATGATAGAAGATCGAATGTGAAAGAGGGACATTATAACATCATTTTATAATATGCGTAGTCCTATTTTGTCCTTCTATTTTCCGTAATGATACAATTCGTTGCCAAAAGTCCACCAAAAAATCATTATAAGAACAAAGTGGCCTAGTTATATTATAAAATGATATAATATAATGTCCCACTTTCACACTTGATATTTCTAGCATGTTAGGCTGGCACATATTTCCACGAGATATTTGTATGTCTGAACGGATGTTGATAACAAAGGTTATCTGCACAAACTAAGGTCTTGAGTGACGCTACAAGCAAGATTTATAAACCAAGTGAAGCAATCGAATATTATATATAGTTAGAGTGCTGCGATTACATGTGCAGATATGCTGATGTATATATATCTGCATAACTAAGAATGCTCGTGCTGATACACGAGATGACCACAAATTGAACAACTATACTGCCTGCCTAATTAAAATCAAGCGAAACAAAACACGTGAAATAGCATATGCTCCTTTATCTCTTACGGTTGTCTTCATAAGTAGCAAATTAAGGTAGGAAAGCATATGTTTGTTACTCTCCAGCATGCTCTAACTAGTAAGAACTATTATTATGGAGTCTGTTTTCAAAATCGGATGCTTGTTTAATTTTGGACTATAAGTTCTTTTGATCTGTTAGTTTAATCAAGTTTGGACTAATGATTCTTGCTTCGTTAGGTTAATTCACCATTTCTGTTCTCCAAGCAGCCGAACCGTGGTGATTATTCAAAGTAGTTCAGAGTTTCGGACTTCCTTTCTCAACTATTGTTTTGATTGATCAGGCTCCAAAATAGGCGGAGCTAGCTAGCTAGGTGGCATGTGTTAATTAGACCATAGACCACTCTAAGAGTTGAACCAACATAGTTGATATGCTATCTAATATAATATACTCCCACACTATACCCATAAAGAAAGTCGTTTTGGACAAGTTTTCGCTTAAACATTGAGAATGTAAATCATAGATAAATTTTAATTTGTTGAGTTTAGAAAAGTGAAATATGAATAGATTTGTGTAGAAAAATACCTTCACAAAAATATATATATACCATTTTTTGATAAATATTTTTTTAAAAATAAGGAGTCAATGTTAGACTTTAGACACCCTATCGTTGTCCTATAAGCGACTTTGTTTATGGGTATGGAGAGAGTACATGGAATCATTATCATTTTGGACTGCTCAACTCCCAACGGTTTAACATGACAAGGCATCCGACTTTGAAGTGTCAAATTTGAATCGGGTGGTACGTGGTACGGTTTCACCTAGTAAAAATACAATGAACAATTAGAAAACAATTCTTTGGGACCCGCAGATTATAACTGAACTCGAGAACCAGGCCCAACAGTAACCAGTTTCAATCTTACCCTGTTCTATCCTGCCATAATCCATTTCAACAGGACATAATTTAATAGAGGCACAGTTAATCAATCTTTACGATGTGGCGGTCAATACGACCGCATGTGCAAATGAATGAAAAAATGGTGCAAGCTCATTGTGGAGCCCACCGTTGTTGTCTGTTGCCCACTGTGGGGAGCTCAAACATATGGGTATGTTTAGTCCCTAGAAGAAAAGCTCCTAACCGATCCCTCTAGGATCACTTGTGGACTATACACTCGCTGTACACTCGCGCTTACCCTTGCGTCAAATATTGGGTAGTCCTCAAGCACGCCCCTGCCTCCGCTCAGGGCTCGTTGGCTCAGCAAGGCCCCAAGCTCTCGATCGATTAGCGCGCGCACGAGCCTGACCGTACCATACCTCGATCCTAGCCCAAGCTATCGGCCAGGACAACAACCGGCACTCCAAGGGTTTGGCCACCTGCTGAGCACTAGAGAGCCCGCCGAGCATCCAATGCTCAGGGGCTCCCCGGCGCCAACGCGACCAACGGGCATGGAACACTGTTGCCCACTCCTCCGACAGAGTCACATATAGATATGGCGTGACACAACAGAGGCTCGTTTGGATGTGAATTTTTTTTATTTCGCTACTGTAGGAATTTCGTTTGTTTGTGGCAAATATTGTCTAATCATAGACTAACTAGAGTCAAAAGACCCGTCTCGTGGTTTACAGACAAACTGTGTAATTAGTTTTTATTTTCGTCTATATTTAATGCTTCATGCATGTGCCGAAAGATTTGATGTGACGGGAAATTTTGAAAACTTTTTGATTTTTTGGGTGAACTAAACATGGCCCAAGACAACCCGCACCATAGGATCCTAGGGCACAGGGCTCCTAGGCCTGCTCGTCAGTGCCCTGAGCCGGGGCACCATCGTCACAAAGGAAACCTCGAGAAGGCTCACCAGGTGGAGGGAGATCCGAAGGAGTCAGCCCCTCCTAGTCAAGCGCCAGGGCTGCAACAACATCAAGATGGTGCCAGCAGCTCTCTCGACTCCACGACAACATTGAGGTCCATCAGTGTTGTAGTAGCACCTTTGCTACTTTCCAAGGTGCTCAGGACTGTGGGAGCAGCCTTAACATTTTCTACGCCGACACTCTCATCAAGATGAAGATTCCCTATAGCAGCCTTCACCCGAGCATAGTGCCGTTCTATGAGATCGTCGTGGGCAAGGAAGTTGAGCCCCTCGGGCATGTCCGACTGCACGTTACGTCCGGGCAACCAGACAACATCCGCATGGAGCGGGTGGGTGGCTGAGTGGTTCGGGCCTCCTCAGATTGAGACTAATTTATGAGACGAATGTATTAAGCCTAATTAGTCTATTGTATTTGATAATATGGTGTTACAGTAAACATGTGACAATGATAAATTAATTAAGATTAATAGATTTGTCTTAACAATTAGCCACGGCTTCTGCAGTCAATTTTATAATCAGCTCACTAGCACACGGTCATACTATACAGGTGGTTGGTAACCTATTTTTACTGGCGTTTTCTAGCAACCTCTACACTGAAGGCCAGTAAAAATAGGTCAATTCCACAGGCGGTTCTTTGTGAGACACCTGTAGAAAATATTTTCACAAGCGTCTCTCTTAGAGAACCGCCTGTGTAAAAGTGACATTTACACTAGCGGTTATCTAAGAGAGGCGCCTATGCAAATGTTTTTTCACAGGCACCTCTCTTAGGTAACCGCCTGTGTAAATAGCACATTTACACAGCGGTTCCGTAAGAGAGCCGCTTGTGGGAACGTATTTTAAAATTGTATTATTATACATTTATTTATTTTTATTGTTATTATTTAAATATATTGATATTTGTTGGTGTTCAAACATACCAACAAGCAATTTTAATATTTTATCTCATACATACATTTATATACATCAAAGTTTGGTGCTCAAGGACATAAAGTTAATTACAAGAGTATATACATCACCACACATTATATATACATCAAAGTTTGTTTCTGTCCTCTAATAACCTTCTTTAGTAAATTTGAGTTTACTAATCTCCGTTAGTACCTAGAACTATGGCATGGGTAATTGGCTTTCATCATCATGATATTTGCCTTCACGTGGAATGACAAGCTTCATGAGGAACGAGCACATGTCTTCAACTATATTCTCTAAAGCATGTTCGTCCATGCACTCCGCTATCCCTTGCTTATATACCTGCAAAGAAAGTTTATAAACATCATATATTATATGACTTCCAACTTTAATGTCTGAACTGTATACAGGACTATTACTTATATTACGTTCGCAGGACTATTACTTATATTACGTTCGCTAGGTTCCTTTGTATCGTCCGTTCTCTTTCATGTTCTCGCACACGTAGTAGCCACAGAGGACATATAAGGGTGGTTGCTTCATGCACTGTATAATAGGAGAGTGGTTATTTATAGTTGCAACCATGGTCCTATGTGTATGATTTGGATTCATAAGAGTAAATTTTTATATGTATCGGCCAGTTATGTATAACCTCCAATAGCTACCCTAGTCTATTGGACTCGCACTTTACATGATTTATCTTATAGAACCTGTATGCCCTATAACCTCAAATAGAATCATCATTTCTTTTCAAAATCTCACTATGCTTAAGTATGCTTGCATAGCTCGACTTACAGCTCTAGAGTTTGATGAATGGACAATAGCTTTCTTCGAGTAATCTATGGAGTCTAGTACCAACACTAGCTATTTATACATAGGTCCTGAACAACTGCCGGTACTACTGGGGCAACCACCGGTACCACCGGCTATTTATACATAGGTCCTGAACAACTGCCAGTACTACTGGGGCAACCACCGGTACCACCGGCTACCTCAGATTTAACGGTAAGAAGTCTCTAGGATTTGCGAGAAATAAGCCTACCGGTACCACCGGGCTTTGTCGGTACTACCGACCTGTTGACGCCGTTTTTGGACGCATACCTAGGGATCGGTAAAGAATAGATCGGCAGAAGGAACAACGGTAACTAGTCTACAGGAAAGTTGCCGATGAGGGTGCTTGCCGATGAGGAGACAGCTGGATGTGACTAAGTCTAGAGGTAGTGACGCATTCGTGCCGATGGTCAACGTTAGTCTTTGCCAATGGCTATGATGAGAAGTCTGCCGATGACTCAGAAGGAGAACGTGAAGGTTGCCGATTGACCTGTAATGGTGTCCCGGTCTGTTACGGGAGGATAGTTTTATGTTTTCATAGATATTTAAATTCGTTTTGTATACGGATTCCGTTTAATTTGGGATTCGAGTCCTAGTCGTGTCTGATTGTAGCTCTTTGAGCAGGGTATAAATGTAGACCCTAGGGCCTTGTAATGAGATATCTATCAATCAATCAAACACATGTTTTTACTCATATTCCAGCATCTACTTTTTCGATGAATTCGTCATATTTTTCCTTTTCATTACGAGTTCTTAGGAGTTCGTCGACTTAAGCTCGGCGTATTCTCGAGTTCCGCGTGAAAACCTCTTGGCCATGACATCCGGGCGCATCGCTGTTGTCGGGACCAAAGTATTCGAGTTACCACCTTTCCCGGTAGTAAGGTCAAATCGGCTGGCACGCCTTAAAGTTTGAATCTGGTATTAGCCCTTTGTGTTTGCAGATCAACTTTTGCACCAACACATCTTTTGGCATGCCCAGTGGGACAAGATTCAAGATCAAGATCGACATGGCGACTAGCGATTTCGACTTGGAGAACGTCATCCCCGTGACGGAAGCTAATCTCAAAGATGAGCAGAAGCAAGCAATTGCAAAGGCCATGGAGGATTACAAGCAACAATGTTTGAAGTCCTTCAGCATCAACAGGAGTGGCGAAGTAATCCAGAAAGAAGCATTGCCGGCTCCTCGGCAGGTTACTTTTGATGCTAATCCTAGTAAACTTCAAGACATGGTTGATAGTGCTATTAATCGTGCCTTGATCAATCGAGCTGGTGTGCTGTCCAATACGGTTTTCAATGCCATGGCTAGAAGTTTCAAAGAAGGACAATTGCCACCAAATTATGTGGGCCCTGTCTATCATCAGCCGGGATCACCAGTGGTCACAGCTCCATCGGCTGCTACAGCCGCTGCGGGCGCAGAAACAGCTGTTCCTCC
>Ga0182004_10001909_pt1 | contig 15831 bp, 13 predicted proteins | sample Sormic07211540_1_FD_120479 | JGI IMG/M metagenome (GOLD analysis project Ga0182004, IMG submission 120479) | Endophyte microbial communities from Sorghum bicolor roots, Mead, Nebraska, USA - 072115-40_1 MetaG | ecosystem: Host-associated > Plants > Roots > Unclassified | place: USA: Nebraska...
AATATTATTATTTAATCATAAATCTTATAAAAATATATATAAAAGTTATGTGAATATAGGAATAAGGTATAATGAGTGGTTGGGGGTGGTTGGTGGGGGGTGGGGGGGAGGGGGGGGGGGGGGGGGGAATGTGGAAATCATACTTGTTATACTTCTGACTCTCAGATAGTATCTCTACATGCTGAACAATGGCATGATTAGCCTTCAATTCTTCAGAACCAATAGTGACCTGCACCATATTAAATTCAGCAGTGTTCACATGCAGTAGAAATGGAAAGATGCACTGCAAGATGTTGGGTGGGCTATAGTAAGTACCTTGTATGGGTCAAAAAGGAAATTCCTTGCTAACTGCTCAACTTCCTTTGGCCATGTAGCGCTCCAGTAAAGTGTTTGACGATCTGGACGAATCTGAACTAACAGATAAGGTTTGGATCACGTAAACCAATAACCAAAATTTATTTTTCATAGATCAATGAAAGTAACAGACATCTCAACATAAACCACTAAATTCATCTAGACTGACAAAAATGCAAGATACTGAAACATACAACAAACATAGATCGGGGCATTGAATTACATGTATATTCAACAGGGGTGGGAATCAACACAAAATGCACTACCTCCATCCTAAAAAGAATGCAATTCTAGGTCTGGTCAAAATCAAACTGTCCTCAGTTTGACTAACTTTATCGACAATAGTATCAACATACATATGACTTCAAATATGTAAAATACAAAAATATGGTTTATGAAGAATTTAATGATATCTATATAGTACGATAATACTAGTATTTTTAAAAATTAAATTTGGCCAAACTTAACAAACTTTCACACAGCACTATTCTAGAATTGCATCCTTTTCAGGACAGAGGCAGTAACATTTCATGTAGCAGCAAAAGTGTACCTGAGAAACAATTTTCTTAATCTGAGGTTCAAATCCCATATCTAGCATCCGATCTGCTTCATCTAAAACAAGATATGTGACCCTTCGCAAGTTTGTATGATGTGATTCTATCATATCAATTAGTCGTCCTGGTGTGGCTATAACAATTTCAACACCTGGCATAAAAGAAGTAACACAAAATTAATATGATCAGTGCAATGCTGTCATTTTCCTTCAATTTCCCATCCCCCAAAACTCAGTTATACCTCGCCCATGCGTCTAATGAATTTTTGTGATATTAGTATTACACACAGAAGAAACCGCAGGAAAGTAGACTACAGAACAATTATGACTTATATAGTCATATATATTGTTATGGAGTATGGACCAACAGTTTTCCTTTATGCAGAGGGATGAAGAAGAAACCTTTTTGAAGATCACGAACTTGTGGACCTTTTGGCACACCACCGTATATGCAAGTACTTTTTATCTTTGATGATGCACCAAACTTGGTTGCTTCTTGCTGTATCTGAACAGCAAGTTCACGTGTAGGAGCTAACACCAAGACGATTGGACCATCGCCAGGGGCTTCAACAATAAAAAAGTTATAAGTTTTCAGAATTTTGGAATTTGGGCAGGAAGTTCCCAAAAGATGATCATGAAGGAAAAGCATAAGTGCAACATATTCTCACCAAGAATAGGCTGAGCATTCACATGAACAATGGCAGGTAAAAGGTAAGCAAGAGTTTTCCCTGATCCTGTCTCTGCAATGCCAATAAGGTCACGGCCCCTCAGTGCCATTGGCCAACCTTGCGACTGGATAGGTGTAGGTTCCACAAAACCAGCTTTTGTAATTTCTTGCAACACATATTCTGAAAAATGAAAATGACGCCACTAAGGCCAGCATTCAAAGCTATAAATATGCACATTTGAAGATCCACAAAGAAGAAAAGTGCAATGCCTGCTACATGAAAAAGGAGCATGCCAAATTTAAAGGATCCTATCATCGACAATTCACACATAGAATAGAATATCTTAAGTACAGAGACTAATATAGATAGGACAATTCATACAAGATAATTAGCCCTGGGAGGCTCTAAAGACCAGCTAGGTTCCCCATTTCTACAGAATTCAATTCGGGTACTTCCTCAACTTAACTCACTGCTTTGAGAAATGTGTGCTCTCAACTCCAGGATCTAATGAAACAAAGAATCCTTCAGCTCTCAGTATTTCCATAAGAATATGCCCTAACACAGTTATTATTGTTTTCTTGTTAATATACTTTTCTCCAAAACAGATCCCATTCTGCTTTCACTTACAAGTAAAATCATCAAACTCTATAATGGCTTGCATAGCACCATTCATAAGTCATAACGAAAATAACCACAGGGACACACTTGTAGGCCAAGACATACTTGAATACACCAAGTCAAGAATCAAAGCATTTGCCTCCAAGGCATAAGATTAGAATGGAAAGCGCCTTCTCTCAGGTGTCAGGAAATCAAAAGGCCTAGAGGCATATCCACAAGTCGTTGGCAAAGGCCATGCATTTAAAATTCAGTGACCTATCTGGCTTTCCTTGCAAGTGAATGGAATCGCGAAAGTGATCAATGGCTTAGTCCAAACAAAAGTTCTGATGGTAACACCACTTGAAATGCAACCATATAACTCTGTTTATGTGCACACGCCATGGCGTGGCTTGGGCATACTTGAACATAATGCTTTATTTGTGGTCATACAGTGTATGAGTGCTGCAAGGAACTCAAAGTAGCTACATCTACACTGTTCTAACTCATGTAGTAGGATAAGATTGTGCGCTCTGAGTTTAGTGTCACAACTAAGAAATCTAATCAAAATTCTGTTTATGTGCAATGGTGTGGCTTGGACATACTTGAACATACTTGTATCATACATGTTTGTAGTATGCAAGGAACTTGAACTAGCTACATCAAGTCATCAACACTAATCTAACTCATGTAGTAGGATAAGCTTGCGCGCTCTGAGTTTAATGTCACAACTAAGAAGTCTAATCAAACATTAGACGAACTCCAGCACCTCCTGATTCACCTAACTTTTTACCTGTGTAGTTGCAAACGGTAACAGCAGCCTCACAATCATACCTGGGAAGCCAACATCACGGAACTCAAGCACCGGCTTGGGCACGTCACGGCCCTCAACGGTGATCTCCCGGCGGCGACGATACGCCTCCACCTCTTCCTCCGTCATGCCGGCCACCGAGGGCGACTCCACGTAGAAGTTCTTCTCGAAGCGCGGCAGCCCATCGAGCTCCGAGGCCGCCGCGGACGCGTCCGCTTTGCTCGGCGCCGCGAACGCCCTCGACCCGCCTCCGAACGCCCCCTCGCTGGATGGAACACAGGCGGAAGCACAGTCAGTCAGCTCGCGTCGGCCACGGGCCACGGCCAGGGCTTAGGGTTTAGAGCCCGTGCGTGGGAGCGGTCAATTACCTGCGGCGGTCGCGGTAAGAGCCCGCGTCCGCAGCGCGGCCGTCGTAGCGGCTCATGGCGGCGGTCGCCGGCGGCGAGGAGTACGGCTAGGGTTTAGCCGCGGGATGGTATGGGAAGCCGCGACCGGTAGGGTTTGGTTCGGTGCGTGGCGCGGTGGTCTCGGTTCCGAAGATTCCAGGAGCAAGCAAAGCAACACTGCAGGAGGTGGAATTTGTGATTCGAATTGAAGCAAGTGAACTCTCGATGGCGGCGAGCGGAGAGGAGAGTCGCGTGGAAGCGCTCGAGTCGAGACGAGGTCCTGAAGACGTCTTACCAGAAAATACGCCAACACAGTTGTTAAACGTATTCCTCAGGATACGTTTCGTTACTGGCAGGTGGGGCCCTCGAGTGCCACGGAGAAAAGTGGCGTGGCGAAAAGATCTTTGACGGCTGTGTTATCCAGTCCAGTATCCTCGACGCCGGCGCGAGCAGCGAATGGCCACCGCGGCGGCGACCATGACCATGGCGACGCCCCACCCCCGCGCCCGCGCACCCCTCCGCGTCTGCGCCGCCTGGGACATGAACCCGGGCGCCGCCACCGTGGCCACGCCCAAGCCCTCCAAGGCCAAGGCCAAGCCGCCGCCGCCCGCCACCACTACCCCTGCCCGCCCGCCTCCTCCGACACACGCCGACCTCTTCGCGCGCTCCAGCGAGGGCCAAGGTACCGTCTCCTGTCCTCACCATGCGTTCGGTGCTTTGCCTGGCCGCCTGAAGCTTCTGCACTCTCAGTTGCCTGCTGCTGCAGTCACTAGTAATGAGAGGGCACGACACTTTTAATCGATGAGCACAATCGTAAATGCTATCGCATAGGGCTGCTGAGGTACCGTGAGTTTGAATGAATCGTGTCAGGGAGATTGTGTCATTGATGAGTGAGAGTACAATTGACTGTGTTTTTTAGATAGACACCGTGATAGCAGAAAATGGTTATACAGGCCTGAAACAACAAAGGAGGCATGGCTCAGCATAGGCCTGTATCCACAAACTCCTAGCAATTGGGCAGTCTGTAGTTGAAAGTAAAGGGTTGGAGTTTTCATCACCCAACTCAGTGCAGGCCAGTTTGTTAAAACAGTTAGCACTCCATGTATCCTGCAAGTGAGTATTTACCATACACTTGAACCAATCAGATTATAGAGTGACATGTAGATACTTCCCTGTTTAGTTGAGTCCCCCAATAAACCTCATGTCTCTAGCATCAATCTGCTATAGCATTTCCAACAACTTCCCCAAGTTTGCGCCTCTGCAGAACTGAAAGATCTTTTATATCTTATTTGTCACTCCACCTTAAGAAAAAAAAGCAATGATGGTAACTAACTAATCCAATGTGTTCAACTGTTGATAGTGTGTGCCTTTTGCAATTATTCCTCAGCATAAACTTCAAATTTGATCTTTGATTAATATAGTTGATACAGGAGTGGTAAAGAAGAGCACATATATGGGCTTTGAGAAATGGTGGTTGCCACCTCCACCAGAGGTGAAGAAACCTCGATCGCTCTACAGTGCGGCATCACTGGCTTACTTGGGAGACTGCATATATGAAGTGAGAATCAGGCCGTGTGAACACTGATATAGGAGTGTACAAGTTGTCAAGTTGAAGCTTGCTTTCTGTAGGAAGATCTGATTCTTTCTCTTTCTGTGTACAGCTTTATGCTCGGAGGCACTTCTTCTTTCCACCTCTGAGCATCAATGAGTACAACAAACGTGTGATGGATGTTGTGAAGTGTGAGTCACAGGTATGGGTTTGCCTATCCTTTTTATTGGCTAAAACTCCACATATATTAGTAATTATATGACATGATGTCAGAATAAATTCTATGATCTGCTAATGCTAAGTGTTTGTATCGTGTGTTATTGGTGTATCTTCTCTCCTGTATGTTGTTTCACTTACAATCTTGTGGTTATATGGTTAGATTTCCAGAATTCCAAAAGCTATTCATTCCATATGTTGTTTTCCAGTTCAGCTTTCTAAATATAGCTAGTTCTGTGTAATGATATGTTGTTTAGAAATCTTGTTGTTATAACTGTGCTTTTTCCTCGCTCCAGGACCTTTTGTTAAACAAGCTTCTTGGAGAGGATTTTCTAACTGAAGAAGAAAGGTGAAGCATAGATGCTAATCTTATACAATTTATGCAATGCTATCAGCAATATAGTTTCTATAGAGAAATGCTCTTCTGTAGTCTTAACATGCATGCCTGCAATTATCCGAATGTTAGCATTTTGTCATTTGCCAAGACTAGCATGGGTTGGGAGTTACCATATTTGTTTTTGGGAAAACGATGTATCTCTCTTCTTTTTCTACATTGTCCAGGGCCTTGAGCCTATTCAATAATGAGCCTTCAAGATGTACTTTGAGTTACATGATTAATCACATTTGTAGGGACATACTTCGTTGGGGGAGGAATATTGTTAGCAGCAAAACTCGCACCAGAAAGCGTGCAGGAATTGCAGTCTACAATCGGGCATCTTCACTTGAAACACTGGTGTGCAAATACTCTAAAACTGTGTATTATTCTATCCTATGTTGCAATTTTTGTTGAGACTAATTGCCACATTGTTGATCTTGTTTTCTGTTAGATTGGATATCTTTACCTCACAAATTTCAAACGGTTAGAGCAACTTATGTTTCAATTGGGCTTCACAAGTGGTGCCTCTTCACAACATATTGCAGATGAGCTGCGCTCAAGTTTCCAGTAAAGCATCCTTTGTTGATAAGAACTATTTTCAAAGTCTTTTAGGAGGAGCAGGCTCAAATTAATGAACTATCTTTGGCAGGAAAACAACCCCAGCTTCTGCCACACCTCCACAACCTGCAACAAAGTGAACAGCTCCAAGGTGTAACAATATTGGTATCACGCTCGCACAAAGGTTTCTCTTTAGTCTTGACCCCAGTGACCGAGAGGACACATGAGTCACAGCACATGCAGATGCAATAGGAGACTAGGAGCAAATGGTTAGCGAACACCACCACCATATATTCATCATCATGTTTCTGTGAATGGAGCAACATAGATATGCACAAACTCTGGAGACTTTGCGAAAATGAAGACTCTGAATGTCTGGGCTGACCTGGGGCTTGCAAGTTATGATAGCTTGATGTTTGCAAAGAAGCTCGAGTGCGGGAGATCTTAGTCGTTGGCGAATGGTGAATGGCACATAAAACCAAGGTCCGATTTTGGGGGTGTTGTAATCAACCTGAATTCGTGTAGGTAATTAACCACTTCATGCGATTTTTTTTTTTGGCAAAAAGACTGTGATGATTCTGCTTGTACACACGCCTTGTTTTCTTTTTCTGTTCCCATCCTGTGATTTCTGTTGACAAGCTAAGCTCTGAGCGCTAAGATGCTGTGGGAATGAATAGCCTCGGCAGTTTTTATGCAGTGCCTATTATTTTGAATGTCGTCCGACTGAAATGTGTTCCTCTGTTAGCCGCTGTCTGGTGTTCCTGTTTTGGTTCCTCCATCTGTATGTATACTGTATGCAGGAGCAGGGCCACAGTGCTCTCAGTTCTGAACTTTCTGATCGATAAAAGGGTTTTTGCAAGGTAGAATCCCACAACCACAAGTAATAGAAGTTGGAAGCATTCCAGAGCATTGCTCAAAAAGCTCTCCTCGTCGTCCTTATCCGAACGAACGAGGCGGAAGAACTTCAGGTGCGCGGGCCAATCCGCCGCTGGGAACAACTCCACCACCACCTTGTGCAGTTGTGCCGCCCGAGGCCCGACGCTTTTTTAAAAAACGCGGCGCCGAGTGACCGAGAATCCCAAGTCCGCCTCCGCCTTCCTCCGCCCACGCAAGCGCACGGCGCGCGCACTCCCACGAAAAAAGAAAAAAAAGGAAAGTGAAGGAGAGGAAAAAAAAGCGAGCAAGTGGTAATCGTAGAGCACGCCCCGACTGGGGATGACGCGCGCCCGCCGCCAATGGCCGCACCGCCGCAGACGATAGCGCTCGCGGGGCTCATGCTCCTCAACTTCGTCCTCGCCGTGGCAGCGCTCTGCCTTCACGTCCTTGGCCGACGCAGGCCTCGGCAGCAAGTCCCGTCGCCGCCGCCGCCGCCGCTCGAGCCGGCCGTCGCGGGGGAGGAAGGCGGCGGCGAGGAGAGGCCGCAGAACCAGCGGCGGAGGAGGAGGGCACGGAGGAAGCGGCAGCAGGAGGAGGAGGAGGAGGGGGCGGCGGCGGCGGCGGCGGCGGATGGTGGTGGCCACGGCGCGGACGGGGACCGGGACGCCGCCGCGAAGGCGGCGGGGAAGGAGGCGCTGCTCCCCCGCCGGCCGCAGTTCCCGCTCGCCTCCGTGGCAGGCGCGCTGCAGCGGCGGATCAACGCGCGGTACGACGACCTCGCGCGGGCCAGCGAGGCGCAGTGCCTCACCATCGAACAGGTGCGCCGCAGCGCATTACATTACCCTTCCACTTGCTTCAGCCAGGACCAGGGCTTCACATGCTTTTGCTTCGCTTATCAGTGTGTCTGCGAGGTAAACTTAGGCCGTAGCCTCTCTGCTTGGGTGACAACTGACAAGTGTTGCTTGCCTGCAATGTGGCGGTATTGGTCTACCTGCTGTTGATTTCTAGAGCTGTTTTTTTTTTTGCTCCGATTGCAATCTTGGGATAGAATTAGTGCTTCGAATGTCCATTTCCCATGCCAATTCGGCTTCAATGCTGCACGCCTGATGAGGGCTACTAGGATGTTTATAGAATTTATCTATTGTCATGACGCCTGAAATTTGCTGTGAACTCATCACTGACAAACTGCCATTTCGTTTTAAAAATATGGGCATGAAATGCCATGTATCCTAGTTGCATTGGTGCTCACGTATACAACTTGACATCATACTGTCACCTTGATTAACAGTAACCCAAACTAAAGGAGAATGAATTCTTCCACATGTACATGTAGGTGCACACACTATATTGGGAATTACAAATTTCTATGCGAACTCAAGGACTTAACCGCTAATCAACCTTGTCATGCTTTTATAATGTTGATTATTAAATTAGCTAGAAGAGATTAGTACACAGTGTCACACCTTTAGTTGTGTTTCTTCGTCAGCTCTGGGCGTAATTTTGGCAATGCTATTGACAGCATCAGCAGTATTTATTGTTTTTGGACATTCATAAATAAATAATAAAAAAAATCCCCAAACGGGGAGCATGCCTCGCACCTCCTCACTCGCCTTTCCCCTCGGCGGATACCTTACAATTGATTATTTGATAGTTTTAGCCTGGCCGACTAATTCTCGACATCGAGGATTTCGCCCCTGACCTTCCACTACAACCTGCAGCCATGGAAAGGTCTTACGCTCGCTTCCTCCTTGGTTTCGCCATGGCACTGATGCATCAGTGCCGCCGCCCGAATCATAAATCGGGCGAACCAGCGATTCCGCCTCTCCCCCTCTTGATGTTGAGCTGTGCGCTGAGACGACGGATCAGTTATATTTTTGCTCAGTTTTCCTATGCTATGATTACAAAAGATCTGGTTAGTAGATTCTTTCTGCAGTTTCTGCTATCAAATCCATAGATTTGTGGAGTCTTTTGGGTTCTGATTGTTGCCTGTTCGCTTGGCTGATTTTTGGCTGCTGCTGCTGCTGCTGATTTGTTGTGAGAGGAAAACACTGTTACATGGCTGAAAAGTACTGCTGATTTTCGGCTGCTGCTGATTGTTGTGAGAGGAAAACACTGTTACATGGCTGAAAATTTTGGTGACTGTAGAGCTTGTATGATGAAATTTTGGTTCACGAACTTGAGCAATTGCTAATAGATGGTTGTCCCAGTTGTTTTATGGTGTTCAAAGTTGCATCTCTTATCAAATGAGCAGGATTTAAATATCTGCTTCTTCTTTTCTTCTTGAAGAGTTGGAGTTAACTCTAATATTCCTCATTAAGTTGAAGTAGATTGAACCCTCAGCTTGCAGAATAAATAAGGCAACTCTTAGCCCCTAAGCTGTGATATAGTTCTGCAATGCTTATTTATTTATTTCCTTTTTTGGGTTAAGATACAAGGTGTAGCAATACAGTATATCTACTAGCAGCCCTAGTACTCTTGATAGTTCATCTAGGATTGAAGTTACCAAATGTAGCAGCATATGGTTCACTTGTTAGTTCAAGATCTATTCAGAACTAAGACTGTAAAATGTTACTTTAGAAGACACTGGTGCACTATGACTGAAGTGGGTAGCTTCAGTGCTTATATTGATCATATATGTTGTGGTTAGCATTTGAATTGAATTTTTCTGAGTCATTGGTGAGTTGAGTTCCAAAATACTGCATTCAAGATCACTACAGTTCAGTATTATTGGAACAAAACACTGCATTCCTTTTCTTTTCTTTTCTTTTCTTTTGATAAGTGCATTCCTTTTCTTGACAATGTGTTCTCTGACTTTGTCAACTGACAGCTTGTTCTATGGAGGATATTTGTGCATGTTGTTTTGTTATGAGTAATGCCCATTGTTGTTAGATCATGATATGCCTACTTTTACATCAACTATTTGCTGAGAAAGCTAAATGGCTAAAACATGTGTTTATCATCCTATTATATGCTTAATATATGTTTTAATATCATTGAAGTTTTTTTAAGGCAAAATGTATTTATTTTCATATGGCCAATGTATACTCCTATAAAGATACTGTAGGCCAAGACTAAACCACATTGATTACATGTATTCGTATTCCAAAAACATTACTTACTTTTAACTAATTGGAAGTATAAAGTCTAGTGTATTGTTGAAAAAATCTTTTGAAATTTCAATTCTTGTGGTGCATGATGCCCCTGTGTATGTTGTATGATCATGGCTGCAATTACAACCTTGTAGACCTGATTAAATGGTCACGTCCTCGACACTAGTTTTGTTTGTTCATACTCTAGGGTCTGAACTGGATGTAAACATCTCAACCTTGACAAACTAAGTGCTACTGTGGTTTTGCTTCTTTCATCATATATAAGCCCTTTAAAAAGATGATTTCATTGAGAGAGTTTTTTTAAAAAAAAATCAATGAGAAAGTGCAGGTGAGGCCCTATCTTGGGTACATTTAAGGTCATTATCTAAAATAGAAATGCCTTCTCATCAATTACCTAGTTCATTGTTCACGGGAGTGAAGTGTTGGTTTTCAAATCCTTCAAAAAAAATTATCTCAACTAAATTCCCAGAATTCCTAGAGCAATTATCCCTGTCCAAAAAAAAACGGGTTCTAAGATTTGGAACAGAGGGAATATGTCGTAAAAGCCAATGACTTTATTGCAAAGAGTGATGCTTCTCCTGGCATTCTTTTAGATTTCTGTATATGCTAATTCATCCAAGTGTTCTGTCACCTGTCACATAACTATGGGTGTCAGCCTACGATTTTAGGTCAGAACTAGTTTTGTGGATCTCGTGCATTTTACCCAGGAATCAGGATTGCTTTACAAAATGGTATGGAGTATGGACTGTAATGCTGCAATACATGTCCTTAAAAAGAATAGAAGAAAGCTGCTATTACAAAATTGCATGACTAAATTCAGAATCTCAGATCGATGAAAAAAGTAACTTAATAAACAAAAATGTCCACTATAAGTCTATAACCATAGGTTTGCACATTTTATTTTTAGGGTCACAAGTAGTTTTGCGATCAATGATATGTTTTTTCCCCCTCATTGGGCTCTACAAGTCACCAATGTACTTACAAAGTTATATGCTCTCTGCCTTTTTTTTCAGGTTAATGAGTTTGTTAACAGTCTCATAGATGCTAGAAACGAGCTGCTGCAGAGGTAACATTGCTATTTGCATGAAACTTTACCTTCTGACATCCATCACTCCAGATGTTTTGCAAACCTGCAGCAATGTCTTATTCCTATGATCTTACCAGGTATGAGAATGTAGAAAGAAGCTTCAAAATAAAGAAGGCAATGCTATCCAACCATCGAAACTATAGGTCTTCATATGAACGGCTCTTTGAACAGGTTAGTCATTTAAAGGGGATAAAATTGCCAAGGCAACTAAGCAAACTTTATGTGTACGGCTGCATACTGTCTGTGCTAACTTCAGTTTATTACTCCTGTGTCCCGTGCGTATTTTCATAGGTACGCAGATTGGAAACCGAGCGTGATAACCTAAAGAAAGATGCCGCCATCTACAACTACATTCAAGAGCGTCTTCAGAAGTCAGCAGCATACAAAATGGTATATTGATTGTCTTCTCCTTGTAAGTCATAACCACCTCGGCGTCCTGGTTGTGACAGACTCTGAACTGTTTGCCTTGGCAGATCATGGAGCTCGGTACTATGGAGATGGAGGCCCAAGAGATATCATTCGAGGAGCTGCTGGCTAAGGAGAAGGAGGACACCGCCTTCTGGCAGCGCAACGGGAAGATGAGATCATTCTCATCCAAGTAGGACACAATGTCCCTACCTGGGCTCACTGACGATGGCAGATCTCAACATCGGTAGTCTAAACATGAAATCCTAGCCTGCTCCTTGAGAGCAGCTGCTGTATGCGGTATGCCTGCATACCGTTTGGTGTAACGCTGCGCTCGTCTGACAAGATGTTGGGCCCCTGTCACTCAGGAGTCTCCTGGCATGATTCTGGGCAGATTAATAAAAGAGCTGTGTCGTGATAGTCGTCCCTGCCTCCCTGGTATCACACTATTCCTCACTAGGGCTTCTGGTGCCCGGCGAGTTCTGCAGTTGACGGCTCACTGCTGCTGTGGCCTTGTGCTCAGCTTGGCTGTGACGTGCGGTGAACTGACCATTCGACTGAACAAGAGACGTGTGCGTGTTTGGAATTCTGGATACGTGGCTTCAGCATTCAGGATCTAATCTGAATTTGTCCTGTATAACAAGGCGTAAATTGCGGTGATCGGGTGCATCATCAAGAAATTTCAATATTTGGGATCCAGCTCGTCTGCCTCGAAACATTTGACATCTAATTTGTGTGCCTTTCAAAATATGACACTAGGATACGAATTGTTTCAATATAACGGCTGATAAGTCATGGCAGAATATACTGTTGGTTGATTTATTGTTAGAGAAAAACACTGCTAAATGGCTAGCAGGTTCGGCTGATAAACTCAAACGAACAAGGCGGCCGAAACCCTCTGCCTCTTCTTGGGTCCAGCTGAAACCCCTAGCTGTCAGATAGCTGTGCCTGCCTGTTGCAGCTTGAGGGGCACAGGATGAGGGGGTCGTCGAGAAGCAGAGGGGGAAGGGCGGCAGAGTGGGCTCGCCAGTGGCAGCGTGCCGAAGAGCTGAAGAGGGGCGCGGATACATAGGGCATGTTTGGTTTAATCAATGTGTTTGTAACATTAGCTACTAAAATAACTAAAATTTAGCTAGCTAAAATTTAGCAAGATCATTAGAGCAACTCCAACAGCTTTGTTATTCTTATTGTGGAGACTTTTTAGAACTTGTATAGTAAAAAGATAGGCTCCAACAGATGTGCTATTTGGTTTTATAAAATAAAAAGTTTGGTATCTCTTGATTTTTGTTGGCTATATATAGCCAACCACTAACACTAGCTATCTATCTGATAGCAAGGCTTTTGTGGACCTCTTCTTTTTTAAGAAGTTGTCTATTTTACAAAATTGCTAAACATTAGAATTTGGCTACTAATTTTAGCCATACTCTTAGAGTTGCTCTTAGCCACTCGTCTGTACTGGCCCTACGTCGCGACTGAAGGGGGCGGAATGGTGAGCTCACAATGGAATCTTGGAGTTGCTCTTAGGCACTCGTCCGTACTGGCCCTACGTTGCGACTGAAGGGGGCGGAACGGTGAGCTCACAATGGAATCATGTTTCAGTTTCCTATAAGGGTAGTTTGGACCTTTTAGGTTGGAGGAAGGATAGGTCAAAAGATTATAGGAAAAGGATAAACAAGAGAAAGTGTCTAAAATCTCTTATATATTGAAATAATTTACGTCCCCAATGTCATATTTTGAAAGGCAGACGAATCGGATATCAATTCAAATGTTGCAAGGCAGATGAATTGGATCCTAAATATTGAAATTTCTCGTTCCGGCTCCCGCCTATCCAGCTTGAATTGAATTGGATTTGCCTGCTTCCTTCGAGTATACTCTTCTAGGAGCCATTCTCGATCTCGTATTCAGTCTTGCCTTGCGCGTCTTCTCCCCTTCCACCTTGCTACTGCGATGGCCGCCCACCAGGCGCCGGCGTCCTCGGGGGCCGGGCCTCGACGGCGCCCTCGCGTCCTCCTGGCCGCCTCCGGCAGCGTGGCCGCCATCAAGTTCGAGGCCCTCTGCCGCAGCGTCGCCGAGTGGGCGGACGTCCGCGCGGTGGCGACCGCGTCCGCGCTGCACTTCATCGACGAGGCCTCCTTCCCCGACGGCGTCCCGCTCTACACCGACGACGACGAGTGGTCCCGCTGGAGGCGGGTCGGCGACGAGGTCCTGCACATCGAGCTGCGCCGGTGGGCCGACGCCCTCGTCATCGCGCCGCTCTCGGCCAACACCCTCGCCAAGGTACGCACGCACGCCAGCTGCCGCTTGTCAGCGCGACGCTCGCCGCCCGCCCCCGATGACAACGAGTCTGCCTGCTACCAGGTCGCCGGCGGGCTGTGCGACAACCTCCTCACCTGCGTGGTGCGTGCCTGGGACTACAGCAAGCCCGTCTACGTCGCGCCGGCCATGAACACCTTCATGTGGGACAACCCCTTCACGGCGCGCCACCTCGCCGTCCTGCGCGACCTCGGCATGTCCATCGTCCAGCCGGTCACCAAGCGTCTGGCCTGTGGGGACTACGGCAATGGCGCGATGGCGGAGCCGTCGGAGATCTGCAAGACCCTGGTGCTCTTCTTCGGTCCACAACATCTTTAGCACTAGCCAAGCTCTTCAGTTCTGTTCGCTTTCTGTATGAGATGTCTGATCTGACTTGCTTGACCTAAACAATGTTTGCAATGGCATCGTACATGGCACGCTTCTCGTCTTCCATTTCCCCATATAGATCGTCAAGCACCCTGAAAACCTCCTCAGCTTCAGACGGCGGCGCGCTCCCAGCAGTGAAGGCGAACACCTTGTTCCTCACTTCAATCCAGCTCTGGCCCGGATTCTTCCTCAACCCTGCCTCCCTAGTCATCACCCTCACCCTCTTGGAATCGTCCCACATCCCGCACGCGGCGTACAGGTTTGTGATCAGCGTGTGATTGCCGGTGGTCTCCGTATCAACCTGCAGAACTTTGGCTATGGCAGCTTCAGCCACCGCGGCATCCCCGTGAATCCTGCAAGAGTTGAGCAGCGCTCCCCACACACACAGGTCGGGCCTCATTGGCATAGTCTCGATAAGATCAAACACGTCCTTCAGAAGGCCAGCACGCCCCAGGAGGTCGACCATGCAGGTGTAGTGCTCCATGGTTGGGGAGATCTTGTGCTCCCGCACCATCTGGTTGAACAAGCAGCGACCCTCTGCGACGCGCCCTGTGTGGCTACACGCAGACAGCACGGCGACGAATGTAACGCCGTCAGGCTCAACCGTAGCCCTGGTCAGGTCTTCGAACATTGCAAGGGCTTCGTCACACAAACCATGTGTGCCATAGCTCCCAATCATCGAGTTCCATGAAATCAAGTCCCTGCTCTTCATCCGATCGAACACCTTGCGCGCAGCAGCCACCCTCCCACACTTTCCGTACATGTTGACCAGACCGTTCTGGACCAGCGAGTGCCAGTCTAGAGCTGCTTTGATCGTGTGACCATGGATCTCTTGACCCAACCGCAACGCCAGCAATTCTGTGCAAGCTGAAAGAACTGTCGCTAATGTCACCACGTTCGGCAAAAGCCATTGTTTCTGCATTTGCCGGAACAGCTGCAGTGCCTGCTCCATGTCCCCTGATGACGCAAACCCGCCAATGACAGCGCTCCAGCTCACGACATTGGGTGCGACCATGCCACCACATTGTTCCATCTGGGCAAGCACACCGAGCGCCTCACCGCACAACCCAGCAGCTGCATAACTAGTGATGAGAGCGTTCCATGTCACAGCGTTCTTCTTCGGCCCAGCATCCAAGAAAACCTTCTCAGCCGCCTCCATCTCTCCAAGCTTGCCGTACATGCACACCAGTGAGTTGGTGACGAACAGGTAGGCATGGACGACGCCCTTCACAAAGGCGTAGGCATGTATCGACCTCCCTTTCGCCAGTGCAGGGCCGCCGGCGTACGGGCACGCCGAGAGCGCCACAGCGACGGCCTCGGCATTGCCCTCGCACCCACTGCGGTGCATGTCCCCGAACAGCCGAAGAGCCTCCGGGTGCCTCCCGCACCTCGCGTGCGCCGAGAGCAGCGTGGTCCACGTCACGGCGTCCGGGCGCGTCCCGGCCACCACCATGCGCGCGAACGCGGCCCACGCCGCGTCGGGGTCGCATCCGACGGAGCACGCGGAGATGAGCGTGTTCCAGGAGAGGGTGCTCCTCCTCACCGGCAATGCGTCGAACACGCGGCGGGCCTCGGCCGCGCGGCCGAGCCTGGCGTAGGCGGCGAGCAC
>Ga0182004_10001910_pt1 | contig 15831 bp, 7 predicted proteins | sample Sormic07211540_1_FD_120479 | JGI IMG/M metagenome (GOLD analysis project Ga0182004, IMG submission 120479) | Endophyte microbial communities from Sorghum bicolor roots, Mead, Nebraska, USA - 072115-40_1 MetaG | ecosystem: Host-associated > Plants > Roots > Unclassified | place: USA: Nebraska...
AGGGCGCGAAAAGATTGGGTAATTTTGCACTTAACCGCCTGCTCTTAATCACACTTTTACAAATCTCTCCTTCCACCTCTCTTATGCGCTCTCTTGGATCAACATCCTGCGGTCCAGATTAGAGTTTGCATAGTTTGCACGGGAGATGAGTTTGCACTAGATACGTTGCCAACTTAAAAATGTTTAACTTCTCAGAAAACGAGATGTGCACTTATTTGTGAACGGAGGAAGTATTTCACAAGATAAATTTAATGGCATTATTCTGAAAAGGGGTTTCTAGAAATTATAGCTTCAAAAAAAAATGTAAGTGGCAGCTTTTTAAGACTCTAATCCCTTGGTAAAATAAAATTCTATTCGAAGTGTAAGAACATTATAAAAGTCATAGTTGGGCACTATCCTTTTCATTTGCTACATTGATTCAGCTTGTCATTCAGTACTGTCATGAGTTCATGACTAGCACCCCAGTAAACAGCTGCGTCATCATTTACCGCATTAGAGTAGAAACAAGATATAGATAACAAATCAGCTTTTTCTAAGGATAAGTGTCTTATAATTTTCTGATGCATTGCTTACAGATGACCATGCTTCTTTGTTAAACAGAGGCAATCAGTTGCTGTACATTCCAGTACAGAATGAGTACAACAGTGTACTAACTTAAGATCAGCTACGACTCCAGAGCATTCAAGTTCACGAAACCAGGCTTGCTGCTTCTTGCGGAATGCTAGGGTAGATATATGTGCTGGTAGAGGCAGTCTTTTGGGGTGTTCAAGAACTCTGCTGATCGAACTGGCAGCATAGTTAATCTGTGATGGAACAAACGAGCTGTTAGATATCAGGATGATGTTCTATTAATAGCCAAATCAAAGGTTTTTCCATTTCTCTCTTTATGACTAGGAGATAACCTGCATGCTTCGCGTATTCAAGTAACCATAATAACAGATGTGTAGTACTAGAGTGGATATAATCATCAATTGGAATAAAGGAAAACTATAAGGATAACATCATCTATAGGCATTATTGACTGACATGACTAATCTACAAGCACAGTTGAACAGTCGACATAAAAGTGGATCATATTCAGTTCAACTGGTAAGTTCAGATAAACTCATGGATATGCATGGCTTCATATCTACCACATGAACACCCACCAAATATAAATTGCTAAAACATGAACAGTTGAATAGGAACAGAGTCCAGAGTTAAGTCCTCAAAGAAAATGTTCCCTAGTACTTCTACTTAGGAGATCAATGTATCAAATTTCGTAGGAAATCAATAGGGCACTTAAGTTACAGTGTGGTACATGTAGTCCAATACACATTTAGCAGTTTTCAAAGATTAACAATCCACCACAGTAATAATTCATCTAAGGTAAGTAAAGGTTCATAGTAGATCAATGATCTCAGAATAGAACTGTTCAAATTTTTCAGAATGTTATCCAAATTGAATACATAGTGATTCCGAGTTTCCTGGATGACACAGAAGCCTTGCGAGATTAGTAATGTTAGGAAAAGATAAATGCCAATCACATGAAGAAAAATTCTCTAATGGATAACTTTCAGAAAAAAAACATATATCTCATATTAGACCTCAAATTGGTTGCCTCATCATATTTTTGCAATCTAGAAAAGAAATCTCCACCCAACAAACAAATTCCCGGAATTTAATCACGTGCCGATAATGTTGCCCAGCTTGTACTTGTCATAAACCCCAAACGTTAAAGATGCGACCATAAACTAATGCTGTGAAAGCATAGTGAACCTGGGGAATAATGATAAGTCCATTGTAGAATTCAGAACTCAGAATCCAGAACTTGTATTGTCACTGCAAATCCGTAAAAAGAACAAAGTGATGCTAGCATGCCACTCTATTATCGCCTAGGGCCTTGTTTAGTTGGTGAAAAATTTTGGGTTTGACTCTTGCGTTTGTATTTGATAATTATTGTCTAATCGTAGACTAACTAGGTTCAAAAAATTTGTCTCACAAATTATAGGCAAACTGTGTAATTAGTTATTTTTTATCTATATTTAATACTTCATGCACGCATTTAAAGATTTGATGTGACGGAGAATCTTAATTTTTTTTTTGGAATTTTGGGGGTGAACTAAACAAGGCCTAGATTTCTCCAATGCATCCTAGCACGCACGCCCCCTTTCCCAACAATCTAATTTAATCCAGCGAAGATGACAAAATTCAGCACATATCCTAACTTGCCAGCAAGGAGATGAGATTACCGAGGACGCCGCAGCGTCCACCAGCGAGCGCGCCATCGTCACCGCACAGAACCTGAGAAGCGACAAGGCAGGTATGAACGAGAGCTGAGGCTGGTAAAATTGGGGAAAAGAAGGAATTCTGAGGAAACCCAGCAGCATCCACGGAACGCGGGAGTGGAAGCACTAACATTCCGCGGCCGCCGGAGAGGGCTTGGTCGGCGGGGTCCGTCCACTCGTCGAAGCTGCGGGAGGGAAGGAGCGTCAGAGCACACGGAAACAGGGTCTCGGCGCCGACCGAGCGAGACAGAGATGGGGGAGCTGGCTGGGGGTCGGGTGTCTCTTACATCCAGCCGTAGCGGCGGTCGAAGACGAGGCGGCGCGGGCGGCGGCGGAGTGGCGGAACCAGCGAACCGGTGGAGGACTGTGGCGCCGCCATGGCTGGCGTCGACGCTGTCAGGAAACGCTCAGGGTCGCGTCGAAGCGGCTCTTGTGTTGGCATAGGCAGTGTCTCAGGCTCTCAGCTGTTTGACTCTTTTTAGTTCCAAAAACTTTACAAAATTTTGCAGATTTCTCGTCGCATCGAATCTTGCGATACATATATAAAATATTAAATATAAAAAAAAATTAATTAATTGCACAGTTTGCCTATAATTTTGCGAGACGTTTATATTTAAACAATATTTATTAAATACATACGAAAATACTACGGTGTTTATTTTGTAAAAAAAATTGGAACTAAACAAGGTCTTAGTAAAGAAAAACAAAATAAAATAAATTTGCTCGTGCTGGGCTATATTTCTCATGGAAGCTAGTTCAGTGTTTGCAGGCCCACTGAAATATGGACGCTGCATAGGGGCATGATAATATTGTTGTTGGGCCTTACTGGGTACGTTTAAGCAGGCTGAATTATAATGGGCAAGGTAGAAAATTAGACCTATTCCTTATTCTTTTTGTTTGCTTTTTTGGGCTTATTATTATCACCTGGTCATACACTTGGCACATGAAAATGACCTTCAGTTCCTCTCTCTCAAAAAAAAAAAGGAAATGCCCTTCAATGAGTTTTCTGACACCGATAATCGGACTTCGCTGACAAGTTACAGGTTACATCGAAGACCTTGAAAGAAAAACTCATTAGAAATAATCTACTGCTGTCAACTTCATCTTGTCTTGTATCCTGGTAGGTACTGGAAGTTCCAAATGCAGGGATGATTCCTTTTGCAGATCTTCAATCCTTTCTGCACTAACATCATGTCATATTCTCGAGCATTCGTCATGTAATTTTATTTCTAGATTTCAAGAGGAGTATTTGAGCATGTTAATAAACTGTAGTGCCTAGGGAAAAACAAACCTACTGCAGCCGGAAATTCTCTGCATCCATTCCACGAGTTCAGTGAGCAGGGTTTTAATTCCTTCGGCGAAGGCACTCCTGCAAGAATCCATTCTGTCAAGTGTCAAGTGATCTTAGCAGGCGCATCAGGCTTGGTCCCATTGGATGGTCCTTGTTTAAAATTCAATGGTTTCTAAGCACCCTGATGCTCTTGGTCCGGATTAATCTTCACAAGTGACCTGACTACATAACCATGACTTGAATTACTATTATTCACTTATTTACCTTTGCCATTGTTGCCATGCATGACATGATGATAGCAGAATTCTGAGAACACAATTATGTCATGCATGCCAATGAAGGCTCTGTAGTCCTTTCAGGCTTCATCAGTAATGATACTCCTTAAGCTTTCAATTCCTGCTGTCCCCCATGACTGTAGTACCATCTCTTACCTATCCATCTCAGCAACTTAAATATACGTGTCCCTTAGAACCAGGACACAGGCCGGTCTCTCTCTTATACCTATCCAGAGAAAAATGCAGACTTCCTACTTGGAATGAAGTTGGCAGCCAGTGCACTGCATGGTAGGAGGAGTAGTTATACGATTTCATTTGATTTGATGCAGCAGCAGGCATCGATCAGACTTGAGAGGGGCTGAGCCTATGCATGGCAGTGATTTCCATGTTGGGAACTGCGAAGAATAACGAAGAGAACTGGGGCATTCAGCTTTCAGAGGCTGACGAACGTTTGTTTGCAGGCCCCAGAGGCACTATTTCGTTCGTCCAGGATTTCTTTTTTCACCAACTGGTGGTATTGGTTGTTGCAAAGTCTATATACTGTTGTTGTAGTCCTTGGTATGCCTTGTGCTGTGCACAAGCAGGGAATTGTATGTGCATCAGGAGACAATCGGCAGCTGTATGTGCATCAGCAGCAAAACTACAGTATTCATCAGGAGAGATGGTGGAACTGTTTGTGAATGTTTCATTCAAGTTTGCATAGTGATTTAACATATTTCGTAAGGCATAGTATTTTCAAGTCCCGGCACTGCTGGGGGTTTTCACTGGTTGGACATTTCCTACAGCTGATTCTTTAATCAGTGATTTAACACTCTACTGCTGATTAACCCACCTCCTGCCACTCAAGAGCCACACTGTGGGGACTGGGGACAGCTTCATTTGTTTTAAATTTCTGAATTGCAGACGTAGAGGAGTATATATATCTTTTTGCTCACTGGCATTGAGCAATAGCTGAGCTCTCAATTTTCATAGTACTGTACCACACTGTGGTGATGGCACAGTGATAGTGATACCATCCGAGAGCGTCAGCTGAAGATGAATGAGTACTGTACCGTAGCTTGCACAGTATTTGAGCTTACACATGGTCCTGAGCTGAGTCCCTTAACCCTGATCTGATGAGTCAAATAAATGTGTGTAGGGCACAGGCATAGAACATTGGCAGCCAGAGCACAGAAGACATGTATGTAGCATGTGCTTGTTTGAATCATTTTGCGTTTTCAGGAAGCTCACACTCACTGACTCTCACAGTGGTTGTTCTATCTCCATGTGCTGTGAAAATTGGCCTTGCCTGCAGAATGCAGATGATGATGAATGCATGGCCGAATGGAGGGGGTACTACGCCGCTGCGCTCAGATAGATGTCTCTACATGTTCTCGTCTTTTGTTTGGATGATTCCTCTTGGTCCGGATGCAGTGATTTGCGATTCGCACGGCCCTCGTTCGTGCTCTCGTCCCTCCTTTACTCCGGGAATTAATTGGGGAGCTATGATGCTGCTGCTGACAAGTGAGGATCCATGGATAATGCTGCTGCGGACGATTCCACCGCACTGCAAACTGCAAATGCTCAGCTGCCTCAACCTTGTTTAGATACACCCAAAAACTCAAAACTTTACGAAATTCTCCATCACATCGAATCTTATGGCACATGCATGAAGCATTAAATATAGATAAAAATAAAAACTAATTACACAGTTTGTCTGTAAATCGCGAGACGAATCTTTTAAGCCTAGTTACTCTATAATTGGACAATGTTTGTCAAATAAAAACGAAAGTGCTACAGTGTCAAAATCCAAAAAGTTTTTGGATCTAAACAAGCCCTCACTCACAGTACCACAGCATGTGGCCGTTAATGGGGTGTTGTGGTGTCTTTTTGTTGCTCTACTGTTCTTGAGAAACAAGACACTGACCGTACGTACGTACTACGAGTACGCCGCACAGGAAAAGTAGGGCAGTGAATCGAATTCATTCCGCAACTCTTTTGAAACCTGTTCTGTTCGTTTGCTGTCCTTGAGATTCTACTTCTGCTTCAAATTTGAACATCATTAAGATTAATTACTAGAACAGCTAGACTCGCCTAGTAGTGCATCTTCTTTGGAACACAGATTAATTACTACAACAGCTAGACTGTAGTAGTGGAGTACATAATCGGATCGGAGTGCCTTATCATTTGAAATCCTACATACTTGAAATCCTACATGATTAGTACTCCCTCCATTCCAAAATATTAGTCATTATAAAAATCTTAAAAAGTTAAAATATCTTAAATTTGACTAAAATTATAGAAAAAATTATAAATATTTATAACATCAAATAGGTATACTATAAAAATATAATTAATGAATTATCTAATGATACTTAGTTGATAACATAAATATTATTATTTTATTATATAAACTTGGTCAAACTTGAGATCTTTTGATTTTCCAAGATTCTTGAAATAACTTACAATTTGGATGGAGGGAGTAGAAATTTGTATTTTGGAGGGATGTGCTATTGGAAATATGCAAGTATTTTTTTGATGGCAGACGTTTATTGAAAGAGAGAGTAGGTGAGGGATAGACATAGACTCAATGTTCATTAGTCCTCACAAAAAAAATTACTTGGCAATTCTTTTTGAGGCGTTTTTTGAAAGAAGGATGAGGAATTCTTTTTGAGTAATGTGTAAGGCAGTTGTACATTTGATGTGTAAAGTTTTTTTTCGAAGGTGTTGTGTAACGTTTTTTGTTTCATTTTCCAATCAATGGTGTTGTTCCATATAATTTCAAGATGATTTAATAGGAACAACCGAACAACCCTAACGATTGTTTGACCCCATTTGGTTCGCCTTATGCCCACCATGCGGTGCGGTACGCCATCAGCGGTGGGAGAGCTGCGGACGTGGACTGAGGCGGTGAAAGAAAATCGCAGCGGCTGCAATGACTTTGGTGCGATTATCGCGATCTAGCACCTGATAATCCGCTTTTAAAAAGTTCTAAACAGGCCTCTTCAGATACATTTATTAAGTATAATGTGCTTGGACAAAAGGTGTTGGTTGCCGCTGGAATCTATGGCTGACGACAGTGGCCTCTGTTATTGGCCAAGATTGTGCTCTTCACTTGTAGGTGTGCCACCTGGAATTGATGACAGAGCTGAGAGGTGCAGCTACTAGGGGAAGGGAGGCGAGACTATAATATGCTTGATGACGATGAAGCGCACAAAAATAGACTAACTGTGTCCACGCAAAAATTTGGTCACCACACAAGACACACAACAAGCTTGGAAGATCTGGTTGGCTTCAGTGTATGTGGATTTTGGGATCTAAGGTGTGTCAATTAGTTTGACCTATAACTGATAAGGGAAAAGATAATCAGTAATTTAAGGTGAAACATGTCGGCTGATGATTCGAATAGTTCTATGGGTCATTGGCTAGAAAGCCGAAGCAAGAAAAACGCGAGCCGCGGGGGAATGACGTAGCTATGAAGCCGAAATGCAATGATATGATAAAATAGAGCAAGTTGAGCAAATACCTTGGCTAGTGAACCAATGACGGCAATGCATATTCATATAAAGATATTAACTAAGTAATAGATGACTAGTTGGATCAAATCTACCGTCACCACTAATTGGATCAAATCTACCGTCACCACTAATTGGATCAAACTGAGACATCGTTAGCAGCAGGGGCGATAAATTAAAGGTTGCAGGCCGATAGATCTATTTATAGTTAAACAAAGAATTGAAAACACACTATGTTAGACTAGGATTAAGATATAATCAGCCGATAAGCCAATCTGACATCAGAAACAAAATAAACGAGATGAACAGCAAGACGATAGATTCATACAATTTAAATCGATGTGCCTTAATCTTAGTTTAACTGGTCATTCTACTAAATCTTGCAAGAGATTATAAGATGCTGCATTACTAAACCCAATAGAATCAGTAATGACGACACTTACAAATCTAGCAAGAGATCAAATGATGCGGCCTTACAAGATCAGATATAAATCGATAATGACGGCATGTAACATCTTTGATGTTATGGATACTAAAACCTGCCATGTCATCATATGCAGTGCAAAGTATGCATGTTTAGTACACTAAGATGCATCAACTAAAATAAGTTTATTATTTTAGTTTGTTGTGCTTAAGTGGTTAGTGTGTGTTTTAACTTTTGGAATGATACCTGTGATGGTTAAGTGATCCCTAATTAAGGTAGGATGAAAATTAAGTATTCACATGATGAGTAAAACCCTAATTTAAACCCTAGAATTACCCCTTTTTTTGTGCAATTCAAATCTAAGCTAAATTTAGGGTTGAGCCGAAAAGCTAAGATGTAGATCTAGTTGAGATGTACAACTTTGGTGTTTTGAGGTTTTAAAGTTTCAATGTAAAATTCAAAGTAATTTTGAAAATACAGATTTCCAAAAATTACCCCCCTTTGATTTTAAACTTGCATTACAAAATCTGTTTGGAATTTTGAAATATGGTAAAAAGTAAAGTTGTATAACTTTTCAAAATGAACAACTTTTATTTTTGGAATTTTTCAAGTTGTTGAGCAAAATTGAAAATAATTTTGGAAATTCAGAAGAGTCCCAATTCAAATTGAGTTTTCCCCCAAATTGGAATTTGAATCCCCATGCTGTTTCATTCAAATTCACCCTTTTCCATTGCAAATCAGCTATGGTTCCTTAAAGATGATTTGTAGAGCTTTTAATTTTGAACAAACCATATTTTGGTCAAATTTCAAGTTGTATTCTAAATTTTGGTTTAATTTTGAAAAAAACGGAAAGCGGATAGGGATGTGCTACAGGAGCTCAGCCAATGGCCGCTGGCCAACTTCTGTCTGCCTTCGCCACCGTGGTCGACACAGCTGCTTGGCAGCTTGGTCATCACCTTCTTTAGCTCGACCATCGTCATCCACGAGCACAACGCCGCTGTGACTCGCTTTCTCTCTTTGAGCTCACCGCCGATTCTCCTCTCCTCAGCCACCAGCCTTTGCTCCTATGGTCACATAGCCAACATCGCCATGTTCTTGCGCACCTCCAGCACCCGCTCACGTGCCTCCGTTCACTCTCTAGCTCCCGCGCCACTATCTTCCTCAACTCTGGCGGGATTCCGCCATACTCTCTTCTGCGGCCAAGCTATCTCCGGAGGTCTCTCACCCTATCACCATGTGTTCTAACTCCTCCATAGCCTGCTAAAACTCATTGGTTTGATCTTTCCCTTTGTGCGTGGCCAGGTACCCGAGAAGTCGCCGTGAAACTCTGAGCGCATCGTCGGGCCACGCTCTACTGTTGTAGAAGCTCCGTATACTTACCCTGACTCTTCTAGGGTGAGCATCATGTTCGCCTTAACCTCTTATAGTTCCTCGAGTCCTTGGACCACATTCTATCGCGCTAGAGGGGTAGAAACATGGTCGTCGGTTAGCTCTGCTCGTGGAGTCGTCATGGCCAGTGTTGAGCTCCCGTGGAGCTTCCCTTTTGTTAGTGTTCGTCAGGATTGAGTTATGGAGGTAACAGAGTATGTTGTGACGCGGGCAAACTCCCTGGGGGAGCTTTCCCCTTGCCAAAGCACGGCCTTGCCACCGGCCATGCGTGCTGAGGCCGGCCAGAGCAGGGAAGGGGAGAAGCGGAGAAGAGCTTGCGAGCGTGCGTGATGCTGGGCTAAAATAGAGGGAATGGGCCGAGGAAGCAGGCCGAATAGCACCTCGTGTTGTTTTGCTCTTTTGCCAAATTAATTCAAAATGAATTTTGTTTGAAAATTTATAACAAAATGATGGCAAGTCCAAAAATTATGCAATTTTTTGGTTATGCTCCTAGTACTGAGTAGCATATAGAAAAAATATGAGTTGTCATTTTGGAGTACGTTTTGAAGGATTTAAAAATGTGCATTTTAATTATTAAATGAAGTTCCCTTGATTTTTATGAATTAATTCAGTTGTTCAAAAATCCCAAAAATTGTTGGGGAGTCACCATATGCTATTACCTTTCTTCACAAAATTTTTGGCGGTATTTGGATAAAATTTAATTAGATCCTTAATTTTAATTATTAATTAATAAATAATCATTTAATTATTAGTCTAAATTCAAAGTTAGGGTTCATGTGACTTGGAGATTTAGTGATGACCTACGTTCATTAAACCTAATGATCTTTGGCACTTTCCTTATTGTTTGAGCTTAATCTTTGTTCTTTTATTCTTAATTAAGAATTAATTATAATAAGAAAAATCAAACTATTTAATTAATTAATGATAACCCTAGTTTAAGAAAGACCATAAGGGTGTACTAGGTTTACTTTAGTAGTTTGGAATTGTACCGGGAAGAAAAGTTATACTCAACTAAACCCTTCTCATGTTTCATCATGAAAATGCATCCTTTTCACGTATAGTGCACGTCAACGAGGGGGTGACTAGTGAAGAGAACCCCAAGGAAGTAACTCATAAGTCGAAGTCGAGGGTGACCCTAGTGAAGCCCCGAGGAATCTGCTTACCTCGACAACCAAGGCAAACCCTGGACGCATTAACCTTTCCTTGAATATTTTAAATATTTTATCACTGGTGAATTTAAAATGCTGCATTACATGTTTAGGAGTTGAGTGTTTACCTACTTGTTGCATTACCAACCTTGTTACTTGTTATACTATCCTTGAGACTTGTTTTATTTAAATTGCGTAGTGATGCTTAGTCCTGCTTAGTGGGTAGGTTTTCAAATGTAAAGTTTGAAGGATTATTGTGGAATAACTTTGATGGTTAAAGATGTTTCAACTTGAGATCGGTCAGTACACTTGCATTGGGAAAGAAGTCCCAAAGTAGTGTCTCTGGCTATGTCGGTTAAGGATTGTTCGTTATCGGCTTGTTGTGATTGAGACTTTATAGTACTAGCCATATGCTCTGGTAAGCCCCATCTTGGCTATTCTATCATAAGAATGGCTACTCGCGCACTAAGAGTGGAGAGATGGCAAGAGTAGCGTGTACCCTCCTAGCAATGGGTTGGATGATGGAGTAGTGTGCTCTCGGGTGGCGTGGACCTATTCTTGTCTTGGAGGATCCAGGATGTGGGTTGACATTTGCAAGATTTAGTTCTACATATGTCGTGTGGTAAGGAGGTTCGAATCGTCGTTGCTCCTCGATTATGGAGACTCAATCCTTTGACCCTCATCATAGCTAACGGAAAGAACTAAATTAAGAAATGATAAGGAGGATATGTCACACTAAGTGTGGATCAAAATCTCCTAGACAGTAGTGACATGAAAATATGACCATCGGATGTGTTTATAGCACTTCTGGTAGGTGATAAGGGTTCTCAGATTCGTCTGTACAGAGTGACGTCTGCAGAGTGTCCTCGAACTCGTCTATGTGAAGTAGCAACTTAATTGGATCTAAAACCTTTAAAGTAAGGATCCACTACTAGTAAGTTGTTATACAAAAGAAAAGTTGACTCTTGCTAAACCTCTCCTTGTACATCCTAAACCTGCATTCCTGAGTTTCTCCTCTTTTTCGTTGGGTAAGTCTTGTTGAGTACCCTAGTACTCAGGGTTCTTTGACCCGTGTTGCAGGTGAGACCTAGGAGCCGGTCTGTTTTGGACCTTGTTGTATGACCATCATCAAGGTTAACGACGACGAGTAGTAGCTGTGACCCGTGGGCTAGGTCCGAGATTTGGTGGTTTTGTACATTATTACTAATGCTACTCCACAACCTATGGTTTGTAACAGTGCTCTACTTAAGTTGGCTACTTAAGTTTGTTATTTTGAAACAAAAGGTTTGTAAATTAAGTTATGTAATGCTTCCCCACTTTTACTCTGAAATATTATCTTTGTATAATGTCTATGATACTGCAATGTCTCTATGATGAATGATCCTGGTGTTAATGTGGCCACTTGCTATCTTTTAATGGTGAGAAGAAGCAGTTTGCTATTAATTAACCATTAGATGTGGTTAGGACTTCCGACAAGCCAATGATAGCGGTGGATTCACCCAATAGTCTTCTGGGGTATTTGGTTCCCTGACATAGCCATCAAGAGTCTTTGGGATAATGACGGGTGTTGGTGAGCCCAATTACTTAGCAGGTTCTGCCACATGGTACTTATAAGCAAACTAGAGATCAAAACCGATGTAGATTTGTCCACCAAAGAACTCGTTGAGATCTACGTTACTCCTACTCCTAGTGCAATGGTGTGAAGCCGAAAAAGATGTTATATTGATTGAGAGATGTTGATACAATAACTAAGGTTTATATTTATACCCTAGGCCGATAAGAGTCCTAAACAAACATGATTAGACTATTCTTAAATAAAAAATAATCTAATTTACATAAATTGGACTCTGAATTCCCTTTCTGACAGAGTTTGTCTCTGTTAGGCTTAAGCCGATGCCGTCATCACCATGGTTTTCACGGTACCTTTTCAAATTCTGGATTTCCACAATCTTTTTCCCAAAATCTGGTGTAAACAACCTACTTACTGGTAGGGTCCATATGTAAGAAAGAATAATAGAGACGAACTATTTTTCTGAAAGAACCGGAGAGGCGGAGAGCCCCTACAGAAAAATTATATTAAAGGCAAAGTAACATAGTAACAAGAAAGAGAACATGTTTAGGAAACAAAGAAGAAAAGAAAAAATAGAAGGAAAAGACAAGCAATTACAACAGTTTCTAAATCCATAACTCAAAAGTATGAGCTAATCGTGTCCAAGGAAATGAAGCTCCTCTCACTACGGGCAAGGACTACAAATCATTTTGCTCAAAAATTCTAGACATAATATTGGGGACCTAATACCATTTTAATGGCCTAAATGGGGGTAAGATATTAGAGGTCCAGTGGAGATGCTCTAACCTTCATTCAAAAAAGAAATACAATTCTCAATTTTTAAGGATTCAAACGATTTAAAATTTGATTGAATTCATACAAAAAATACTAATATCAATGATGCCAAATAAATATCACTTAATTGATCATATAATATATTGTAAAATATAAAGAAATTTAAGAAAAAATTATATAAACTACAATTACATTTTATTCGTGGAAGGAGTAATTAACGGTATATTATGTTGGACCAACATAGTAATGGGACTCCTAAAATTTTGAATTGGACCACTAGAATGACATAGAAGGCCGTGCGCGATACCCCACAAGACATAGAAGGCCGTGTGACTGCTTATAGCATACTACTTGGCCAAACACGCCCGCATAATGCCATGCAAAACTTGTGTCGAAAAATACTGCAATTGCTAGGATTTGAAACGCATAGCTCTAGCATTAGGCCATGGAGCCTTTGCCAGCCAATCTACAATGGATTGTTGTATAGGTGCCACCCTCAGTTTTGTTTATTGACAAGAAAACTAACCCTACACCTTGATAATCATATTCATGTTCTAAACGTCTTCCTTTTTCTATATGGAGGGAATACTACTGTATAGCATACTGTACTGTACATCAGCTGATCAGCCTATGATGCGATCGCTATGAGTTTCAGTGCTCAAAGCTGGACCGGTCGCCATTGGCTTACCAAACTGCAGCAGCCATAACTAGGGCATCCTGCATCCTCGATAATAAAACTAACTTGCTAGTTTAAATGATTTTTTGAAAAATAAATAGAGTAACCAACATACTAATATAGAAAAAAAAACGTCGTCTAAGCATAAACTCATCAATCATTGGAGAGTGTGTGAGCTTTGCTCTACAATAAAAACTAACTTATTGTTATCTCTTCTTCTTAGGTCAGTCTCAATGCATATTTCATAAGAGTGTCATACACATTAAATAGGGTGCCACATAACTAAAATTGCTGACTTGACAGGGTCATTAAGGCCAGTCTCAGTGGCGGTTTCACCAGAATGTCATGCACATTTATTAGAGCGTCATGTCAGCAAAACTGCACTTTTTGCATGAAACGAAGAGGAGAGAGAAGAAAGTAGTTTCACTATAGTGAAACTCCGCGGGCGTTGTTTCCCACGGGGTGAAACGGGATAAAATCCCCACTGAGGGCTAAATCGTTTCACCATTTTGTATGTGATCCGATCATTTTGTAGTAGTTAAATGCTTTGCCCAGCCTAGGAAACGTCAAGGTGAAACTCATGCATTGTGGAGGTTGTTTCATTATTCATTTCATGGATGCCCTGTCAGCAGATTTTTTTGGAAATAGTGCATTGAAACATGCCACTGAGACTAGCCTAAATGAAGAAGTTTCATCAGATGAGAGAGGAGTTTCATCCCCATGAAACTCCTATGGCTCGATTACCTAGTTTATAGTCTTGGTAACTGTGTCATGAAACTATGCATTGAGACTGGCCTTATTCAATAAAATATTTCACTTTGTTTGAATTAGGGTCTGTTTGGTTTCTCTTGCTGAATTTTAGCGAGCTAAACTTTAGTCACTTTAATAGCTAAATTTCCAAACATACTGACTAAAAAGGAGCTAAAATAGTTTAGTCCCCTAGTCACCCAAGAGTAACAAAAATAGTTTTAGCTGGCTAAAAATTAGCAAGAGAAACTAAACAGGCCCCTGGTAGGGAAACTTTACAGATTTTGACCAACAACCATTCAAATTGTATGCATGCTTAGTGTCTAAAACTAAAAGGTTATATGGATGTATTCATCTTTCAAATATTTCTTCATATCGCATTGATTTTGAAGCGATTGGTGACATGCTGAAGGAGAAATTGATAATCAAAATATACCACTAAAAACATTTTTAAAAAAATCCTAATACACCTCCTAAAAATGAATGGAGGGTGTAGATGCTTACTTTCCTGATCCCATGTACGGCCATTGTAAGTGGAAGATTATTCGCCACTCAGAATGGAAGAATGAACTAATAAGCAGCTAGTACCTCGCTCCCTGGTTGAGTTTAAAAAAAAAACAGAAACCAGTTTGTGTGTATTCATATAACATACTGTTTTTTAAACAACAGTACAAGGTGTTAGTAATTAAGATTTAAGTAGCTTCATATGTATAGGTCTTCTCAGCGGTTGAGGCTACTAGCTAGTCTAAGAAATGCCAGTACAGAACATAAGAATCCCAAAGTTTCAAAAGGTACAATATATGCACTAACCTATGTCAGATTAAGAGAAGGTTAACAGTACAAGTACTTAAATCGTAGGCACTAATAATATAAATCACCATGAGTCCAATAGCAAAGGGTGGAGAAGATCGCTACTTCGCTAGTACTAAAGATCAGCAACCAGTACGAAATAAAACTTTTAAACGGTTATTACAGTGCACATCGTCACTTTGGATCGATCCTTGGACAGATTTCACCTGCTCAGAAATGGTGACAAACTGACACTCTGAGACATGAACTGTCTGCCTCAACTCGTGGAGGGTTATACTGCTTGTTTAGTGGTAGGAGTACTGTCAACTGTGTAGTTACTAGTTTACTTTAGTTAGGTTGCAGGGTAAGATGCACTCCACGCTACAGACAAAGGACTGATGGGGAGCAGGTAAATCATGTAAATAATCAAAGTAACCTCTCTTAAACTGGCCTTTTAGTTACCTATCTCTACCACTATAACTAATTGAAGGAATTTATTTTAATCATCCGAGGCCCACTAAAAATATAAATCTTAGAATTTCTCACAAAATAAAAAAAATTGTCCAATCTTGTAGGGCAACAAAGTTAGAGACTAAATACTATCTATTTATATGTATTATATTAGAAAATATAGAGAACATACGAACAAAAATAAGCAATTTTAGTTGTGGGTAAGAAATTTATTTATGAACTTTAAATCAATTAGTTGCAGGACAAAGAACTGGTTGATGGACTAGTATGTATACAATTTGAGTAACAAATACTAAAAAAATGTGAAGTTTATTTTTAAAAACTTAGGCCTTGTTTAGTTCGTAAAAATTTTCAAGATTCCCCGTCACATCGAATCTTTGGTCGCATGCATGAAGCATTAAATATAGACGAAAATAAAAACTAACTGCACAGTTTACCTGTAATTTGTGAGATGAATCTTTTGAGCCTAATTACTCTGTGATTGGACAATGTTTGTCAAATAAAAACGAAATGCTA
>Ga0182004_10001911_pt1 | contig 15830 bp, 2 predicted proteins | sample Sormic07211540_1_FD_120479 | JGI IMG/M metagenome (GOLD analysis project Ga0182004, IMG submission 120479) | Endophyte microbial communities from Sorghum bicolor roots, Mead, Nebraska, USA - 072115-40_1 MetaG | ecosystem: Host-associated > Plants > Roots > Unclassified | place: USA: Nebraska...
ACTCACAAGAGATAATGAACCTTTCTATATCCACATAATGACAAAATTGTATATATGTTGCCTGAACAACAACAAAAAATCAGATACCCCTGAGATACAAGAGAGGTGAAATAATAAGCATATGTGTCAATGTGTGTGAGAGACAGATTAGCATATCTTGTGATTGATAAAGTCTTTGCAAGATAATTAATGCTTACCAGAACTACGAAAGGAGGGTATTAACTACACTCTTAGTCTTAAAATATCTGAATTCCGTGCATAAGATAGTAGTGACGAGCAGCTAGAGGAACACACGTATAAGAGCAAGTTTAATAATACAGTCTACTTGCTGGCTGTAAGGTTTCTTGTAGCCTTCTTACAGCTCACTCATACAATAATGAGCTATTCACTATTAATATATGGCCCACTTGTCTCTCCCACAAAGTTTCTTGGTTCCTGTGCCTAAGCTGGCTGTAAGATTACAGCTTGTTTCTCCTCTCTCTTCTCTCTTCTCTCCTCCACCTCAGCATTTAGCCGGCTTACAGCTCAGTATAATACTTGCTCTAAGATGTTTCATTGTCTACCTTTGCTAGCTGTTATCGCAGACTGGGGTCTCCGCCCCTGCCTGTACCATACCTGAGATTGGCCGGTGCTTCCATAGCTAATGCAAATATGCAATGCATCTTGAAGAAGAATGGGAAAACTGATCGATATGTAAGTAGCATAAATGCATAATACTATTGTTAGTTACATAAGCTCTAAACAGTCTTCACGTTAATTCTCGTGAGACATAATACTATTGTTAATGTGACTTCAGCTCGGACACACCACGGTATGCATATAAGTTACTACTCCCTCCATCCACGAAAAATTTAATTCCTAGAATCCGTACTAGTCAAATTTTTTTAAATTTGACTAATTTTGTAGAAAAGAGTAACAACATCTATAATATAAAATGAACATAATATGAAAATATATTCTATGATGAATCTAATGATACAAATTTATATTATAAAACTTAGTTTTTTTTAGAAATTTGGTAGAAAATTTTAAAAATTTGACTTAGAAAAACTTTAGAAATCTGACAGAGAGAGTAATTATTAGGCCGGCGCACACAATCAATAAAAGTACAGAGCCTTATTGAAACATGTGATGTGTTCATCGAATAAATCTCTAAGCTCGTAACTCTCCTGCAGGCGGGAGATCGGCCCAAAACGCACAAATTAGAGGTAGCTGTTCCCGCTGTCCAGGCCCAAATAAAAAGGACTATTTGGGGGCCCATATCATGGCCTGGTCCATGGGCTACATAAATACGACTCTTCTTATTCGCCCGCTGCCGCATGGACAAAATCAAAATCTTGAGCCATTTACTTTATGGCCCAGGAAAAAAATACATCTTTTTTACATGGTTCTTTTTTATTTTGAACTTACCTATATGGCGTTCGCAAAAAAAAAACTTACCCATACGGGCTCAAAATAAAATTTTCTTCCTTCTATGGTCTTCCGCCTATTTTTTAGACCTAACGGTGTTAAATCAAGGATAAAATGACTATTTTGCCCACGACAAAAAATGTAGAGTTTTATTTGTCTATTATACATTTGGACTATTTTTATCAATGTGACAAGAAATCTTATAAACTTTGAAAATTTTATCAATTTTAATACTGTCATGCAGAAGCAGAATTAAGAGATATTTGTGTTGGTACGTGTAGTGCAGTGGTTCACTTTACTTTACTCCGACCAATGCAAAGACGACAGAGCGATTTCGAGTACCACTAGCGGATTTTGACACTGTAGCACTTTTGTTTTTATTTGATAAATATTATCTAATCATAGAGTAATTATGTTTGAAAGATTCGTCTCACAATTTACAGACAAATTGTACAATTAGTTTTTGTTTTTCTCTATATTTAATGCTCCATATATGTACCGATGAGGAATCTTGAAAAGTTTTGGATTTTTTTGGATGAACTAAACATGGCCTTAGCTAGCAGAGTAGCAGGACACACAACACAGGAGGATAGCATAGCAATACCAATGGGCTGTGATGGTTGGATAGTACGATGAATGACTAATCTATAGGTCCGCTTGAGGTTATCTATTGAATATATCAGCCATTGAACGGTATTTTTTTATAATAAATCAGCAAATAATATTTTCAGTAAAAAAAAGTGAAAGTGAACAGACTAAGGCTTTGTTTAGATTCAAAAAGTTTTTGAATTCTGGTACTGTAGCACTTTTGTTTTTATTTGATAAACATTATCTAATCATAGAATAACTAGGCTTAAAAGATTAGTCTCGCGATTTACAGACAAACTGTGTAATTAGTTTTTGTTTTCATATATATATTTAATGCTCCATGCATGTATCGTAAGATTTGATGTGGCGAAAAATCTTAAAAAGTTTTTAATTTTCGGGTGAATTAAACAAGGCCTAAGCCGGAGAGTGTCGGCAGCTGCTACATGCTACTAGTTCGTTACTCCTACTGCCTTGGAGAGCGATACAAGTGCTTCGACATTTTGGCTCCCTCCGCTCCAGTCTCCCGTCTGCTGTCTGCAGCTGCAAGCACTACTGTAATTATTCAGCAAGCGAAAGGAAAACAACTCTATTCTGGATCCAATCCATCTCACATGATCTAGGGCCTTGTTTAGTTCCAAAAAATTTTGCAAAACATGTACTGTATCATTTTCGTTTGTTTGTGACACATATTATCCAATCATGAACTAACTAGGCTCAAAAGATTCATCTCATCAATTTCGACCAAACTATATAATTAGTTTTTATTTTTGTCTATATTTAATACTCCATGCATGCGTCTAAAGATTCGATGTGACGGGGAATCTGAAAAATTTTGCAAAATTTTTTGGGAAGTAAACAAGTTCCCAAAAAATTTTGCAAAATTTTTCAGATTCCCTGTCACATCGAATCTTTAGAGTTATGCATGAAGTATTAAATATAGATGCAAATAAAAACTAATTATACTGGTCGAAATTGACGAGACGAATCTTTTGAGCCTAGTTAGGCCATGATTGGACAATATTTGTCAAATACAAACGAAAATTGATACTATTCACATTTTGCCAAAAATTTTGAAACTAAACAAGGCCCTAATACATCTACAAGTACGTTCAGCTTGCATGGCAAAATACTGTAAACCAAAGGAATGGAGGAGGATTAGCAAATCTCAGGATCTCTAGTACAATCTCTGACGGAATGCATGGGCTCCACAGCTAGCCTTGGTGTCTGGTGTCTGCTGGGTGCTGACGCCTGACGCCCTCACGCACGTTGCTGCAAATTGCTCACATGACACTGGTGCGTTGCATTGCATTGGGTAACATGCATGCATGCCACCTTGATGCGCAAGCCTCTCCTCCTGTGATGTGATTCTTGTCTAATCATTAATGATGACTCTAATTTACTTAGGCCTTGTTTAGATGTAATATTTTTTTTAATTTTGTCACTGTAGCACTTTCGTTTGTACTATTTGATAAACATTATCTAATTATGGACTAATTAGGCTTAAAATATTCGTCTCGCGATTTACAGGTAAACTATACAACTAATTATTTTTTATTTATATTTAATACTCCATACATATATATATACCGTGAAATTCGATATGATGGAGAATCTTATAAACTTTTAGATTTTTGAGTGTATCTTAACTAGCCCTTACTCAATTACTAAACTGCATGCATGCGCACGTTAGTAGTACGTTGTAATCCGTGGATGGATCGATCTGCCACTACCGAGTAGGAGTACCATCCCATGACACAATTGCCAACATGTCAAGGAACAAGAGCAATTTTATACTCCATGTCCATCGGTATCATCAGCAGGCAGCTTCTTCAAGTACTCCTACCGACATAGAGAAGGGATCCAGAGTTGTGTCCGCACGTTCCGGAATTGCATCGAAATGCGCATGTGACCTTTTGACTTTTGACCGTCGTGTCTCATGTCCCTAATTCCCTACCTATACCCTGTTCTTTTTATCCCTAATTATAAACTGTGGGGATTAGAGGGGATTGAGTCCCTCCCAATCTCTATGGTTTTGATAGAAAACGAGCAAGGCCAACAGTCATGGAGTAACATATGTTCAGTTTCTTAAGAACAAGTATAATAAAGTGATATAAGCAGACTAAAGCAGGCTCTAAGCCATACTTGTATTCAGGTGGAACAAAGAGAAAACGAAAAATAGGAGCACATGCTCTAAGGAAATAATCAGAGGGCCAAGTAGTAACAATGAACTCCCTGTTTCAAATTATAAGTTATTTTGAAAACTATGTATCTACAAAAATCAAAGCGACTTATAATTCAGAACAGACGGAATAATCAACAATCAACTATTAGAGTAAATATAATAAAGGGTTGTAAGCATTATGTATGCTAAGGTGGAGAGAGAGAGGAGAAGCGGACTATAAACTTATAGTCAATAGAGAAGAGGAGAGAGAGGAGAAGCGGAGCCGGCTTAGGTACAAGAACTAGTGAACTTTGTGATTAGAGAAACAAGTGAGTCATGTATTATGGCACTCACAATGCAAGACTCTATCACAGAGTCTAAGACAATTTATTACATAATATTTATGGTATTTTGCTGATGTGGCAGCATATTTATTGAAGAAAGAGATAGAAAAAATAAGTCTCCAAGTCTTATTTAGACTCTAAGTCCACATTATTCGAGGTAATAAATAATTTTAGACTCTATGATAGAGTCTGCATTGTGAGTGCTCTTAATAAATAATAACGAAGAGTCAACTACTATATGAGTAGGCTAAGAGATGGCTGCAAGGATCCTATAGCCAGTAGCGGGCTATATTAATAACCTTGCTCTTATACGAGAGCACCTTCGGTGATTAGCTTTAAACTAATATTTAGGGTGCCACGTGGAGGAGAGAGACAAAATATTTGAGTCAGTGCGATGAGAGGAGCTAAGTACTCTTTATGTGTCTCAAACTCTCAATACATGAGCTCTTGGCAGAAGACATAATAACATAACATCTAAAAGCTACTCTCAAATTTTGTAACATATTTTGTTGACTTTTCTAGATACAATATTTTCTAAATATATTTAGACATAGCATATATTTAAATACATAATAAAAACTAATATATTGAAAAAATTAAAATATCTTATAATTTAAAACGGTGAAAGTAGTATCACTTGACAAAGGGTTGTCTGAGTGTGTTGTTTAATGGAATACGTAGCAAGCTACTATGCTCCATCCTTACTTTGACCTTTGATTTTATGGTGCCATGTTTTCCCGACAAAAAGACGAAATTACATGCGTGGTCGCCGGTGTAGCAGATGGACACGCACATTTTTTGGCTTGCCTACAGCTACAGAAGAGAAAGAAACTGTCACTACTTTACTCACGCAACATTACTATTTTCTCGTCCAAGAAAACAAAAGTCGCCACAGCATGTGAGGAGAGACAAATCAATCAAAGTGGCTTTCTTTTTGTCTGTGTAGCTGCAAGCCCTGCTGTTTTCTAGGACTGGAGAACAGAATCATGCAGCCACATGGTCCTGGCCCTGCTTGTCCTCTGGGCTTCTGGACCATCCGTCCATGCTGCCACTGCCACGCCGTGGGGTCACTTACACACTGTTTACTTACATCAACCAGTTTTTTTTTTCTTACACCATCTGAAAACTAAAAAGTTTTCAAGATTCTCCGTCACATCTAATCTTTCGATACATGCATGAAATATTAAATATAAACAAAAATAAAAACTAATTACACAGTTTAACTGTAAATCACGAGACAAATATTTTGATCCTAGTTAGTCCATGATTGGATAATATTTGTCACAAACAAACAAAAATGCTACAGTACCGAAAATTTTTCACTTTTCGAAACTAAACAAAGCCTTATAAACTGTAATAATAATCGGAAGAAGTCAATTAATAGTTTTTATAAGGTTGGTAGTTAAATGAGCAATAAGTTAGACTATAATTGGAGTAAGCTGAACTAATAGTTTTTACGTCCTGTCTTTTTGGTACCAATTTAAGATGAGCAATAAGTTAGATTATAAGCGAACTATTTGGATCAGCTAAATTTTTTTTTAGCAATTAGCAACTTATTTCAGTCGATCCAAGCAGTACCTTATAAAAGCTATAAAAATCTCAACCCCTAGAAACACTTTAGCCCAAAAAAAACTACGAAAGCATTTGCCCATATTTTTAGATAAAACACAGATTCTTTAAGACAACATATGATTAAATTTAAAATTACAGATGTCAATAGCGTGTAGCTATTAAATTTAAACATGTAAGTTATGTGTATAGAAGAACTATATCAAAAAAATGCTCTCAAAACTTCATAAATTCAAAATTAATATTTTAAAAATAACAGTGATAAAGATATGGATCAATCAATTTTTGCCAAAAAAGAAAAATGATAAGTGTTATTACTCTTGTTTAATACTAGATGATACGGCAATGACATCAAGTCCGTATGAGATGTTAAATGTGGTACGTATTTTTTAGGGGCGTCCGCAATGGTAGTTAAATAGCTAGCTTAGGAGTTCTATTGGCTATGAGAAAGTCTTTAATCATAATTTACAAATAGCTAGCTAGATGAGGTATAGAAATAATAATAAAAAATAACACTTTCATTGTCTATCAAAAAGAGAAATCAAATAGCTAGCGACTCCAAATAGCTAATGATCTAGCATGATCTCTTAGAAATATCTCTCTAACATAACTCTTCACTATAGTGTCTATTTTGTCTTATTTATTATATATCTCATCTAACTATAGAAAAATTATTTGAGAACCATTGAAAACGTCCAGATGAGAGTATTAAAAGTGGGCGGTCAAGTAAACAATGAGGAGGCTTTCCTGTGAAAAAGGAGACACGCATGGTCATAATTACCGGTGCCGGCCATAGAATAGTACCACTACTAAAGCCTCAACACCCAACTGAAAAATGAAAAAGGCAAAGTTAAGACCTAGTACGTCCCTTTTCTTTTAGTCATAACTAAAATAATGCTCTCTCAAGATTTAGTGTCCGTTTGGAGCCAATATATAGGTATGGTTATTAGCTGCTAGCAAGGTGAAGCCAAGAAGCCAACTAATAGCTTTTTATTAGCGGAGCAAGTAGTTATGCCGGTCTCAGTGAGGATTTCATGAGATTTTAATGGGCACTAAGTGATAAGTCATGGTATATATAAAGAGAGATGATGAAAAGTTCTATAGGATGAAATAAGTTTCATAGGGCTAAGACTTGTCTACATTATTTCCAATATATGCGAGTCTTAGGTCTAAACTTGTCTAAAACTCTGTTGTATTTCCGTTCAATTGCAATGGAAATGGGGATGATCCCTAATTCGAAAAAATATATGCGAGTCTTAGAAATAATGACATAAAAACTCCAATAAGAGTGATCTAGTAGTACTTGGCTTCGGGAAGTGAATTAATTAGTAATAGCTTGTTATTACGTAGATAGTTTATCTTAGCTATTGTTTGGATCAACTATTCCAAATTTAGAGCCGTAGCTTTGAAGGTTTTTTTAAAACTATTTTTAGTCCTAATTGTGACATTCTATAATTTATCTATCCATAAGTTTTCTCCCCATATTTTACAACCCACGATATGTTTAAAAGTAAAATCCACAGTATACAAAAAAAAAACCCTGCTTCCACCACAATATACAAAACCCGGCATTTGACGACGATGTCAGACCGATGATCCAAATGCTAAATCATCATTCACAGCATCGTACCTTCACAAGTACTACCACCTAATTAGGAGTAACCACTTAACTTGGCGCGCGGTACGTTCAACAAAGCTCACCAAGAATGGCATGAGTGAAGGCAGCGAGCAATTGATGGCGCGAGAGGTGGAGCAAGCCAAGGGCGCGCGTAGAGAAAAAAGCCCATGCTTGTCAGTTGTCATCACGCACATTGTATGGATGAGGAGGACAATCAAATGAATGAACCCACGAAAAAACACCACAAGCGGGGTCTGGAAAACACATGAACCAACCAACCCACCCCCCACCACCACAATAGTTTTACAGAAATTATGTAGAATTAGAAACCGGTTCATTTTCTATACTATATTTTAAAGGAGCCCAAATCTACTAGTAGAACATTGATGCTGTCTGTATATAAAACGCCGAGTAGTAATAATTTTATATACAAATATAATATTTCAAACACAAAGAACTATTTGCCGATAACAAAACTATTCTCGTCAAGCTAGATTTGTACTCCTGTAGCAACTACAATTATTAGTTATTAATACGTCAGTTGCATATTATGAGATAGGAGATATTTGCCAAAATAAAATAACACGCCATATAAATATACACAAAATCTAATGCATGACGATCGCGCTTCGTCCTGACCATGCGACCCACCGTATCCTTGTTGCGCTCCAACATGCCGTGCCCACACCCCACTAGAGACGAAGAAGACGACGACGACGGCTAGAGTTTCGGTGTGGTTAGCGATCAATTCGCTAGCGGGCTTAGAAGAAAGTTTTGAGGCGTCGACCGTGACACGACAGTACAGACATGCGAGACAGCGGCAGGGCAGGTTGGGCGGTGGCAAGGGCATCGAGGCGGAGCTCGTCGGCGCCCTGTGGTTCGAGAGGAGGGCGAGGTCCAGGGGCAAGGGCCGAAGGTGGGTGGTGCTGCAGGAGTCGACAACTACTAGTGGTGGAAGCCCGGGGCAGGGCGAGGATAACGTTAGTGAGGGCGACGCGGCGGAGCTCTAGGGAAGGACGTGTTCGAGGGGCAAGGGCGGGAGGTGGGCGGCGTGGTGAGCCAGCGGGAGCCATTAGCCACCGGTGGTGGGGAATTGGCGAGATGGAAGACGAGGATGGAGGCGAGATGAGGAGAAAGACGACGACACAGTCCCACGTTTCTCAATTGCACAAACCGCCGCGCCTTATCTTCTTCATCTATAAATATAACTAATAGTGTCTATATCTACTCCCTCTATCCTGAAAGATTTACTATTTTATACAATTCGAAGAATATTTAAAATGCTATTTTATATTGTTTTTGTATAATTATAAAAAAATTAAAAAAAAAACTCTTGGACATTAGACTGCGTCCATATCAGCATGGGATTACGGCACACATGGCTCCAATCAATTCTTTAGTTCATGGGTTTATTCCTTGATTAGCGTATTGTTCACTCTTTCATTTTATTATTATACCACCGCGCCAAAGTAAACAATGGTCCTAGTCCAGCCTCTCAGGACTGGATGATGCAAAAGGTAAAAATATACTCTAGTGTCGGGTGTCATCAGGATCGATAGTCCTGCTCGATCGGAAATTTGTCAATGTTTGGCAAAAGTTAAGCCTATAGCAGCAGTAGTGATTTGGAAGCAAATCCCTGTAATCAAGGAGACGAATGGGGTTTCCGCGTGCGGTTAACGGCTGCATGCATGCGCTTCTTTCGGCTTCCCTGCAGATGTTACTGTTTGATGAACATGCGTGTGTGATCGAGTAGACGCGTACTACCAAAAGAATAGCAATGGAGGGAGGGAAGGATTTTTGTGGCGCGAATAATAAGTGCCTGGATGATAGTAGGTTGCAAACGGCAGTAATAAACGAGTATAGTTAATTACATACCCTTTGATAACAGATGGATCTGCATTGCATTTGGTCGTCAATGAAAAGTTTTGATGACGCGGTGCCAAATGGAGCATGTCATTTTGGTTGGCACTTTAGAATTGCATCGTCAATGGCAACATCTGTGAGCTGTGAATTGACTGTGGAGTGGCGGTTAGTGGTGGCAAAGGTTGGTTTTTGATTCACAAGAGGCAACAAGAACAAGGCCATTGTTCTGGAAACGGGAGAGAGACGCTCCAAAATTTGCGCCAATCCAAATCCACCACAATCACAGCAGAGCAGTCACCACCAGTCAGCAGAGCAGCGGCGACATTCCTTGCCCCTCTCGTCTCGTCTCGTCTCTTTTTTTTTACCCAGGCGCCACCGCACCGCAGCAGCCAGCAGGCCGAGCGGCGAGCGCGTCCCTCCCGGTCCCGGTCCCGGTCCCGGCTCGCCCAGCCAAAAATCCGCCGCCGCCCCCTCTCCTTCCCAGCTTTGCCCCAACACTCACCACTCACAGGCCCGAGGGGAAGAAAGACAGAATCCTCTCCTCTCCCCTAGGCCTCTCCTCGGCAACCCCACGCCTCCTTCCGGCCCCCCCTCTTCAATGCTCTCCCCGTCCCCTCCGCCATGGACGACGCCGCCGCCACCCACCACTACCACCTCATCATCACAATCGCCACCATCCTGCTCGCCGCCGCCGGCGCGGGGCTCGTCCACGCAACCACGCACCCGGCGGACCAGGCGGCGCTGGACGACCTCCGGAAATCCCTAACGAACCCGGACGCGCTGGGATGGCCGGACAACGGCGACGCGTGCGGCCCGCCCACGTGGCCGCACGTCTCCTGCGACCGCACCGGCCGCGTCGACAACCTCGACCTCAAGAACGCCGGCCTGTCCGGTACCCTCCCGCCGTCGCTCTCCTCGCTCGCCGCGCTGCGCGGGCTCAGCCTCCAGGGGAACCGCCTCACGGGCGCGCTCCCGTCCTTCCGCGGGATGTCCGCGCTCCAGCAAGCCTTCCTCAACGACAACGACTTCGACGCCATCCCGGCCGACTTCTTCGACGGCGGCCTCACCGACCTACTCGAGATCTCGCTCAGCGACAACCACCGCCTCAACAAGTCCAGCGGCGGCTGGGCGCTCCCGCCGGGACTCCCCGACTCCGCGCCGCAGCTGCAGGTGCTGTCCCTCGACAACTGCAGCCTCACCGGCGGGATCCCGGCCTTCCTCGGCCGCCTCATGGGGCTGCAAAACCTCACGCTCTCCTACAACAACCTCTCCGGCCCCGTCCCCGCCGCGCTCAACGGCTCCGCCATCCAGAGGCTCTGGCTTAACAACCAGCAAGGGGAGGCCAAGCTCTCCGGCACACTCGACGTCGTCGTCACCATGACGGGACTCCAGGAGCTCTGGCTCCACGGCAACGACTTCTCCGGGCCCATCCCCGACGCCATCGCCGGCTGCAAGGACCTCTACACCGTCAGGCTTAACAACAACCAGCTCCTCGGCCTCCTGCCGCCTGGCCTCGCCGCGCTCCCCGCGCTCCGGGAGCTCAAGCTCGACAACAACAACCTCCTGGGCCCCGTCCCGCCGCTCAAGGCCCCCAATTTCACCTTCTCTGGGAACGAGTTCTGCGCCCCCAACCCCGGGGACGCCTGCGCCCCGGAGGTCATGGCATTGCTCCAATTCCTCGCCGACGTGCAGTACCCGCCCAAGCTGGTAGAGACCTGGTCCGGGAACGACCCCTGCGCGGGCTGGCTCGGCGTCACCTGCGTCCAGGGCAAAGTCACCGTGCTCAACCTGCCGGGGTACGGACTCAACGGCACCATCAGCCAGAGCCTCGGCAACGTCACCACGCTCTCCGACGTCAAGCTCGCTGGCAACAATCTCACCGGCCGAGTGCCGGATAGCCTCACCAAGCTCGCCTCGCTTCAGAAGCTGGACCTGTCCATGAATGACTTGAATGGGCCGCTGCCCGCATTCAGTCCCACCGTGGATGTCAATGTCACCGGCAATCTCAACTTCAACACCACGGCGCCGCCGCCGGATGGGCAGCCAAACAACTCCCCTCGGGGGTCTCATTCTCCGCCTGGCGCATCTGCTGGTGCTGAGGGTAATAATGATGCAGCAATCCCTGGGAGTGGGAAGAAGACCTCATCAGCTGTATTGCTGGGCACGACCATTCCAGTCGCGGTGAGCGTGGTCGCCCTGATTTCGGTGGGCGCTGTGTTCTTTTGCAAGAGAAGAGCATCAGTGCAACCGCAGGCAGCCTCTGTTGTCGTGCATCCCCGTAATAGCTCTGATCCAGATAACCTGGCCAAGATCGTCGTGGCCACCAACGACAGCAGCAGCGGCACGTCTCAAGGGAACATGCATAGCGGGAGCAGCGGCCTGACTGGCGATGTCCACATGATCGAGGCTGGGAATTTTGTGATTGCTGTGCAGGTCCTCCGTGGCGCCACCAGAAACTTTGCCCAGGACAATGTGCTTGGCCGTGGGGGATTTGGTGTTGTTTACAAAGGGGAGCTGCATGATGGCACCATGATTGCAGTGAAGAGGATGGAGGCTGTGGCGGTCAGCAACAAGGCTTTGGATGAGTTCCAGGCCGAGATTGCTGTCCTGACCAAGGTCCGGCACCGCAATCTGGTGTCGATACTGGGATACGCGATCGAAGGGAACGAGAGGCTGCTGGTTTATGAGTACATGCCCAATGGGGCTCTGAGCAAGCACCTGTTCCACTGGAAGCAATTTGAGCTGGAGCCTCTCTCGTGGAAGAAGCGGCTCAATATCGCCTTGGATGTTGCTCGTGGGATGGAATATCTGCACAACCTGGGCCATCACCGCTTCATACATAGGGATCTCAAGTCGGCAAACATTCTCCTCGGTGATGACTTCCGCGCAAAGGTGGCGGACTTTGGGCTGATGAAGGATGCGCCGGATGGGAACTACTCTGTAGCGACCAGACTTGCTGGAACGTTTGGGTACTTGGCTCCTGAGTATGCAGGTAAATTTAATTTCTATAACTTGCTCATCACTTTAGTTTTGACCATTACTATTGTGACTCAGATATCAGGAAATTATATTAGGTTTGAATAGTCATCCTACTCTGTTAGGTAATTAGCATGAGTTTGTGAGCAATATGTCTTGCCCCATTTTAATAGTCACCTTACTCTGTTAGTTAGTATTAGTTTGTGGCCTTCCCTTTTTGTTTTGCTGCCTTAGATGGACTAGAGTAACGACAGGGAATAGAAATTGATTTCATAGAGAGATGAGTATTTTTTATGAATATGTAGTAAATTAGTAATCAAGACTAGTTTAAGATTCGTCCAATACTGTCATCATCTGTTAATGCTGCCAAAGATTGCAATTGTTTGATGCAATCAAGAGAGTTTAAAATTCAGCCAATGGTGTCATCATCTGTTACTGTTGCCGGATATAGAGTCGTCCTGATTTCTATCCATTATCTAAAATTCTGTTAATGTAGCCAAAGATTGCAATTGTTTGATGCAAACAGTCGTTACTGTTTTCTTTATGAATGCGGAGTAATTAGTAATCAATACATACTATGGTTGATGCTAAGTTGTTATATATTGCGATCTTGCTGCTGCAGTGACAGGGAAAATCTCAACAAAAGCAGACGTCTTCAGCTTCGGGGTAGTGCTGCTGGAGCTGATAACAGGGACGACGGCCATTGACGACAGCCGCGTGGGCGAGGGCGAGGAGACCCGTCACCTGGCGTACTGGTTCAGCCAGATCCGTAAGGACGAGGAGCAGCTCCGGGCGGCCATCGACCCGACCCTGGACGTGAGTGATGACGAGACGTTCGAGAGCGTCGGCGTGATCGCTGAGCTTGCTGGCCACTGCACGGCCCGGGAGCCGTCGCAGCGGCCTGACATGGGGCACGCGGTGAACGTGCTGGTGCCCATGGTGGAGAAGTGGAGGCCCGTGAAGGACGAGGCCGAGGACTACCTGGGCATCGACCTGCACCTGCCGCTGTTGCAGATGGTGAAGAGCTGGCAGGACGCGGAGGCCAGCATGACGGACGGCGGCAGCATCCTGAGCCTGGAGGACAGCAAGGGCAGCATCCCTGCTCGCCCTGCTGGGTTCGCGGAGTCCTTCACCTCGGCCGACGGCCGGTGAAGAGGACTGGAGGAGGAAGAAGACAGAGCGTCTTCTTGGTATCGATCGCATGATCGTATCATATCTACCGGGAGGAATGCATCCATGGGATGGGATAATAAGCAGTACATGTCTCTCACTCTCTCTTGCCTGTTTTCGCACAGTGTTGGAATTCGTTGTTGCTGTAGGTAGCAAAGAAAGAACGCATCGTCGTCCATGTGATGTGCTCGTGCTTCTTCTCCTGCTCTGCTCAGCTTTGTAGATAGATGATGATATGTTCCCTTCCTTTTTTGCCATTGGTGGTAGGCATCTCTTTTGCTTCTTCAGTTCTTTGTGTTATTCCAGTCAGTCAGTCTTGAGACTCAAGTCTCTGGCTTTTTCGGTCAAGACATGTGTAGTGCTCTCTCAGTTTCAGTTTCCTCCTGAACTGTACTGTACCCGGAGAATTTTTTTTTTTGCAAATGGAAGGATGGGCATCTCTTTTCCTGTCTCGTGCTCATGCAGTCATGCTCCTGCAAGGGGACAGCATTATATCATGGCCTCTCTCACTCACTCATCACTGGAGTGTTCGTCAGTGCATGTGCAGGTGGAGGTGGAGGGAGGGAGGGAGCAATGAATCCAGTGCCGTCGTTGGTCCAGGCTTGCATTTTGGCACCTTCCAAAAGCCCTCAACTGGACGCATCATGCCAACATAATTATCCATGTCCCAAAGTGCATGCATGAAAACCAATCATGCATGGCAATGGCATACACACAGTCACACACATGTACGTACAGTTGAGTGATAATGTTGCTTTTCTTGAACACTGAACACTGCTTCTGCCCGCCCTAGACGTAAGGTAAAAACAGTGACCTTGGAGATGAGATGAGTTGTGTGCTCAAGCTGTGTCACTGGACAAGTTGCTATAGTACGTAGCGGCGGTGTGTTACTTGTTAGCATTATAAATCAGTGGAACCTGTACAGCAGGTAGTTAATTGCTGATGTGAGGTTAGTGTAGTGAGGATTAGCTGTAAGTCACCACCAGGTTTGTGCTGATTGTGTCGGCCTGATGAAAGTGACTACTGACTACTAGAGTAGTACTAGTAGTCTGGTACAATGAATGAATGATAGTATGACCCCATCCGCCGTCTAGTCTAGTGTCCAGTCCAGCAATGACTAATGAGTGTCATTTTCTGAGGGGGGACACATCATCATCATCATCATCAACCCCTCCTATTACTACTACTAGTTGCTTAATGATGTACGTGTCGCTAGGAAGAAGGAATCAGATGGAGCAGCTGGCATGGCAAGGAGGCATGTGCATTAACTTGAATGGTGGCCGATGGATGAGTGAAGGAAAAGCAACGTGCGTGTTTCAAATCACTGCAGAGAATTAGATATATATACTTAGCCGGCATGCGGCTTGACTGAAATAAACATGCATATGCATGAGCATGATGCACTGTTGCTGCAGCATCCTGCCTGATGCTGATGGTATACTACACTATACTAGTAGTAGTTTTCTCGGCACGGCATCGGCATTAGCATTAGTTTAGCTAGTACGTTAGCTACGGAAGGGGTGTCTACGTGTATGCTCCCCGATCCATCATCAAGACATCAAGTGCTCTATTTGTACCACCCATGTGCGACGAAATGCTATACAAAGTAGTAGAGATGTGAGTCGAGTGTAGGGAAGAAGAGGGATGGAGTGAAGCAGCAGCTGCCTGATCTGCACTCGGCGTGCACCCGCAGATCGAGCTGCCTAAGCCTGTTTGTTTTGTTCGTTTAGCAAAAAAGTCATGTCTAAAATTACTGTTCGCTAATTTATTATGAGAAAAATATTATTGAATAACTAACAGTGGATAAACCCGAACGAACATGAGGTCGGAGGTCGTATCGGAGCCTAGAGGGGTACCTGCAGATGTCCTCCTGCTGCTGGGTGGTGGCACCCCGCGTCCCCATCCCCACGGTATGGTCGTGAATTCGTGACCGACCTGGTGTGCCGGGACTGGGACATGACGAGTGGTCCGGCGGGGCTGGTCTCGTCCGGCGGTGCCAGTGCCGGGGCTGCTCTGCTGGTGGCACATCGACGTCACCAAGAACAAGAAATGACCTCGATCTCTCTCTCTCTCTCTCTCTCTCTCTCTCTCTCTCTCTCTCTCTCTCTCTCTCTCTATCTCTCTCTCTCTC
>Ga0182004_10001912_pt1 | contig 15830 bp, 19 predicted proteins | sample Sormic07211540_1_FD_120479 | JGI IMG/M metagenome (GOLD analysis project Ga0182004, IMG submission 120479) | Endophyte microbial communities from Sorghum bicolor roots, Mead, Nebraska, USA - 072115-40_1 MetaG | ecosystem: Host-associated > Plants > Roots > Unclassified | place: USA: Nebraska...
ATGGTATCTAATTGCTCTTTATTTCTTTATTAGCAATTTCGTGATGTGTCTTACTGAACGATAAACAACTCTCATATCTCTGCATATATGCAGCTTCCAAACATCCTTGGGTTCACCTTTGGCGTGGTCCAGATGGTGCTGTACGTGTTGTACATGAACAAAACGCCGGTGGCTGTTGCCGAGGGCAAGGATGCCGGAGTCAAGCTTCCCTCTGCTGCAGACGAGCACGTGCTCGTCAACATTACCAAGCTCAGCCCTGCCCTCCCCGACAGGAGCTCCGGGGTGCACCGAGCCACCCAGATGGCGGCGGTTCCCGCCAGCAGCTGCGCTGCTGAAGCAGCTGCGCCGGCGATGCTGCCCAACAGGGACGTGGTCGACGTCTTCGTGAGCCGCCAGAGCCCAGCCGTCCACGTGGTCTAGGCTCTCCATCGCAAGCAAGCATGCGTCGTCGAATCGAGTCTGAATGCAAATCGGACCCCCTTTTTTTTACATTTATCTATGTGTGCCAGCATGTGCGCCATATACCCGTTTATCCAACCCTTAGCTTTATTTATTTCTCAAATATTCAATTCTAGTAAATGTGCTTTCATGTAACCAGGCAGGAATTTCATTCCTCTCTAAAATAATCGTAAGAATTTTCTATATCGTGTTAATGTACTGTACCTTATCTATTTTTTTCTTCCACTCCTACTACAGTATATATTGGTTAATATAGATGTACTCAAACACTTTCCTCTTGATACATCATAGCACAAAGCTGAATTTGAGGTTAAACTTGGATAGGAGTATCTACCACCATCGTGTAGTACTTGAGAATCAATACTGAGGAAGCTAATTGTAACACCGGCCCAAGCCCAAGGCTTAATTGGATTAATAAGAGACTCATATCAACAAGTTGCAACTTCTTTTTCGGAAGACTATCTTCAAAGAACTCTAAAGTTAAGTGTGCTTGCCCTAGAGAAATTTAGTTATGTGTGACCGAGTAATGACAAAGTTTACAGGAAAGACTGGTGTTGGTTTGTGAGGGCTGACTATGTCTTAGAAAAGCTACCAGATGTAAGCGGGCCCGGCCTCGTGGAGGCGGGATGTTACACTAATTCATACACAAGTCCATGGGCTCCGATTTTAGCAACAGTTGAGAATGCAAGAAAAAGCCAATTAGAGATCCATAAGCCCTTCTATTTATATGGGGGAACAGGTGAAAATTACTATTTCAGGTTTCCTTATATCCTAATAACGACAACTAGAGTATTCCCCAGCAAATACACCATGAGAGGGCCTTGCAATCAAGACTTTACAAACTTTCTGACCCAACTCTAGTATGACTACCGCCTCACCCAAACCCTTCTAGTCGCGTCTTGTTGTTCACTTCGAGCTTTGTGACTTCTTGGATTCACGTTTCGATTCTATCTTCATCTCTGGTCAACCACCGGCTTTCCCGCTTATTCATTCCTTTGCAGGTACAAGCACGCAGGAAATTATTACAGATCTTCAACTCACTCAGACTTCGGCGGACAGGTTTGTTAGTCATCTACATAACAAATCGCAGGTCAAACCACTTATTATCTTACTATTACTAATTATAGTAGTGAAGGTAACATATATATTAGCTCTTAACAGACGCGTTAAGAAAAAAATAAATCATAAAAATTCTTACAATAATTAGAAATATCTATCATTTAATTTAATAGACTCTAATAATCATCTTCCATAATAGCCATTAAATTTATTATAATTTTATTAAAATAATTACCCACCTCAGACATTATGAAAAATATGCAAAGTAACTCTCACTACTACAATAATCTTATCTTCACAGAGGCATGCGTTTTGGATTTTAGGAGGCGAACACACAAAACGTCTCCGATTAAAAGTCATAGTAAATCAAGAATTAACGGAGGCGGTTTATATGTCTGCATCGGTTAATTAAATAAAAACAAAAAAGAAAAAGCATGTATGTAGCCCTAACTGGGCCTAGATGTGGGCCTGGCTTTGCCTCCCATGCGCGCAGCCGCCGGCGTCGGGGGAGCAAGCCCTGCCCCGCCGCTCGCCTGGCACTGCCCCGCCCTGCCCCACAAGATCCGCGAGAAGGGAGGGTAGGGGGAGGAGCGCCGCCACTGCCATCTGGCCCATGTCTGAATCCGGTCTCTCTGCTGCCGGATCTGGGCTCTCTGTTGCCGGATCCGGCTTCTCTGCCACCAGATCCATGTCGTGGTGGGAGGCAAGGAGCGAGACAGACCGCCCCATGCCGAATTCAGGCCGAGAGATGCCTACCCGAGCGCTGTCGTAGCTAGTTGCAGCTCCCCCCACACAATGCCGCCACTGCCTAGAGGTCTACTGAGCCACACCACTGCCACGATCCGATCCCCACTGTCGCTGCCACCGTATCTGGCCTGCATTGCCACCGCTAGAGGGAGGAGAGAGCTCAACGACACCAGATCTCCACCGAGCTCCCATATCATGATGATGCAGTGCCACCTTTATATCGCTGCCTAGGTTGGAGATGGAGAGAGTGAGAGAGGAGCGTCGGCTTGGGAAGAGTGAAAGAGCGGCGCGAGAGGGAGTGGGCACGATCGTGTGAGAGAGACCGAGAGGCCGGGCTACAGGGCCCCTTGTGTTGGGTTGGGAGACAGTGAGAGAGGGTGAGAGTGGGAGACCTAAGTCTGCTATTTATACAAGCCCGAGAGTAGGGGGTTTTGGGCTTTTGTGAGGTTGAGATGGACTGGGAGTAGGCTAGGACACATTAACAGAGGTGGGTCTTATAACTGGCCCACCTCTAAAATGGGGGTATTTCTAGAGGCAGACCACTTATAAGGCCCGACTCGATTAATAGATTTTGGGTTTGTAATTCAATTTTGCGAGATGGATGACTGTAACTTGGTTAATAAAAAATGATTGCCTCATTTAATCCTAGGAATTAATCGAGACGGTGAAATTCTTGCCCGCCTCCGAGGCCTATTTCATGACGCCTCGCAAAAGATGTTTTTTTATAGTATTGCCTCTAATTTTACATCTAAATTACCCACCTCTGCCGTTATGAAAGTTAATTTAAAATAATCCCCTAAATATATGTATATATACAAATTACCTGCACCTGTCACTACGAAAAGTAATTAAAAACAACCCTCTATTACATAAAAATTCAATATCCGTAAAGCACGAGACATATATATTTCTAAAATATAAACTTCCACAAAAATGAAATAATGCTACGTTTGATAATCTATACGAAAGTAAACATATATATACGTTAGGATATTTATTTATATTAATAATAAGCGTGGAAATATTTAATTAATAAACCACATAGCAACAATATAACACCAACAATTGACTTTAAATTATACAACTGTGAAATTAAATAACCATAATGCTATGTTTGGCCATCTATATCAAGTAACCATATATACAGTAGGATATTTATTTAAATAGCTTATAATCATGGAAAATGTTTAATTAACAAACCATGTAGCATTAACATAACACAATATAGACCCTGATGTTTGAACTTCTGCATGACCTTCCATTTTATTCCCTTCATGGTGTCCTACATATAAAAAATCTCGTTTTCATGTGTCGGAGAATGTAAGGGTCATCCTTGTACCATGATGATTTAGTGTTGATGAATAAGAAATGTCTATCATCGTCAAGGTCTGGTCATAGTGCCATCTTGTTTGTACCAATCACAGTGTAGAAGAACCACCATCCTATGGCTTTGTGAACTAGAGTCATACGTCAACTGCATAACTTCTTTAAGGACACCATAAAGTTCCACACTTTTCCATTCATTATCCTGTGGTGATGGTCATGAAACCATTGTCCTGGTAAGCATAAATTTCTCATGCTGAGTAGTAATATACCTAACTCCATTAATACTCAAAGCTTGATAGACATGGACTAGACTTGGGTATGAGGACCACAAGATAGTGCATCCAATGTTGGTGTAATCCTGGACACTAGGAGCACCTAAAGCAGTGACGTGGCGTGGAGCAGTTAAAGAAGAAAGGGTGCCAAAACTCAGTTTGAATGGAGGTGCAATTGCTGGTCAGTGGTGACCGCGCCCACGAAGGTGTAGTTATCTGCATAATGTGTTTTTCATTATGTTCAGGGTATTTTTTAGCAGTTGTTGCTATTGTAATAGTAGTGTTAGCTGCAGGTACATGTAGCTCAGTCATTGAGGTGTGAGTTAACACTTTTGTGAGGCCGGTTAGGCTCATTGTATCTGTGACATTCAAAAGCTAAAAGGGGGCAGTCACCCTGTCGTCCTGGTGATGGTTCCAGAGTGCGAGTGTTCATCTCTTGTTCTTGTTTGATCCAATCCATATACAATGTTTTGATTGTGCGATCCTAGACTAATATCTGGTATCGGAGCCATACAATCACACACGGAGCCACTCATAGATTGGTTTCATGTCGATTGTCGCGGGTAGTAGCAACGGCGACAGTGCGCGCGGCGACAGGGAGGCGCGTCAGGTGTATCCGTTGTTGACGAGCACGAATTACACCAGTTGGTGTATCCGTGTTCAGGCGAGCATGGAAGATCGGGAGGAGTAGGAGGTTGTGGAGCCGGAGGAGGGGGCGACAACTGATGTGGATGCGGCAAGGTTGGTGCGGATCAAGGCAAAGGATAAGAAGATCAAGGCGAATCTGCTTCAGTGTATACCTAATGATATACTGATGTAGGTCGCCAAGAAGAAAACCGGCAAGGAGGTCTAGGATTCTCTGAAGGTTAGATTCATTGGCGCAGATTGGGTGAAGGACTCTCGGATGCAGACACTCAAGAGTGAGTTCAGTGCAATTTAGATGAAGGAGACCGCACCACTGGACCAAGTTGTTGCAAAACTGACAACTCTGTCAGTCAAATACAACAGCTTGGGCTGGAGTCTCGATGACACAGCGTTGGTGAAGAAACTTTTCGATATCGTGCTCGATTGCTACCTCACGATGGTGGCCAGCAACGAGCAGTTCTATGATTTGAAGACGCTGGCGTTTGATGAGGCAGTTGGGTGGCTAAAGGCATTTGAGGAACGCATGCGGCGGGGTAGCAGCGGTGCAAGATCTGATTGGCAAGTATTGCTCACGCAAGCGGAGTGCGAAGCCACAGAGAGAAGCCGGTGGTGATTCTTCTAGGAAAGGGAAGAGAGGAGAAAGAGGCGGGCATGGACGTGGCCATGGCCATGGCGGTGGTAGCAGCGACTGTGGATGAGGTGATGCCAGCAGGGAGAGCACTAGCAAGCATGACAAATGTCACATTTAGTGCTTCAAATGCAAAGAGTATGAGCATTATGCAAATAGGTGCCTAGGAGAGAAGAAGAAGCAAGAGGCACACAAGGCAGATGAGAAGGAGCCAACTATGTTGCTGGCTGAAGTTCTGTTGCCGGATCGGCAACAGTACCTGCAAGCTGGTAGTGAGCAGAGGGTGTTTCTGAGTGAAGCCAAAGTGATGCCAGAGCCGCACTTGTCTGAAGGAGGAGATTCAACAGACAATTGGTGGTACCTCGACAATGGGGCAAGCAATCACATGACAGGGGATCTATAGAAGTTCAGAGATCTTGATCGAGCAGTTCATGTTAAGGTGAGATTTGGAGATGATACTACTGTTGAGATTCTAGGGAAGGGTACAATTGTTTTTCAAGGAAAACTGGCTGATCAATGGGTGTTGTCTGATGTCTTTTAGATACCTAGACTTAGGAGCAAACTTTTGAGTCTTGGTCAGTTGACAGAGATGGGTCATAGGATTTTGCTTGATGATGACATGCTAGAAGTATTAGATAAGCAGACAGCTAGGATGATCATGAAAGTTCCTAGAACCCTGAATAGGATGTACAAGATAGAGTTAAACACAATACAACCTAAGTGTTTGATGGCCAAAATTGATGACCAAGCATGGCTAAGGCTTGGGCATGTGAATTTTAGATCCATGAAACAATTGGTGAGCAAGGAGATAGCCACTGGGGTACCTAAAATTAGGCACCTAGAACAGGTTTGCAGTGACTGTTTGACTGCAAAACTGTCAAGAGTTGCATTCCCTAAAGCTGCAGGTGGAAATCGGATGAGAAGCTCAGTTTGGTGCATGTGGATCTGTGTGGGCCAATAACCCCAGCAACAACAGTTGGCAATAGGTATTTCATGTTGTTGGTGGATTACTGCTCAAGATGGATGCAAGTTTATTTCCTGAAGAACAAAGATCAAGCATGCGATATGTTTATCAAATTCAAGGCAGAGGTGGAAAAACACACTAGATGTAGGATCAAAACACTTAGATCTGATAGAGGAGGAGAGTTTCTAGCAACTGTGTTTGCAGGTGTATGTGAATAGGCTGGAATCAGGAGACAGCTCACAGCTCCATACACACCACAGCAAAATGGTGTGGTGGAGAGAAGGAATAGGACAGTGTTAGACATGTCGAGAGCACTGTTGAAGATCATGAAGTTGCCAGGTGAGTTCTAGGGTGAAGCTGTCAGACACTCTGTATATCTTCTAAACAGACTGCCAACAAAAGCTATGGGGGATAAAACCCCATATAAGGCTTGGAATGGAAGTAAGCCAAGTTTTGGGCATCTCAAGGTGTTTGGGTGTGTTGCTCATGCCAAAATAAACACACCACACCTTATGAAACTTGATGACAGCAGTAAAACACTCGTTTATTTTGGTGCTGAAATAGGGAGCAAGGCTCATAGACTCTATGATCCTGAAACAAAGAAAATTATTGTCAGCAGGGATGTAGTGTTTGAAGAGAAGAAAATGTGAAGTTGGAACTTAGGTAATGAGGGAGACATCATTGGTGATTTTGATGTAGATATGGAGATGGGTTATGTGAGTGACGATGGTGTCGAGTATATTCAGCAGGAGCAGATTGTGCAGTTTGAAGCAGATTCTGTAGATGAACATACTCAATCAAGTGGTGTGTCAAATTTGCAACAGTCACCAGCTGTTGACTCAAGGCAAACAGATAATCTGCAAGTGATTCAGCAGCAGGAGAAGCAACACCACCACATCTAGTTCCTGTTTTCAATAATTCCACACCTAGTTCAGCAGAGAGCAGTGAACCAGTGAGATTCAGAGACCTGAATCAAATTTATGATGAAACCAGTGAGGTTGAGCTGGTGGAATCAGAAGAAGAGGCTCTTGTCGAGGCTTTGCTAGCAGAAACAGAAGAGCCTACTAATTACAAGGAGGCTGCTGTTCATCAAGACTGGATTGATGCCATGGACAAAGAGATGCAGTCCATACTCAAGAATGAGACTTGGGAGCTGGTTAAGCTATCCACTGGGAAAAAACCCATTGGATTGAAGTGGGTTTACAAGTTGAAAAGAAATTCAGATGGAGAAGTGGTTAAGCATAAAGCTAGGTTGGTAGGCAAAGGCTATGTCCAGAAGCAAGATATTGATTTTGAGGAGGTGTTTGCACCTGTTGCCAGATTGGACACAGTAAGGTTGCTCATGGCCTATGCAGCAAACAATGGATGGAAAATCCACCGCTTGGATGTCAAGTCAGCTTTTCTACATGGAGACTTTGAGGAGGAAGTGTATGTTTCTCAGCCTGAAGGATATGCAGTGAAAGGTAAAGAGCAGCATGTGTTGAAACTCAGCAAAGCTCTTTATGGACTTAGACAAGCTCCTAGGGCTTGGAATGTCAAACTTGACAAAAGCCTGAAGAAACTGAATTTTAGAAGATGCTTGAGTGAGCAAGCAGTGTATACAAGGGGTACAAGATCAAACACTGTCATTCTAGGAGTTTATGTTGATGATCTCATTGTGACTGGTGGAAATGCAGATCAGATAAGCTTGTTCAAAAGACAGATGATGATAGAGTTTGAGATGACTGACCTTGGGTTGTTGAGCTACTACCTTGGTATAGAGGTAGAGCAGAAGGAAGATCATATCACTATGAAGCAAAGTGGTTATGCAAAGAAAGTACTGATGCAGTTTGGGATGAGTTAATGCAATCCCACCAAGGTACCAATGGAACCTGGGTGTAAACTGAACACTAATAGGGTAGGACAGCAAGTTAATGCAACTGAGTACAGGAGAATGATAGGGTGTTTGAGGTATCCGTTGCACAGCAGGCCTGATCTGTCATATTCAGTTGGGGTTTGTAGTAGATTCATGGAAAAACCCACAGTTATGCATGCCAAGGCAGTAAAACAAATCCTGAGATACTTGAAAGCCACATTCGACTTTGGACATGTTTATGTTCAGGGTGGGAGTGCTGACAAGTTGGAGGGATACAGTGATAGTGATTATGGTGCTGATACTGTTGAGAGGAGTAGTATAGGAGGAATGGCATTCTATCTGAATGAGAATTTGATTACCTGGTGCTCTCAAAAACAGAAGACAGTATCACTCTCATCTTATGAATCTGAATTCATGGCTGCCACAGGTGCAGCAAAGCAAGCTCTGTGGTTGAGGAATTTAATGAGTGAGAGCACAAGGGAGAAGCCAAAGGCAATGACTCTCTTTGTGGATAACTGATGAACAATCCTGTGTTTCATGGGATGAGCAAACACATAGATTTGAAATACCATTTCATTAGAGAGTGCATTGAGAGGGGGCAAATTGTGGTTAAGAGAGTGGGAACTGAGGAGCAGAAAGCTGATGTGCTGACCAAGCCGATGTCTGCAATCAAGCTGTCGGTCATGTGTCACATGATCGGAGTCAGAAACCTTAGTGTGTGCCAGGCTTAGGGGGGGAGAATGTTGGTGTAATCCTGGACACTAGGAGCACCTGAAGCAGTGACGTGGCGTGGAGCAGTCAAAGAAGCAAGGGCGCCAAAACTCAGTTTGAATGGAGGTGCAGTTGTTGGTCAGTGGTGACCGCGCCCATGAAGGTGCAGTTATCTGCATGTTTTTCATTATGTTCAGGGTGTTTTTTAGCAGTTGTTGCTACTGTAATAATGGTGTTAGCTGCAGGTACATGTAGCTGGGTCATTGAGGTGTGAGTTAACACTTTGGTGAGGCTGGTTAGGCTCATTGTATCTATGACATTTGAAAGCTAAAAAGGGTGCAGTCACCCTGTCGTCCTGGTGATGGTTCCAGAGTGCGAGTGTTCATCTCTTGTTCTTGTTTGATCCAATCCATATACAGCGATTTGATTGTGCGATCCTAGACTAATATCCAAACCTTCACTGACATCTGTTGTTTTGTATATACACAAACATATCACAGCTTCTCAATCTGCGCACAAACATGAAACCATCGTCACCGCTAAGCTATCATATAATTTTGCCAAAACGAAAGTATGCCAATCACGTACATGTGAGTTAAACCACGTTAAGTCTGCTTCTAGTAGCCTACTCAACATCAGCACTTCCCCCTTGTTGTTCGCAAAAAAGATGCTGCCCCCTTGTTGCTCTAAAATGTACATTCTATAGCACATAAAAGCATTATTATTGTTATTGGTAACATTTTGTACGTAAAATAGGAGACAAAAAATCAGCATATATAAATCATATATACTCCACATATGGTTGAACCTCTTCGCAGTTATTAAGTGTAACACTCTAAAACTTGCTCCTTTCGAAATAGAGTTAAAATAATTTAATTATATATTTTTGTGCCCATGAACATATAGAAAAAAATAATATTTTTCATTAAATTAAAATTTATCATAAGTCTTAGCAATATTGTTGTGCATACATGTTGGTGCATAAGATTTGATGTAATGTTTGATTGTTGCTCCTTTGTGTGTTGAGAGTAAGCAAAGTTTTTAAAATTACGTTTAGTAGAACAATCTTCCTTGGTTGGTACATCTTTATCTTTATCTACAACCAAATTTCTTGTTTCTAAGCTCAAGTTTTTATTTGGAGCTTCCTAAAATCTTTTTCCTCTGTCACCCAACTCACTTCTTTTAGTTCCTCGTCCATCAACCAATTTCTGCAAACTTTTCAAGATTTTTTTCAGCTTCGGTTCTCACTTTTTTGTGAGCATAATTAGATGCTCCAAATAATCTTATCATGGGCTCCAAATACTTTTTATTTGAGTTCCTCATATTCCATAATATCCCTGAGAATTTTTCCTGAATTTTTGGAGCTTTCGAAGTATTTTTCGTGGCTTAAATAATAATTCTGAATTTTTCTAGAATTATTTTATCTATGAACTTAATTAATTCCGAAAATAATAAAACATCTCTTCCTTTTTAACGCTCAAATCTCAAGTGCAATAATTATAATAAATTCCAAGGACCATGTCTTGATTTTTTAATGGGCTTCAATATTTATTTAGGTCCATTAGTAAAGATAAAGGGTGCAACATTGATTAGTATCATATCGCTAGTTGACGTGAAGGTGAGAGTTTTTCTCCCTATATATATGTACCAACCCCTTGAGTAGAGCACACCAAAACTACCATATGAGAAGCCCCTAGTTTAAGAAATCTCTCATGTAGTAAATTATATATTTTTTTCTCTTTGTCGTCGGTCCGCCGTCGTCCTTGCCTATTCTCCTTTCGCCGGTCAGGGCTCTACCGTATCGATCGCCCATGGCATGGAGGTCCTCACATCCTGCACGTCATGCACAAAGGTGAAGACTAAGTAATTACGAGTTTGCCACTAGTTCGTATTATCTCCGTCGTTTCTTTGTTTTAATTCCGATTTGATTCCTACAAGTTGCGTTAGATTGGTATCGATGCGCTCTATGTAGTATTGCTAATGATTTTATGTCGCATTATTTTTCCATGTATGGTTAAATACTAAAATGATCTAGAAGAAGTTTGTGACCTGGAAGAAGCCTTTGGAGGTTATGGTTCAGTAAAAGAATCTAAGTTTAAGGCAAGTATAGCATGGGATCATCATTGTTTTCCTAATAACTTTAATCACACATAACTCATATTGCATGTGTCGCCTTGTTAAGGATTTCCTAGTTTTGGTCTTATACCTTGTCACCTATGGGTTTGCGTTGGATAGCTTTTGCTAGTGCTCTACTAAACCATGATCTTGTAATTTGACTAATGGAATATGTAATAAACATTAAAAGATAATTTTTTTAGCAACTTTGGTAAAGAGGGCTAGAGCATTGGGCTATCTTATGGTGCTCTAGTTTCTCTCCATAAGGACTTATCTGTAACGTGTCATTCGGGACTTACATCACAACTGTGAGGGCTACATGGCTCTGGCTTTAGCTCAGTATGAGGACCTTTTATAGGTTATTAATGGTTACCTTTATGGCGTAATATGGGCTCGCCGAATCGGGTATAGTGCAGTCACTGTCCTTATGTGTATAGGCTGCGCGTTATTGTGCCATTTGGAAGGGGGGCTCTATATCTTTTTGCCAATTGGAAACCTAGCAGCCTTAACTTGTTAGACGAACCTTTGAAAGGCTTCATAGTGAACCCTGTCGACCTTCCTTGGTAGTGGGTTAAGAGGCTGATCACCTCGGGCGAAAGGGTAAATCACGACTCACAATGAAAGTGTACAACCTCTGTAGAGCGTAAAACTGATATATCAGCCGTGCTCACGGTCATGAGCGGCCTTGGAACTCTTACAGAATAAATGATCTCTAATGGCAACTTAGTGATAATATTGATGTTAATATGTTGTTGATGCTATTCTTTATTCACTTTACTTGATCATGAGTTTACTTTAGGACTTGACAACTTGATGCCACTCATATGCTAAAATTATGACAATTAAAAGCTACATGCAACTAAACCCATGTCTAGCCTATTGAGCTTCATGAACACCATGTTATTCTTGCTGAGTACGAGATATACTTACACTTGATTGTACATTTTATTTGGATAAAAATCCCAGATGGGTACCAGATTGCTAGTTTGGAGAAGAGTTTAGGCTTGTGATCAACCAGTCAGTTGTCCCTGTGGATTTGGAGCTTTTGCCTGAAGAACAGAGAGTCTTTCCGCTGTTTTCTTTCTAAGGTTATATCTTTTATATTAAGTTCGTTATATATTAAGCATTGTCTATTGATATTACCCCTATTTGTACCTATATGTGAGATTTGACTTCCTGGGCTCACATATGGTGTGTATCTGGTTTTATTTTTAACACTGGGTGCTACATTAAGCACATACCAAGCTATCTTATTGATTGTGGCTTTATCCTTGTTCCCAGAGTATTGCCAATGAGCTTAACACAATTTATGAAAACAAAAGGTCTTATCAGGTGGTGACTTACTGTCTTCCCTATCCTATTTATATCTTGTTTTAGAATTGTTGCCCATATACCTCTCCCAAAGTGCCAACGTCTCACTTTCTAAGTAAGCCTCCGCAATTGATCCTTCAGGCATGGCCTTGTTCCTTAATAAAATTTTCAATGTGCCCAGTCATTGTTCTATTGGGTACATCCATCCATACTGTATGAGCCCTCTAAGAAGTGCCTCTCAAGTAAATGGATAGCCAAGTGCACCATAACATAAAAAAAGTCCGGAGGAAAAATCTTCTCAAGCTTGCATAAGATGAGTGGGATGTCCTATTGAAGCTTTGCCATGACTTTTTTCCTTAGATTTCTACTACATAGTTGCCTAAAGAACTTCCCAAGTTCTAAAATAGCTTCATATACATCTATGGTAATAAAACCTCTTAAGCCTATAGGTATGATCCTCTGGAGAAGGACATGGCAAGTATGCATTTTTAGCTTGCCAACTATCTTGGTACCATTTGTACTTATGGAATTTGCTAGGTTGGCTAGATAACCATCTCAAAACTTGATACCCTGGAGAAACTTGCAAAATTATTTTTTGTGTTTTTTGTCATGACAAACCTAGCGCCCAGGAATTTAGTTTTGGTTCCTTCATGTTACATGTCGTGATATTGAGGCCTTATTCCCATATCATGCAAATCTAGCCTAGCGTTCGTTGTCTCCTTTGTCTTGCCCTCCACTCCCAGCAATGTCCAAAGAATGTTTTCACATATATTCTTCTCAGTGTGCATGACATCAAGATTGTGTGGCAGCAATAGGTCCTTCCAATACGGTAGCCCCCACCAAGCAGAGTTCGAGTATAAATCAATCAGTCTTCTCCATGCTTTCATTTTCTTTTTCCATCATGCATACCTGGGCTAACATCTTTCACCTTCTCGAGTTTGCCAATGAGCTCTTGTAAGGTGAGCCTTTCTAGGGTAGCTCAGTCCTCAATCTCTCCATCAAAATCCTTGCTCTTCCTCCAAGGGTGATCCTCACAAAGGTAACGATAGTGTCCAATGTAGCCTATTTTATTTCATAGCAAAATTGACAATTGATTTTTGTCACAATAAATCCATGCATAATAACCTCTTGTTGTTTGGCCTGGAAAGGTGCACAATGTTGGAAAATTATGTATGCACCAAAGCAATGCAACGTGTAGAGTGAAGCCTCCTTATTTTCAAGATGTTGTGCATCAAAAGTTTTGGCCTCACCCTTCCATAGACCTTGCAGTTCTTCTATGAGGAACCAAGAATACATCAAAATCCTTTCCTGGACAGGTTGGGCCCATGATTAGTAGAGACAAAGCAATTCGTTGGGTTCACACATTCCAATGGTGGCAGGATCAGAGGCATTACAGAAATAAACCACATACTATATGTCAAGCTAAGGTTGCCAAATGGATTGAAAACACTAGTGGCGACGGCAAGCCTCAAGTTCTTTGCATGAGCTGCAAAACTTGGGTGCTTTGTGTATCAAAGTGCTCCATGCCTTCCCGTCTGCTGGATGGCTCATTTCTTCAATGTTACTCACTCTCTTAGTATGGTGCCACACAGTATCCGTTGCTGTTCCTGGAACAGCAAAGATCCTCTGCAACCTCATTATTAGAGGAAAATGCCTCAAAACCGTATGAGAAACATTCCGCTACCATCTGCATCTTGCCATCTTGACTCTTTGCACTTTGGGCACGTGTCCCTATCCTCATGTGTACCCCTAAACAACACACAACTGTTCTTGCACACATAGATCTTTTTATAACCTTGTCCCAAATCTTGAAGATATTTACGTGCCTCCTCACATGATTTTGGTACCTTGCTCTTGCAAAATGTATCCGACGGAAACTTCAATTGTGCATCAAAAGGTGTTGTTAACTCGATGGTGAGACTTGAGATAGAGCAACCTGACATGGAAGGAGAATCTTGAAGGGTAGATTGAGAAGAAACTAGTTCATTCAACTCATCCAACAATTTTTTCCACACTAGGGACGCTATTCCAACTAGCTCTTCCGATGTCCATAGGTTTTGAGCTAACTCATCAAAATCTAGTATTATGTTATGGTTGCGATTGCGGTCCTCTGACTACTCCTCCTCCGCAATGCAACCATCATGATGAGATCCATGCACATCTGATGGCTCTATAATGTTAGTACCTCCTATATCTTCCCCATGACAAATCCATGTGGTGTATGTGGGTGTCATACCGTGTAGAAATATGTCCCTGTCAACCTGGTCCAAAGATTTATCTACGAGGTTAATACATTTTTGACATGGGCAAGGGATGTTTTGCCTCGAGAATCTTTGTTCATCATATCCATGAAGGCTTTGAGTCCTGATTTAAACTCCAGGATTTGTCCATCTGTTACAGCAAAAGTATGCAAAGTCCGTTAGAGTTTGGACCATTAGGTCGACAACGGCAAAACTAGCATTAGAACAAAGGATATAGTGTTAGAGAGCACCAATGTGTGCATTTGTTCATATCATACTGTGGGACAGTCTAGTTTTATATTTTTGTGTGACCAAAGCATTGATTTTAATTGAAATTTATACATGATAGCCTTGCTTTATGTGTTCTTCACTTTATCGTGTAAAAAAACTGTAGTCCTATAATTATAGAAGAAGGTACTTATACCTTTTTCTATGAACCGGCACGGCTCGGTTATAAAGGCGCCTCTGTCGTGGCACACACCTAATCCTGCGGATGCCAAAAGATGGCATGACGAGAGGATCAAAAAAGAGTTCGCCCCTAAAAATAGGTGTCAGTGGTCCTTAACTCATATAATTTGATTGCTAAATTAATCTAAAATGACATCATTTCGTGCTACGTCATAGCAAAATATTATTTTATTTAACATGTTCCATAAGTTTTGGTGCTTGGATTTGTTTTGCAGGATATACTAAAAATTGATATATTCAGAGCTCACAATGAAGAGATATTAATTTTATTAATAAAAGTCAACTCTACCATCAGTATGCTTGAGTTGGAATTTTCAAACATCCACGTACATGCAACAAGAGGGCCCACATGCAGCAGCTTGGCACCACCAGGCCCAGCAACTGATTCAGCTTCCGCTTCTGGGAGATCAGACGGAGCTCGATTAGCTTCTGCTAAATGTTTCGCCGTATTATTAAGTATTCTTCTTTAGTTCATTTCCAGTCTGAGTAAAAAAGATACCTTTTTCAATAAAATAATCGCGAGCGCCCCAGCCAATGCACAAGCACGACATGCATTTGAATTTTTCAACAGGCAGCACCTACTGCCAGGCCAGGCCTGCGTCCAGCAGCAGCTGCCCTTCCAGCCCTTCACGCAGGGACCAGCGACGGGGCTGGCCTATGGGCCTGTGCCACGCGTCAAGGCAGGCCGACGAGCATGCAGCACCACATCACAGGCAATGGACGCCGGGTCGCCGGGAGCCTGCCATGGGCTTCACGCAATTCACAGCCCAGGATAACGCCAAGTGCCCACGCCCAGGAGATTGGGGGTAGCAGTAGCTAGCACGTTGGATCCATAGTGCAACGGTCGGAAACGGTCGAAAAACTCCTAAATTGTTTTCTATTTTTACATTTGAAATACGAAAACGAGAACGAAAACGGTAAAGTCGGACACGAAAACGAACACGAACTTACGAAATATCGAGAATTTCGAAAACGAACCAATTCGATCGGATTTATGTCGAACACGGTCGATATACGAAAACTCAATACG
>Ga0182004_10001913_pt1 | contig 15827 bp, 16 predicted proteins | sample Sormic07211540_1_FD_120479 | JGI IMG/M metagenome (GOLD analysis project Ga0182004, IMG submission 120479) | Endophyte microbial communities from Sorghum bicolor roots, Mead, Nebraska, USA - 072115-40_1 MetaG | ecosystem: Host-associated > Plants > Roots > Unclassified | place: USA: Nebraska...
GAGGGGGGGGGGGGGTGGGGGGGGGGGGGGGGGGGGGGGGGGGGGGGGGGGGGGGGGGGGGGGGGGGGGCGAAGCCTGATTTTAGTACTCCATTCGTTCCAAATTATAGGTCATTCTAAGAATCTTGAAGAGTCAAAACATTTTCAAGTTTCATCAAAAATATAGAGAGAAATATAAAGATTGATGTCATAAAATAGGTACACTATAAAAAATATTATTATTTTGCTATATAAATTTAGTTAAACTTGAAAAACTTTGACTCTCCAAGATTTTTAGAATGACTTATAATTTGGGAGGGAGGGAGTATCTTATTAACCCTTGATTCTAATAGAGATGAATTCATGTGTATATTTTTTTGGATACACAATAGTTAGAGGCTCTCAGCGGGAGACATTTTACTGAGTGAACATAATATAATTTCAAATTGTCTATTATAGTAGAGATGAGATTTTGGTGAAAAGTTACCTTTCAAGAGCTTGTCTAAATGATTATACAAATATAGCTATCTTATATTTTGAAATTTTCACTAGCTAAAAATAGAAGACGAGAATGATTCTTGAGTGCTTGAGAGATAGAAAGTTGTTGGAGAGTGAAGAAATATAAAAAGCAATTTTTTATAAAAATGTTTCTCTAAATGATGACCCACTACCATCCTATGGGATCTGGCGGGACGGGAGCAAGACGCGGGAAGTTGTGGCGTCAGAATGTATGGGATAGAAGAAGCTAATCGAATGAGCTCTTCCCCCCTTGAGACCCCCATGAGGGAAAAATTACACAAACCCCGTCAGCTAATAAAAAAATTCTCTGCGAAGAATATTTTTTTTAAAGAATTGAGAAATAATTGAGAATCACGCCCCATTGCAATCTCCATTAACAACGAGCTAATCTGACATCTGAGGCCTACCCAACGACTCTCAAGTGAGGTACCATAATTGCAACCAAAGGTAACTTCAAATCATAATTTTTAAATTTTCACTGTTTGCATCTTCATGTAATATCAATATATAACTTCTCTAAAACAAATAAGCTCTAATGCACTATTGCACATCTCTATTCCAGAAACGGACATACAAACAACTAGCGTCCCTCTAACACTGTTGTGAGGCTCATGTTATTAGTAGAACTACTAGTATTTTCTTCTGTCCCTTGGGTTGTTCCCCGGTATGAGAAATACATTGGCTGTATTGGTACCGGAACTGGTGTGGTTTCATTCTCAAGCATGGTCACCACTGACGACATGAGTGGCCTACTATCTGGATTGTCTTGCACACACAATAATCCGATCTGGATACACCGTAAAGCTTCATTGTGGAAACAACTCTTAGCCAGGGATGAATCCACAAGATCCATCGCTCTGTCATCTATCCATAAGCTCCATGCCTGATGAGCCGATGGGATCAAATGTTATAGAAATTAGAAAGCTGTTGCTTGAACTGTGACAGAAAATTAAGCATAACACCACGCACTTACATAAGCCAGTAGGTTAGGGAAGCCCTTGCAATGAGTTAAACTGATCTTCAAGCCACTTATAATCTCCAAGATTATGACACCGAAGCTATATGTATCTGACTTGACAGAAAATGCGCCATCCATTGCATATTCAGGAGACATGTAACCACTGCTCAAAAGAAGTAAACAATCTGAGAAGAGTATATAGGGAAACAGAATTCACTTTAAAAGTCATGGCTATGATTACTCACTATGTCCCAACAACACGATTAGTATTAGCTTCATGCTGGTTTCCACCAAAGATTCTTGCCATGCCAAAATCAGATATCTTGGGGCTCATATCCGCATCCAACAGTATGTTACTCGTTTTCATATCTCTGTGAATTATAGTCAACCTTGAATCCTGGTGGAGATAAAGAAGTCCTCTAGATACTCCTTTGATTATCTTGAAACGTGTTGGCCAATCAAGGAGATATTTTCTTGCAGCATCTAAAGTAAGCAATTCCAAAGGTAACCATGTCACATGTTTCTTTTGTTTTGCAAAAAGCATAACTTTTTTTCCCTGAAAATCACAAAAATATAATTTTGCACATACCAAAAATAATGGAATCCAAGCTTCTGTTTGGTAAGTATTCGTAAATCAGCAACTTCTCATCCCCATCGATGCAGCATCCAAGAAGCCTAACCAGGTTTCTGTGCTGCAATTTTGCAATCAGAACAACTTCATTTCTGAATTCCTCTACACCTTGTCCTGAACTTTGACCGAGTCTTTTGATTGCAACCTCTATGTTCTGTCCCAGGGTACCCTGCATTGTTTCACCATTATTAAATTGAACTAGCAGTGCCATAATTCTCACATTTCTACAGTTTTATTTAAAAGATGTATATTTTGCTAACCTTGTAAACCTTCCCAAAGCCACCTTGCCCGAGCATATTGTCCTCAGAAAAATTGTTTGTTGCTGCTGCAATGTCTCCAAAGCTGACAAATGGAAGCTCTACATTTTCATCACCGAGTTCATATGGCGCAGTCGAGTATCCTAGGATCGCTTTCCTCAAATTATCCTTGTTCCGGCGTTTGGCTGACAAGAAAAGCAATTCCAATTGTTATTAATAAACCTTACACTAGTGCAAAAATATTGTGCCTGAATTGTTCTTCGTGGTGAAGTTGCTCTCTCTGATAGTCTGTTTGTACCTCTAAGCTTGCATATCCAAACAAGGTACAGGCCAGCGGCCGTGAGTACAAGCACAGACACCATCACTGGAACTAAGATTTTTGCCACACGCCCCCGCTTCCCTGTAGCTGCGGAAATGTATTACACGAAGTATTAATCGTAGTAGCTGATAAGATGATGGATTTTGCCTCAGAATCTTGATTGAGATAGGTTACTGCTTCAGTTGTTCCTTACCTGATTCAGACTTGGCCAACCTCAGATAGAGATCCTGCCCATTTTCTATGTACCTGACATCAACGATGTTATCTGTCCACATGACGCAGCCAGTGCCATTACCCTCTCGGATGTCGGCGGGGGCATAGGCCACGCACGAGCAGTTGGCGAGGCACCTCGCCTTGCACTGGTCCAGCGTCGCCCCCATGTCCACCGTCGCGTTGTCCGTGTCAGGGAGCTTCACGCCGGGCACAAGCGTGAACCGGTCCGTCGCCGCCGTGCCATTGCCGCACTCCAGCTGCACATCCCTCTGGCACCCGCCAGAGGATTCCTTCCTGGACCACTCCGACGAGTTCACGGGGCTGAACCCCACGGCGCAGCTGCAGGACGGCGCCGACGCGGCGCCGACGTTGCACAAGCCGAACGCACCGCACAACGCGTAGTCGTCGCAGGCGTCGCGCGGCAACCATGGGAATTCCCTCCACTCCCGGCTGGAAGAGATCCACAACAGGACCTGCACCTTGCCAACCTCGTCCAGCATGACGCGGGTGAAGGGCGTGCCGGCCGTGGTGTTGAGGACGTAGGTGACCTCGTCGGGGCCGTCCACCATCTGGATGTTAAACAACTTGTACTGTGAATCCATCTCCGGCACGCCGCTGAACCAGCGACCGTTCCACGGGCCGGCGCGGTACTTCTTGGCGCTGCCGTGCCAAGTGACGATGTCCGGCAGGCCCCTTGTGCCCATGACCCGACGGTAGGCTCCCGTCGCCGGGTCATCCTTCGCCAGCCACGACGTGAGTGACCACTCCACGCCGGTCTTTAGGTTCTTGCCGAACCTCATGCCAGCGAGCAAGGTGTTCGACGGGTGGTCGAACGACTGCCACTGGAAGGTGGCGCTGGCGCTGGCGCTGCTGCTCTGCTCGCGCACGACGAGGTTGCCGGAATCGAGCAGCTGCGCCACCGAAGAGGCAGAGACGCCGGTCGTGTTCGAGGACCAGGCGGTCTGGCCGGAGCCGTCGAGAAGGCGAAGGCCCACCCGGCTACTCATCACCAGGACGCCGGAGGTGGTGTTCAGCGGCGTGTCGCGGTTGGCCACCCACAAGACGGCGTCCGTACCAGACGCCGTGAACCAGATCCCGAGGTACCTCTTGGTTGGCACCGTGGTCGACGTGGAGAAGAAACCCAGGGTGAATGAGCCACCGGCGGAGAGCAGCGTCTCTCCATCGGTGATGTTGCCCCCGTTGTTCAGCGTGTCAGACGAAATGCCGGCGCCGGCGCCGGAGCTTCTTCTGAGAAGCAGTAGTAGCGTGGCAAAAATCAGGGCGAGGAGGTTGAGAACCGCCATTTGCGATGTATCTTTGTCCTTGCACACGAAAATCAGCGTGGGGAGGCTGTTAGATATTACACGAAAAATGAAACTGTTACACCGTCGCATTTGCGCAATTAACGCATACTAGACCAGTCACGTCATATCTTCATCCAAAAGTAAATTCACGTCACTTTGTGATGATTTAAACACTTTTAAGTTTATACATTCTACGATTAATCTAATAATACTTAATACGCATCTCTTAGACACTAGGAGTAGAATGTGCGATGTTTGCCTGCTACCGCTTGCCACTGGGTCTCCAAGATAGCCTTTTTTTAAGATCGTTTCCTATTGTCATCACTATCAAGCTTCTGGATAAAATACCACGGTCCTCATTCTCTCTAATACACTGGTGATGATCACACCACTAGCACAGTTGGTATAATCTCGCAAGACCAGAAGCCCCTTTGAGTACAATAGTGCTGCACACAAGCATCTAGTGATAAGACGTATGCAAACCTCACTAAGCATTAGGCCTAAACCTAGAAAAAGCATAAACATAATGTCTAACTAGTTTAAATTTGTTGTGAGGAACGGCTGACAAATTCGGTAAGTGAACAGGACCAAAGTATGTAGGCATGCAGCGCGTCGTGGCGTAGGTTGACAATCAGCTGTTGCGGTGGCCAGCCAGCACCCAGCAGCCATGGCTGAGCTTCCCGCTGACTGGGGCCCCGCCGATGCCGAGCATTAGTCAAATCTCACCGGTGCGCTCCCCGCGCCTCGATCCGCTATTAATCGCAAGTTGCCATGCATGATGTGATGGTACATGGGCCGGGTGACGACGTGACGGTCCCTTCCCTGTGGATCGGAAGAAGCTCTCAAACAAGGCACGCGCTGACGCACGCGCTGACGCATCACGCACCTTTCAAGTCCTCCTCCCTTTAATTTGCGACTCCTCATCAGATACATATATACAGCACATATATAGTTCCGCGCGCGTGTACCGCACTCCGCCGGATCCGGAGCCCTGTGGCTCGATCAGTTGTGCGCATTGGCTCACCGATTCACGGTGCGTGGAGCATACCTTACCATCCGCGCGCGCGCCGCCCGGCTCCCGGCCGTGACCGTGCGGTCGTACGTCAACGATGACGCGGCCGCGAGAGCCACCGAGTCGTCTGGTGCCGCCTAGGCCTAGAGCAACAATCTGCTGTATATGTAATGTAATACGTGCTGTGAGCTTGCTTGTGAACACAGCATACACGACACTCCCTATCGCCGTGGTCCAAGGACGGCATCCATCCAGCGATGAGTCTTGTTCTATTGATCTTTTCGGTCAGAACCAGCACTATATTACATTGTTTTTCTCTCGCAATAAACTAGCATCGATACATCTGAGGCCGTCCAACTGTCCAAGTCCAACAGGTCTCCATTTCTTTGGACCAGATCGTCGATGTTTTGGCCCGTCGTCGGCCGTCGCTTTCCAACTTGTTAATGTTCCATCTTCCAACCTTCAATGCGCTGTCTGCTGAGAGCAGTACGTTTCACGGTCGGAGAAAGGCCTGAAGCGAACGTGATATATTGAGCTGGGAGTTTTTTTTTTTTCCTAGGACGAAGTTATTACCGTGTTGTAAGGACGATGATCAGCTAAAACTGGGCGCTTAATTGGTCTCTACCAAAGCGCATACAAATTAAGTAGATTGCAACCCATGATCATGCATCACTGTTGCAATCTTCCTAGGGAGTAGCTAGTAAGACTGTACTCGTACCAATACAACGATGATGATGATGATGATGATGATGATTGATGATGATGTGAGCTTTTTTTTTAAAAAAAAATCGCGTTTGTTGGGCTCGGACCTCTTCGAGCTGGAGGCAGCAGGCACGGCTGCGGGTCGACTCTGGCAGACCGCCACTTAGCTGGGCTTCCGTGTTCGGACCTCCGAGTGTTTTCGGCCTAGCCCAGCTGCCCAGAGGAAATCATCATCATATATACGGACCACTCGACCAACGTCAACAGAGAGGCCAGTCCCAGAACAACGGAGAGACAGAGAAGGCCCAAGCAGAGAGGCCGACGTTGGAAGCAGCTCGCGCCCGGCGGCCATCGTGCCAATAGCCAACCCGGCCCGTTCCGTCGACGGCGCCGACAACAAGTTTCATGGCTTCGAGCATTCGTCTCGATTACTCGATCACGGTCAGACAATGCAAAACCAGTGCGACAGTGTGTCGCCGCGTCGGGTACAAAACGCTCGTGCGTTCACCATGGCAGCCTGCACACAAATCACCGGAAACAACGCAGGTTCGCACGGCAAACAAGACCGCTCCGGTGCCGGTGGCAGAGCAGAGAGCAGTTTCACAAGGTGTACGTCGTCTTGTGCCATATTTATGAATTATGAGACCAAATGAACACATTACGAAAATAGATTTCAAGTAGTCTTACAATTATTTTCATTGGTACCATAAATCTTGGTGATTTTTTCTATGAATTCGAACAAATCTAAAAACAATCTGACTCACAACAACACTAGAAATTGATTTACTTAGAGACTAAGGGAATAACCTACTACTAGTTGCACTCCAACTCTTGTCCCAATATTAGTAATTTTTTTTAGAACATCCGGCATCATCCTCACAATTGAGGAATCGGAACAAAATTATTACACACAACACACAAAAGCTTAAAACAAAAGAGTATATATCACACGTCAAATAAACTTAGTTTGTAAGCCTAAAGACATATCACATATATAAGGCCACCCATGTGAGACGAAAAAAATCATTGTCCTGGTGGACTCCCAATGTGCGGCAAGCAAAGATGATGCGTTCTTTCCTTATCATCACAACGATGGAATTTGATTCCAATTAAACAAATGCAACCTAATCACTTAACGTTACCGTCCCTCCAACACCGAGACACTTATGTTATTCATCATGGAACTGTTTGTGTTCTCTCCTGTCCCTTGGGCTTCATACCATTGCGAGATGTACAGGGGCTGTTTTGGGGTTGAAGGTAACTCGGCTTCGTTCTCCAACATGAACACAACCGTTGACATAAGGGGCCTACTATTTGGATTGTCTTGGACACACAAGAGTCCTATGTGGATGCACCTCAAGGCTTCATTTGGTAAACAACTCTCGATAAGGGATGGGTCCACCAAATCCATTGCCTTGCCATCATTCCATAAGCTCCATGCCTAAACCAATCCAAGAAAATTTGTAGAATATCAGCTTGTTTTGTTTGAATTGTAAAATTTGAAGAACACCATTATACTTACATAAGCTACTAGGTTACGGAAGCTCGTGGAGTGAGTCGAAGTGATCTTCAGACCACTTATTTTTTGAAACGACTTTAGACCACTTATGATCTCCAACAGTATAACCCCAAGGCTATATGTATCAGACATGACAGAAAAAGCTCCATCCATTGCATATTCAGGAGACATGTAACCACTGCTTAAAAATAATTAGTAGTATGCATGTAAAAAAAAATTGATAGGTATAGGAAAACGAGAATTAATGTTAAACATAGAGGCATGGATGATTACTTACTATGTCCCAACAACTTTGTTAGTATTTGCTTCTTGTTGGTTCCCTCCAAAGATTCTTGCCATACCAAAATCTGATATCTTAGGGTTCATATCTGCATCCAACAATATGTTGCTTGTTTTGAGATCTCGGTGCACAATTGTCAATCTTGAATCCTCGTGCAGATAAAGAACTCCCCTTGATATTCCTTTGATTATCCTGAACCTTGTTGGCCAATCGAGAACTTTTTTCTTTGCAGCATCTATATACAATTGTATTATAAGTAAAGTAAGCAAGCAAACCAGAGTAATAACTATGACTATCTTCTTCTTTTTTTCCTGTATAAAATACAACTAGTTTATACATACCGAAAATGAAGGAATCCAAGCTTTTGTTTGGTAAATATTCGTAAATTAGCAACTTCTCATCTCCATGAATGCAGCAACCAAGGAGCCTAACAAGGTTTCTGTGCTGCAATTTCGCAATTAGAACTACTTCATTTCTGAATTCCTCTATGCCCTGTCCAGAGCCCTGACTGAGCCTTTTGATTGCAACCTCTCTATTTTCGCCTAGAATACCCTGCATGTTTTCATTTCACCATCATTAAATTAAACAAGAAATCTTATAATTTCCATGCTGTCTGCCATGGTTTAAAATATTTACTTTTATTACCTTATAAACTTTCCCGAAGCCTCCTTGCCCGAGCATATTGTCTTCAGCAAAATTATTTGTTGCAGAAACAATATCTCCAAAGCTAAAAAACGGTAGGTCGAGATCTTCATCACCAAGTGTATTTGACTCATCCAGCTGTCCTACCATCATCTTCTTCTGGCTATCCAAGTTTCGACGTTTTCCTAACAGAAATATTAATGTTGTTGTTCAGTACGAATCATCATTGAATTCCAAGTAGTGAAGTGACTCTGGTTCTACCTCTAAGCTTGCGCTTGTGCCATATCCAAACAATGAATATCCCCATGAGCGTAAGCACACATGCCGTAACTGGTGGCAAGATTATTATCACCATATTCCTCTTCTTCTCAACTGCAGAAATATACATGTTGCACCATGGGAATATATAGATGATGAAACTTGCTCATGATTCACACTGGGAGATGTAACTGTGCTTACCTAATTCAGACTTCGCCAACCTCAGGTAGATATCCTGCCCTTTATCTACGTAACGAACATCCACGATTGCATCCGTCCACATGACGCAGCCACTGCCATCACCCCCTCCTCGGATGTCAGCGGCTGCATAGGCCACGCACGAGCAGTTGGCGAGGCACCTCGCCCTGCACTGCTCCAGCGTCGCGCCCATGTCCACCGTCGTGTTGTCAGTGTCGGGGAGCTTCACTGCCCGCACCACCCTGAACCCGTCCGTCGTCGTCCCGTTGCCGCACTCCAGCGGCACGTTCCGCCGGCACCCGCCACCGGACTCCCTCATGGACCACTGCGAGGGGTTCACGGGGCTGAACCCGACGACGCAGCTGCAGAACAGCGTGGACGCCGTGTTCACGTTGCACAGGCCGAACGCGCCGCACTTGGCGTAGTCGTCGCAGACGTCCCTCGGCGCCTGCGTGAAGACGTTCCACACCCGGCTGACAGGGTCCCAACCAAGCTGCTGCACCATGCCGACCTCATTCAGTACGAGGCGGCAGAAGGGCGCGCCGGCGGCGGCGTTGAAGGTGTATGCAATCTCGTCGGGGCGGACGACGACCTGGACGGAGTACATCTCCTTGTACGACGCCGTCTCCGGGATGCCACTGAACCACAGCCCGTTCCAGGGGCCCGTCCGGTACTTCTTGGCGTTGCCTTGCCACGAGACGGAGTCCAGGAGTCCCTTGGTGTCCAGCACACGACGGTAGCCACCCGGCGTCGGGTCGTTCGACGCACGCCACGACGTGAGGAACCACTCGGCGCCAGTCTGTGGGTTCTTACCGAATCTCATGCCGGCGAGCAAGGTGTTCGACGGGTGGTCGAATGACTGCCAAAGCACGTCGCCGCCGCTCTGGTCGCGCACCACTAGGTTGCCAGACTCAAGCAGCTGCGCCTGCGCCACGACAGGCGGAGCAGAAGAACTCGTCGCGGTGGAAGACCACGCGGTGCGGCCAGAGCCATCGACAAGGCGAAGGCTCCCGGTGCTGCCGATGGTCAGTACTCCAACTCCTGAGGTGTTGCTGAGGAACTTTTCACGGTTGGCCACCCAACAGATGGCCTCGGCCGGTGAGGCGGTGAACCAGATCCCGAGGTATCTCTTGGTTGGCGCCCCGGTCGGGGAGAAGAAACCAAGGGTGAAGGACCCGCCGGCCGAGACCAGCGTTGCACCGTCGGTGATGTTGCTGCCGCTGTCGAGTGTGTCAGACGCGGCACCGGCGGCGGATGTTGTGAGGCAGAGCATAATGGGGAAGATCAGGGCAGTAAGGCACAAAAGTCTTGTCATTCCAGTCGCTCCTAGCGATGACTGATGAGGTTTGTTGCAGAAATTTCATGGTATACTGTGATATATATATATGACGACGTAGATCAATGTTAACCTGATTAATTCAGCAGGTACAGATCTAACATTTTGGATGTCAAAAATTTCCCATGAGTTGCCATATTCCATTCAAGAATCCCATCAGTACACAGTGGATAATACAATTGGTACTAGTTAACAGTACATGAAACCTTTCGTAGATTAGGTCTTGTTTAGTTCGCAAAAATTTTTGTTTTTGGCTACTGTAGCATTTCGTTTTTATTTGACAAATATTGTCCAATCACGGAGTAACTAGACTTAAAAGATTCATCTCACAAATTACAGGTAAACTGTGCAGTTAGTTTTTATTTTCGTCTATATTTAATGCTCCATTCATGCGACTAAAGATTCGATGTGACGGAAAATTTTAAAAATTTTTGCGAACTAAACAAGGCCTTAGTCTATCACTTATGTGACAACTGATAATGCTGCTGCTTACCTGAGGCAGAGGAGATGGACACGAGCCGCTGCTGTTGTCAGTCTGAAGTTACACTGAGCAGATGATAATCGAAGCACAAACACAGTCGCAAAAGAACACAAAGCTATCCAAGAGTTGAGATCACAAAAAAAAAAACACTAGCTACTACTTCAGTTGAGCAGAACAAACTGTTGTTGACCTGACAATAGTAGGCTGCTATTGCTCAGAACTAAACATGACGCGTGACTAGAAAATTCGAGCAACAGTTCAGACAAGAAAACTGAACAGGCTGCAGTTTCAAAATCAGTGGACAAGAGAACTTGAGTGACAGTTCAAACTGAACAGGCTGCAATTTCAAAATCAGTGGACAAGAGAACTTGAGTGACAGTTCAAACTGAACTGCAGTTTCAGACCGAACACAGTGATTGTCCACAGACAATATCGAACAGAATGAATCCAAGCTGAGTTGCTTTGAACCAAAGTGAGAACTAAAAGAACAAACCAGCCACCAAAGTGAGAACTAAAAGAACAAACCAGCCAAGATGTACACGCTACTGACACCGCTCTCCTGAAGCTGCTGTCAACCTCAAGTTGTTGCTGCACCATGAATAACCAAGGCCTTGTTTAGTTCACCCCAAAAACTAAAAACTTTTTAAGATTCTCTGTCACATCAAATCTTGCGGCACATGCATGGAGTATTAAATATAGATAAAAATAAAAACTAATTGCACAGTTTACCTGTAAATCACGAGATAAATCTTTTAAGCCTAGTTGCTCCATAATTAGATAATATTTGTCAAATAAAAACGAAAGTGCTACAGTTCCGAAAACTTTTCAGTTTTCGGAACTAAATAAGGCCCAAAGCCCCCAATCCAAGCTGGAAAAAGTCTATGTGACCCCTCAACTATACATGGGACTACTTCAGGCCCCGAACTATAAAACCGGATTTTCTAACCCCTGAACTTTTCAAACCAGTCAAATAACTCTCTCAAGCGGGTTTGGACGGTGGTTTTGTATTTTTTTTTTCTTTTTTTATCTATTTCCACTGAATCTTTAAAAAATCATAGTAAATCACAGAAAAATCATAAAATAAAAAAATCCAAATTTATTGGACTCCACATGAGTAAATATACACAGTATATATATAATATGGTATGCTTTAGTATAAATTTTTTTTAAGCTTTAGGTCTATGCTTTTATGTAATTAATTAGAATAATTCATGTGGAGACCAAACCAACAACTGTGCCTGCAAAAGAAGAACAACACAAAGATTTCCTATGCAACAGAGCAAACCATGTTGGCAAAACATCCACCCAGAGAAGGAGCAACCAGCAACAACGGCGGCAAAACATCCGCCAACGAACCGAATGACCATGGTGGCAAAGCATCCACCGAGCAGCGGACCAGCACACTCTCGGCAGCAAAACATCTACCAGAGAGGAGGCTAAAGAGACAATGGCGGCAAAGCATCCACCAAGGATTCACAGACAGCCAAGCATCCGTCAGAGAACAAGACACCCCTTATAGCAAAGCATCTGCAGTGATGGGCAACCATGACACTCTCAACAACAATGGCGAAGCTAGAGTAAATTGAAGGGTGGTGCACTTACCTTGTGGGTGCATATACTTGTATAAGAGATGGTGCATATATGGTGAAATTTAAACCCAAACTATTGTTTTTTAAAATTTGGGGTGGTGCATTTGCACCTCCTACTAACAGTGTACCTTCGCCCCTCCTCAACAGCAAAGCATCTGCCAAAGAGGAGGCCATCAGCAACAACGGCAAAGCATGCATTGAAGAAGAAAGTGGTAGAGGCAAAACATTCGCTAGTAACGACACCGATGAGGTCACATGCAGTAGGACAACCAATGCAGTGGAACATTGACGCATATAGGCACAGTTAGGAACTTCTCCAGGAGCTCGCCGCATGAATGTCGACAATGGCACGGAGAACAAGAGAATAGCCATTAGTGATTCTTCAACGGCACCTTCACGAAGGGGATGACGCCCAGGCAACCACCGTGGATGCCGTTGCCGCTGGCCTTAGAGGTCTAAGGCAAGGCTTACACCTAGAATCCAGCCAAGTCTGGGCAGAGGTATGGGTTCAATAATGACACCACCAAGGAGGTATGTGGCGCCTGATGTGTCATCGTCGTCTGCCCAGCCACAACCGAGCTAAGCTTCCACCTAGAACACCAAGGGGGTGTAGATGCAGCTATTTGCACGCGCTCTGGCCCCATCCATGAGTCCCACCGCCGACCGGCCATCCGAGAGGACGACTAGCACCACCGCCATGACAACCAGGGCAAGGCATCCTGGCCGGGCAACCGACCAGCTAGACCAATTGTTGGCTCTCGCCTAGCCATGGTCCAAGTCAGATTCGCAAACGAGGATGCCTGTCAAGACACCAACGAGCAGGAAGAAGCTAGCCACGGCCCAACCAGGTTTAGCGGGGCCCAGGGCGGGATAAGAGGTGTCGACACCTAAGCTGAGCACCCTGCAGCGCTAGACGGCAGCAACAGGCGTTGGATCTAGAGCAATAGCCGCCAGATCCGCACACGAGGAATCTAGATCCGCCGCTTGGCCCATTCACCGGAGAAGACACCATCCGAGGCCGACCGCTCGACCCACGCCGTAGCATCGACAAGGAGAAGGGTAGATCTAGTCCAGAGGGACACAGATCCGGGCCACTGGCTAGCGAACTCTTCGGAGAAGCGCCGGGGAAGTTGGGCGATGGAGGACTAGGGGAGGGAAGAGGACATGGCAGGCTCCATTTAACAGGCCACTGCAGGGAGGGGGGCCCCTAGGGGCGACGCGACGATCGCCCCTGAGTTGCCCAGAGATAGCACTTGGGAGAAGTCTGGTATACGGTCAATTGGTTGAGTATAACTTATTAGAAAAAAAATAGTTAATTCATGTTTAGCCTATTATCTGATGATGGACTAAACTTTAGTCCGATGATCGAACAAACCCCTCAGATTTATGTGCATCTTTGATGACAATTAGACTGGTCTTTAATTTCTGCAAGTTGAACTAAAAAATATCCAAGTCCACTCACATTTCGTAGATCTAAGATCGAACTCATGAGAAAAAGTCAAAGCACTTGTACCTTTAATGTGTGCTCATTTTTTGGTGGACCATTTGAAGGAGTCAAAACCGAAGCCGATTGGACCTCTACCAAACAAAGGCTAAATATAGTATGTCATTATGCAAATACATAATTTACGGAAACATAAGAAAAATATATTTAAAAAGTCTTACAAACATTTTTAAATAAGTAATAAACTCAGAAGACTATTTAAAATATCTTATATTTAAAAAGTCTTACAAACATTTTTTAAATAAGTAATAAACTCTAAAGACTATTTAAAATATCTTACTATCTAAATACCAACGTATAATACTTTGCTCGAAATTCTATGTTGGTCTCTGGGGGCCAGGCCCACACGAACCACCCCTAGCTACGCCACTGATTGTTTTTGCCATGGTTCCATTGATCCAAGTTGATAACCATAAAAGGGCTGTTTTTCCATTACCTATGGTGACTATCATTGGTGTGTTGAAGAGATCACGATTAGTTTTGTCACACAGGATTCTTATAAATTAGAAAGAATATTAAGAGTCTCTTCAAGTTGCTCTAAGTTTTCATCTAATTATTACAAGAGATATCCTATGAAAAGTTGACAACAAACTAGAGAACCATCTAGAGGACTTCCTATGCCAGCTAACATGTTTATCTTTTGTTTGTAATAACAGGTCAGCCATCCGTCGACTTTAAATAAGTTCGTTGCTTTCAACCACTAGATTCTTAAGAAATTAGACAATAAGCTAGTTAAGAAAGATTCAACATGCCGTGATTGACCACGGAATGTGATTGGTGCTAAATTAAATATGCAACTAAAAAACTAAGCGGGCACCAACGTGATTCACATATATCAGTATGGGTACCATGAATTTTCTTGAGCTACTGCAACAAACATCATCTCTAGTACCGGCGACGAGAATGCCAAGACTTCCGTCGTACCCTGTTACCCTGATATTCCTCCCCGTGTTCTTGCTTTCGTTCAGAGCCTCGGCCGCTGGCACTGCATCTGACACACTCAGCAGCAGCAGCAACATCACCGATGGCGAGACGTTGGTCTCATCCGGCAGCACCTTCACCCTGGGCTTCTTCTCCCCTACCGGCGTTCCAGCCAAGAGATACCTTGGCATCTGGTTCACCGCGTCCCCGGATGCCGTCTGTTGGGTGGCCAACCGCGACAGCCCCCTCAACAACACCTCGGGTGTACTGGTGGTCGGCAGCACCGGGAGCCTTCGCCTTCTCGATGGCTCTGGCGGCCACACCGCGTGGTCTTCCAATTCCAACACCACGACGACGAGCAGTCCCGGTCCATCCGTGGCGCAGCTGCTCGACTCCGGCAACCTTGTGGTGCGCGAGCAGAGCAGCGGTGACGTGCTCTGGCAGTCGTTCGATCACCCGTCGAACACCTTGCTCGCCGGCATGAGAATCGGCAAGAACCCGCAGACTGGCGCGGAATGGTCCCTCACGTCGTGGCGTGCATCGAACGACCCGACCACCGGGGACTGCAGGACTGCGATGGACACCAGGGGGCTCCCGGGCATCGTCTCGTGGCAAGGAAACGCCAAGAAGTACCAAACGGGCCCCTGGAACGGCCTATGGTTCAGCGGCCTCCCGGAGGTGGCGAGGGTGTCGAACACGGATCCGTACCCCAACGAGGTCGTCGTCCGCGCCGACGAGATCGCATACCACTTCGACGCCAGGACCGACGCGCCCTTCTCCCGCCTCGTGCTGAACGAGGTCGGCGTGGTGCAGCACCTGGCGTGGGATCCGGCAAACCTGCTGTGGAACATCTTGGTGCAGGCGCCCAAGGACATCTGCGACAACTACGCCAAGTGCGGCGCGTTCGGCCTGTGCAACGTGAACACGGCGTCCACGAGGTTCTGCAGCTGCGTCGTCGGGTTCAGCCCCGTCAACCCCTCGCAGTGGTCCTTGGGTCAATACGGAAGCGGGTGCCAGAGGAATGTGCCGCTGGAATGCCACGGCAACGGGACGACGACGGACGGGTTTATGGTGGTGCGGGGAGTGAAGCTCCCTGACACGGACAACGCGACGGTGGACACGGGCGCGACGATGGAGCAGTGCAGGGCAAGGTGCCTCGCCAACTGCGAATGCGTCGCCTACGCCGCCGCCGACATCCGAGGAGGC
>Ga0182004_10001914_pt1 | contig 15824 bp, 10 predicted proteins | sample Sormic07211540_1_FD_120479 | JGI IMG/M metagenome (GOLD analysis project Ga0182004, IMG submission 120479) | Endophyte microbial communities from Sorghum bicolor roots, Mead, Nebraska, USA - 072115-40_1 MetaG | ecosystem: Host-associated > Plants > Roots > Unclassified | place: USA: Nebraska...
GCCTGCTGGTAGTCACGAATATATATTGAGGACCTATATATGTATGGTTGTATGTACTTGTGTATGACTGGTGCTAGTCACTAATATATATTGAGGACCTATATATGTATGGCTATATGTATGATGATTTTCATTTGACCAGCTGTATATATATCCACTTGGTGTATGTATGCAAGGTCTAATTTATATATGTATTTGCTCAATCAGATGCCTTCTATATATGAATAATAGTGCATTTGTCAGTATGAGTTTTGCCGACACTTCAACTGCTGGACAGGGCGTGGACAGGGCGTGAAAAGGTTTCGACAACACATACATAGTCGGCATAGCTCCTAACTGTCGGCGTACCTCTTAACTGTCGGTAAAGAGTCAACTGTCGGGAAAAAATCTAACTGTCGGCATTGGTAACTTATTTGGCAACACAAAAAGTGTCGGGAAAGGTTAAAACTGTCGGGAAAGGTTTCGCCGACTGCATCTACCGTGACTGTTTGGAAACTGTCGGTGAAACCGATTGTGGCAGGTTATCTGTTGGCAAAGGTAGCCTTTGCCCACTAAACAAAGTGTCGGCAAAGGTATGGCATGGTATAGTGGCAAACCATACACCTTTCTTGCACCAAAACTAACACTATCACTAAACGGACCAAAGCGACATTTCATATGACACACATCATCTAGTTGTTCCATCGGGTGCGTCCAAATTGATTTCTGAGCATATGGTACGCTCCATGTAAACTGTACACCTATCTTGCATCAAGAATAGCACTATCTCCAAATAGAATGAACTGAGCTTCCACTTGACCCTCTTCACCTAGGAGTACCATCGGGTGCTTCCAAAATGGTTTCTAAGCCTATGGTTCATTTGGCACAAACCGTGCACCTACCTTGCACCGAAATTAAGACTATGTCCATATTGACCGAAGTGAGACACCATATGACACACATCATCTTGGAGTTCTATTGGTGTGTCTAAGTTGGTTTCTGAGCATATGATACGTTAAATGTAAACTGTGCACCCATCTTGCTCAAGATTAGCACTATCTCCAAACAAATCGAACCGAGCTTCCACTTAAGCCTCTTCACCTAGGAGTACCATCGGGTGCTTCCAAAATGGTTTCTGAGCCTATGATGCATTGGGCGCAAACCGTGCACCTATAATTCACCGAAACTAACACTGTCTCCAATTAGACTAAAGCGAGATTCCATATGACACACGTCATCTAGGAGTTCCATCGGGTGAGCCCAATTGATTTCTAAGCATATGGTGCGTTCCACGCAAACCATGCACCTATCTTGCATCAAGGTTAGCACTATCTCTAAATAGACTAAACCGAGCTTCTACTTGAGCCTCTTCACCTCGGAGTACCATCAGATGCGTCCAAAGTGGTTTTTAGCTTATGGTGCATTAGGCGCAAACCGTGCACCTATCTTGCACCAAAACTAACCACGTCTTCTAATGGACCGAAGCGATATTCCATATGACACACGTCATCTAGGAGTTCTATCGGGTGTGTCCAAATTGATTTCCGAGCATATGGTACATTCCATGCAAACCATGCACTTATCTTGCATCAAGATTAGCACTATCTCTAAACAGACCAAACCAAGCTTCCCCTTAAGCCTCTTCATCTAGGAGTACCATCGGGTGCTTCCAAAACAGTTTCTGAGCCTAAGGTGCATTAGGCAAAAACCGTGCACCTATCTTGCACCAAAACTAACACTGTCTCCAAACGGTCCAAAGCGAGATTCCTTATGGCACACGTCATCTAGGAGTTCCATTGGGTGCATCCAAATTGATTTCCGAGCATATGCTACGTTCCACACAAACTGTGCACCTATCTTGTAAATATTAGCAATATCTCCATACAGACCAAACCAAGCTTCCACTTGAGCATCTTCACCTAGAACTACCATGGGGTGCTTCGAAAATGGTTTTTGAGCCTATGGTGCATTAGGCACAAACTGTGCACCTATCTTACACCAGAAATAACACTGTCTCAAAATGGATCAAAGTGAGATTCCATATGACACACGTCATGCAAACTGTGCACCTATCTTGCTTCAAGATTAGCACTATCTCCAAACTAACAAAACTGAGTTTCCACTTGAGCCTTGACCTAGGAGTACTAGGGTTTCATTCGGCATAAATCAAGCACCTATGTTCCACCGAAACTAACACTGTCTCCAAATAGACCGAAGTGAGATTTCATATGACACACGTCATCTAAGAGACCTCTCGGGTGTGTCCAAATTGATTTTTGAGCATATGGTACGTTCCACGCAAACCATGCACTTATCTTGCATCAAGATTAGCACTATCTCCAAGCAGACTGAATCAAGCTTCTACTTAAGCCTCCTCACCTAGGAGTACCATCAGGTACTTCCATAATGGTTTTTGACCTTATGGTGCATTAGGCGCAAACCATGCACCTATCTTTCATCGACACTAACACTGTCTCCACATGGACTGAAGTGAGATTCCATATGACACACGTCATCTAGGAGTTCCATCGGGTTCGTCCAAATTGATATCCGAGCATATAGTATGTTCCACACATAGCCAACACCTATCTTGCATAAAGATTAGCACTATCACCAAATGGACCAAACTAGGCTTCCACTTGAGCCTCTTCACCTAGGAGTACCATCGGGTGCGTCCAAAATGGTTTCTGAGCCTATAGTTCATTCTGCACAAAACATGCACATATGTTACACCAAAACTAACACTATATCCAAATAGACTGAAGCGAGACTCCATATGACACACATCATCTACGAGTTCCATTAGGTGTGTCCAAATTGATTTCCAAGCATATCGTATGTTTCATGCAAACTGTGGACCTGTCTTGCATCAAGATTAGCACAATATCCAAATAGACCAAACCGAGCTTCCACTTGAGCCTCTTCGCCCACGAGTACCATCGGGTGCTTTCGCAACGGTTTCTCAGTCTATGTTGCTCTAGGCGCAAACCATGCACCTTTCTTGCACCAAAACTAACACTTTCACTAAACGGACCGAAGCGATATTTCATATGACACACATCATCTAGTTGTTCCATCGGGTGCATCCAAATTGATTTCTGAGCATATGGTATGCTCCATGTAAACTTTGCACCAATCTTGCATCAAGATTAGCACTATCTCTAAACAGACCAAACCAAACTTCCCCTTGAGCCTCTTCACCTAGGAGTACCTTCGGGTGCTTCCAAAACAGTTTATGAGCCCAAGGAGCATTAGGCACAAACCGTGCACCTATCTTGCACCAAAACTAACACTGTCTCCATACAGTCCGAAGCAAGATTCCTTATGGCACACGTCATCTAGGAGTTCCATCGGGTGCATCCAAATTAATTTCCGAGCATATGCTATGTTCCACACAAATCGTGCACCTATCTTGTAAATATTAGCACTATCTCCATACAGACCAAACCAAGATTCCACTTGAGCATCTTCACCTAGAACTACCATGGGGTGCTTCCAAAATGGTTTTTGAGCCTATGGTGCATTAGGCGCAAACTGTGCACCTATCTTGCACCAGAAATAACACTGTCTCAAAATGGACCAAAGTGAGATTCCATATGACACACGTCAACTAGGAGTTTCATCAGGTAAAATTGATTTTCGAGCAAAAGGTATGTTCTATGTAAACTGTGCACCTATCTTGCTTGAAGATTAGCACTATCTCCAAACTGACAAAAGAGTTTCCACTTGAGCCTTGACCTAGGAGTACTAGGGGTTCATTCGGCATAAACCAAGCACCTATGTTCCACCCAAACTAACACTGTCTCCAAATAGACCGAAGTGAGATTTCATATGACACACGTCATCTAGGAGTCCTCTCGGGTGTGTCCAAATTGATTTTTGAGCATATGGTACGTTCCACGCAAACCATGCACATATCTTGCATCAAGATTAGCACTGTCTCCAAGCAGACTGAATCAAGCTTCTACTTGAGCCTCCTCACCTAGGAGTACCATCAGGTACTTCCATAATGGTTTTTGACCTTATGGTGCATTAGGCGCAAAGCATGCACCTATCTTTCATCGACACTAACACTGTCTCCAGATGGAGTGAAGTGAGATTCCATATGACACACGTCATCTAGGAGTTCCATCGGGTCCGTCCAAATTGATTTCCGAGCATATAGTATGTTCCACACATAGCCAGCACCTATCTTGCATCAAGATTAGCACTATCACCAAATGGACCAAACTAGGCTTCCACTTGAGCCTCTTCACCTAGGAGTACCATCGGGTGCGTCCAAAATGGTTTCTAAGCCTATGGTTCATTCTGCACAAAACATGCACCTATGTTACACCAAAACTAACACTATATCCAAATACACTGAAGCAAGACTCCATATGACACACATCATCTACGAGTTCCATTAGGTGTGCCCAAATTGATTTCCAAGCATATGATACATTCCTTGCAAACCGTGCACCTGTCTTACATCAAGATTAGCACTATCTCCAAACAGACCGAACTAAGCTTCCACTTGAGCCTCTTAACCTAGGAGTACCATTGGATGCTTCCACAACAGTTTTTGAGCCTATGGTGCATTAGGCGCAAACCGTGCACCTATCTTGTACCGAAACTAACACGGTCTCCAAATGGACCGAAGGTAGATTCCATATGACACACATCTTCGAAGAGTTCCATCGGGTGCGTCCAATTTGATTGCTGATGGTATGCTCCATGCAAACCGTGTACCTATCTTGCATAAAGAGTAGCACTATCTCCAAACAGACTGAACTCAGCTTCCACTTGAGTCTCTTCGCCTAGGAGTACCATCAGGAGCGTCCAAAATGGTTTGAGCCTATGGTTCATTCGGTGTAAACCATGCACCTATGTTACACCAGAAACTAACACTATCTCCAAATTGACCGAATCGAGACACCATATGACACACGTCATCTTGGAGTTCTATTGGTGTGTCCAAGTTGATTTCTGAGCATATGGTACGTTCCATGCAAACTGTGCACCCTTTCTTCATCAAGATAAGCACTACCTCCAAACAGATCGAACTGAGCTTCCACTTAAGCCTCTTCACCTAGGAGTACCATCGGGTGCTTCCAAAATGGTTTCTGAACCTATTGTGCATTAGGCACAACACCTATAATGTACCAAAACTAACACTGTCTCCAAATAGACCGAAGCGACATTCCATATGACACACGTCATCTACGACTTCCATCGGGTTCGCCCAAATTGATTTCTGAGCATATGGTATGTTCCATGCAAACCGTGTACCTATCTTGCATCAAGGTTAGCACTATCTCTAAATAGACCAAACCTAGCTTCTACTTGAGCCTCTTCACTTCGGAGTACCATCGGGTGCGTCCAAAGTGGTTTCTTAGCTTACGGGGCATTAGGCGCAAACCGTGCACCTATCGTGCACCAAAACTAACCATGTCTCCTAATGGACCAAAGAAAGATTCCATATGAGACACATCATCTTGGAGTTCTATCGGTTGTGTCCAAATTGATTTCCGAGCATATGGTACATTCCATGCAAACCGTGCACCAATCTTGCATCAAGATTAGCACTGTCTCCAAATGGACCAAACTAAGCATCCACTTGACCCTCGTCACCTAGGAGTACCATCGGGTGCTTCCAAAACAGTTTCTGAGCCTATGGTGCATTAGGCGCAAACCGTGCACCTATCTCACACCGAAACTAACACTATCTCCAAACAGACCGAAGCGAGATTCCATATGACACACATTATCTAGGAGTTCCATCGGGTGCATCCAAATTGATTTCCAAGCATATGTTACGTTCCAGACAAACAGTGCACCTATCTTGTAAAGATTAGCACTATCTCCAAGCAGACCAAACCAAGCTTCCACTTGAGCATCTTCACCTAGGACTACCATGGGGTGCTTCCAAAATGGTTTTTGAGCCTATGCTGCATTAGGCGCAAACTGTGGACCTATCTTACACCAAAATTAACACTGTCTGAAAATGGACCAAAATGAGATTCCATATGACACACGTCAACTAGGAGTTCCATCAGGTGCGTCCATATTGATTTCCAAGCCTATGGTACGTTCCATGCAAACGGTGCACCTATCTTGCATCATGGTTAGCACTATCTCCAAAATGACAAAACTAAGTTTCCACTTGAGCCTTGACATAGGAGTACCATGAGTTCATTCGACATAAACCAAGCACCTATGTTACACCAAAACTAACACTATCTCCAAATAGACCAAAGCGAGATTTCATATGACACATGTCATCTAGGAGTCCTATAGGAAGTGTCCAAATTGATTTCCGAGCAAATGGTACGTTCCACGCAAACGATGCACCTATCTTGCATCAAGATTAGCTCTATCTCCGAACAGACCGAAGCAAGACTCCATATGAAACACATCATCTATGAGTTCCATTAGGTGTTTCCAAATTGATTACCGAACATATGGTACATTCCATGCTAACCGTGCACCTATCTTGCATCAACATTAGCCATATCTCCAAACAGACCGAACTGAGCTTCCACTTGAGCCTCTTAACCTAGGAGTACCATTGGATGCTTCCAGAACATCATCTTTGAGTTCCATTGCGTGTGTCCAAATTGATTTCGGAGCATACGATATGTTCCATGCAAACTATGCACCCATCTTGCATCAAGATTAGCACTGTTCCAAATAGATTGAACCAAGTTCCACTTGAGCCTTTTCACCTAGGAGTACCATCGGGTGCTTCCAAAATGGTTTCTGAGCCTATGGTGCATTAGGTGTAAACCGTGCACCTATCTTGCACCGAAACAAACACTATATCCAAATGGACCGAAGTGAGATTCCATGTGACACACGCCATCTAGGAGTTCTATCGGGTGCATCAAAATTCATTTCCAAGCATATTTTACGTTCCATGCAAACCGTGCACCTATCTTGCATCAAGGTTTTCACTATCTCCAAATAGAGCAAACCGAGCTTCTACTTGAGCCTCTTCACCTCGGAGTACCATCGGGTGCATCCAAAGTGGTTTCCTAGCTTACGGTGCATTTGGCGCAAACTGTGCACCTAGCTTGCACCAAAACTAACCATGTCTCCTAATGGACTGAAACGAGATTTTATATGACACACATCATCTGGGAGTCCTATCGGGTGTGTCCAAATTTATTTATGAGCATATGGTATGTTCCATGCAAACCATGCACCTATCTTGCATCAAGATTAGCACTATCTCCAATCAAGCTTCTACTTGAGCCTCCTCACCTAGGAGTACCATCAGATGCTTCCAAAATGGTTTTTGAGCATATGGTGCATTATGCGCAAAGCGTGCACCTATCTTTCATCGACACTAACACTGTCTCCAAATGGACTGAAGTGAGATTCCATATGACACACATCATCTAGGAGTTCCATCGGGTCTGTCCAAATTGATTTCTGAGCATATAGTATGTTCCACACATAGCCAGCACCTCTCTTGCATCAAGATTAGCACTATCACCAAATGGACCAAACTAGGCTTCCACTTGAGCCTCTCCACCTAGGAGTACCATTGGGTGCGACCAAAATGGTTTCCGAGCCTATGGTTCATTCTGCACAAAACATGCACCTATTTTACACCAAAACTAACACTATCTCCAAATAGACTAAAGCGAGACTCAATTTGACACACATCATCTACGAGCTCTTTTAGGTGTCTCCAAATTGATTTCCGAGCATATGATACATTCCTTGTAAACCGTGCACCTATCTTGCATCAAGATTCGCACTATCTCCAATCAGACCGAACTAAGCTTCCACTTGAGCCTCTTAACGTAGGAGTACCATTGGATGCTTCCACAATGGTTTTTGAGCCTATGGTGCATTAGGCGCAAATCATGCACCTATCTTGTACCGAAACTAACACTGTCTCCAAACGGACCGAAGTGAGATTCCATATGACACACATCTTCAAAGAGTTCCATCGGGTGCGTCCAAATTGATTTCTAATGGTATGCTCCATGCAAACCGTGCACCTATCTTGCATCAAGATTAGCACTATCTCTAAACAAACTGAACTAAGCTTCCACTTGAGTCTCTTCACCTAGGAGTACCATCGGGTGCGTCCAAAATGATTTGAGCCTATGGTTCATTCGGTGTAAACCATGCACCTATGTTACACAAGAAACTAACAATATCTCAAAATGGACCAAATCGAGACACCATATGACACATGTCATCTTGGAGTTCTATTGGTGTGTCCAAGTTGATTTCTGAGCATATGGTATGTTCCATGCAAACTGTGCGCCCATCTTGCATCAAGATAAGCACTACCTCCAAACAGATCAAACTAAGCTTTCACTTAAGTCTGTTCACCTAGGAGTACCATCGGGTGCTTCCAAAATGATTTCTGAACCTATGGTGCATTAGGCACAACACCTATATTGCACCGAAACTAACACTGTCTCCAAATAAACCAAAGCAAGATTCCATATGACACACGTCATCTAGGACTTCCAATGGTTTCACCTAAATTGATTTCCGAGCATATGGTATGTTCCATGCAAACCGTGCACCTATATTGCATCAAGATTAACACTATCTCTAAATAGACCAAACTGAGCTTCTACTTGAGCCTCTTCACCTCGGAGTACCATCGGGTCCATCCAAAGTGGTTTCTTAGCTATGGGGCAATAGGCGCAAACCGTGCACCAATCTTGCACCAAAACTAACCATGTCTCCTAATGGACCGAAGCAAGATTCCATGTGAGACATGTCATCTAGGAGTTCTATTGAGTGTGTCCAAATTAATTTCCGAGCATATGGTACATTCCATGCAAACCATGCACCAATCTTGCATCAAGATTAGCACTATCTCTAAATGGACCAAACTGGGCTTCCACTTGAGCCTCTTCACCTAGGAGTACCATAGGGTGCTTCCAAAACAGTTTCTGAGCCTATGATGCATTAGGCGCAAACCGTGCACCTATCTCGCACCGACATTAACACTGTCTCCAAATAGACCGAAGCGAGATTCCATATGACACACGTCATCTAGGAGTTCCATCGGGTGCATCCAAATTGATTTCCAAGCATATGCTACTTTCCAGACAAACCGTGCACCCATCTTGTAAAGATTAGCACTATCTCCAAGCAGACCAAACCAAGCTTCCATTTGAGCATCTTCACCTAGGACTACCATGTGGTGCTTCCAAATTGGTTTTTGAGCCTATGGTGCATTAGGCGCAAACTATGGATCTATCTTACACCAAAATTAACACTATCTCAAAATGGACCGAAATGAGATTCCATATGACACACGTCAACTAGGAGTTCCATCAGGTGCGTCCATATTGATTTCCAAGCCTATAGTACGTTCCATGCAAACTGTGCACCTATCTTGCATCAAGGTTAGCACTATCTCCAAACTGACAAAATGAGTTTCTACTTGAGCCTTGACATAGGAGTACCATGGGTTCATTCGGCATAAACCAAGCACCTATGTTACACCAAAACTAACACTGTCTCCAAATAGACCAAAGCGAGATTTCATATGACACACGTCATCTAGGAGTCCTATAGAATGTGTTCAAATTGATTTCCAAGCAAATGGTATGTTCCACGCAAACCATGCACCTATCTTGCATCAAGATTAGCTCTATCTCCGAATAGACTGAACCGAGCTTCCGCTCTAGCCCCCTCACCTAGGAGTACCATCAGGTGCTTCCAACATGGTTTCTAAGCCCATGGTGCATTAGGCGCAAAGCATGCACCTATCTTTCACCGAAGCTAACACTGTCTCCAAATGGACTGAAGTGAGATTCCATATGACACACGTCATCTAGGAGTTCCATCGGGTGCGTCCAAATTGATTTTTGAGCATAGGGTATGTTCCACACATAACGTTCTCCTATCTTGCATCAAGATTAGCACTATCTCCAAATGGACCAAACTAGGCCTCCACTTGAGCCTCTTCACCTAGGAGTACCATCAGGCGTGTCCAAAATGCTTTCTGAGCCTATGGTTCATTCTGCACAAAACATGCACCTACGTTATAGTGAATCGAACACTATCTCCAAATAGACCGAAGCGAGACTCCATATGACACACATCATCTACGAGTTCCATTAGGTGTTTCTAAACTGATTTCCGAACATATGGTACATTCCATGCAAACCGTGCACCTATCTTGCATCAAGATTAGCCCTATCTCCAAACAGACTGAACTGAGCTTCCACTTGAGCCTCTTAACCTAGGAGTACCATTGGATGCTTCCACAACGTCATCTTGGAGTTCCATTGGGTGTGTCAAAATTGATTTCGGAGCATACGGTATGTTCCATGGAAACTATGCACCCTAATTGCATCAAGATTAGCACTATTCCAAATAGATTGAACCAAGTTCCACTTGAGCCTTTTCACCTAGGAGTACCATCGGGTGCTTCCAAAATGGTTTCTGAGCCTGTGGTGCATTAGGTGCAAACCGTGCACCTATCTTGCACCGAAACTAACACTGCATCCAAATAGACCGAAGTGAGATTCCATGTGACACACATCATCTAGGAGTTCCATCGGGTGCGTCAAAATTGATTTCCAAGCATATTGTACGTTCCATGCAAACCGTGCACCTATCTTGCATCAAGGTTATCACTATCTCCAAATAGACCAAACCGAGCTTCTACTTGAGGCTCTTCACCTCGGAGTACCATCGGGTGCATCCAAAGTGGTTTTCTAGCTTACGGTTCATTAGGCACAAACTGTGCACCTAGCTTGCACCAAAACTAACCATGTCTCCTAATGGACTGAAGCGAGATTTCTCATGACACACATCATCTAGGAGTCCTATCGAGTGTGTCCAAATTGATTTCTGAGCATATGGTACGTTCCATGCAAACCATGCACCTATCTTGCATCAAGATTAGTACTATCTCCAATCAAGCTTCTACTTGAGCCTCCTCACCTAGGAGTACCATCAAGTGCTTCCAAAATGGTTTTTGAGCTTATAGTGCATTAGGCGCAAAGCGTGCACCTATCTTTCACCGACACTAACACTGTCTCAAAATGGACTGAAGTGAGATTCCATATGACACACATCATCTAGGAGTTCCATCGGGTCTGTCCAAATTGAATTCCGAGCATATAGTATGTTCCACACATAGCCAGCACCTCTCTTGCATCAAGATAAGCACTATCACCAAATGGACCAAACTAGGCTTCCACTTGAGCCTCTCCACCTAGGAGTACCAGTGGGTGCGACCAAAATGGTTTCTGAGCCTTTGGTTCATTCTGCACAAAACATGCACCTATTTTACACCAAAATTAACACTATCTCCAAATAGACTAAAGCGAGACTCCATATGACACACATCATCTACGAGTTCTATTAGGTGTGTCCAAATTGATTCCAAGCATATGATACATTCCTTGTAAATAGTGCACCTATCTTGCATCAAGATTAGCACTATCTCCAAACAGACCAAACTAAGCTTCCACTTGAGCCTCTTAACCTAGTAGTACCATTGGATGCTTCCACAATGGTTTTTGAGCCTATGGTGCATTAGGCGCAAACCGTACACCTATCTTGTACCGAAACTAACACTGTCTCCAAAAGGACCGAATTGAGATTCCATATGACACACACCTTCAAAGAGTTCCATCTGGTGCATCCAAATTGATTTATGATGGTATGCTCCATGCAAACCGTGCACCTATCTTGCATTAAGATTAGCACTATCTCCAAACAAACTAAACTAAGCTTCCACTTGAGTCTCTTCACCTAGGAGTACCATCAGGTGCGTCCAAAATGGTTTGTGCCTATGGTTCATCCGGTGTAAACCATGCACCTATGTTACACCAGACACTAACACTATCTCAAAATTGACCAAATCGAGACACCATATGACACATGTCATCTTGGAGTTCTATTGGTGTGTCCAAGTCGATTTCTGAGCATATGGTACGTTCCATGCTAACTGTGCACCCATCTTGCATCAAGATAAGCATTACCCCAAACAGATCAAACTAAGCTTCCACATAAGCCTCTTCACCTAGGAGTACAATTGGGTGCTTCCAAAATGATTTCTATATGGTGCATTAGGCACGACACCTTTGTTGCACCGAAACTAACACTGTCTCCAAATAGACCGAAGCGAGATTCCGTATGACACACGTCATATAGGACTTCCAATAGGTTCGCCTAAATTGATTTCCGAGCATATGGTATGTTCCATGCAAACTGTGCACCTATATTGCATCAAGGTTAGCACTATCTCTAAATAGCCCAAACTGAGCTTCTACTTGAGCCTCTTCACCTCGGAGTACCAACGAGTCCGTCCAAAGTGGTTTCTTAGCTATGGGGCATTAGGCGCAAACCGTGCACCTATCTTGCACCAAAACTAACCATGTCTCCTAATGGGCCGAAGCAAGATTCCATATCAGACATGTCATCTAGGAGTTCTATCGGGTGCATCCAAATTAATTTCCGAGCATATGGTACATTCCATGCAAACCATGCACCAATCTTGCATCAAGATAAGCACTATCTCCAAATGGACCAAACTGAGCTTCCACTTGGGCCTCTTAACCTAGGAGTACCATCGGGTGCTTCCAAAATAGTTTCTGAGCCTATGGTGCATTAGGTCAAACTGTGGACCTATCTCGCACCGAAACTAACATTGTCTCCAAATAGACCGAAGCGAGATTCCATACGACACACGTCATCTAGGAGTTCCACCGGGTGCATCCAAATTTATTTCCAAGCATATGCTACGTTCCAGACAAATGGTGCACCTATCTTGTAAAGATTAGCACTATCTCCAAGCAGACCAAATCAAGCTTCCACTTGAGCATCTTCACCTACGACTACCATGGGGTGCTTTCAAAATGGTTTTTGAGCCTATGGTGCATTAGGCGCAAACTGTGGACCTATCTTACACCAAAATTAACACTGTCTTAAAATGGACCGAAATGAGATTCCATATGACACACGTCAACTAGGAGTTCCATCAGGTTCGTCCATATTGATTTCCAAGCCTATGGTACGTTCCATGCAAATTGTGCACCTATCTTGCATCAAGGTTAGCACTATCTCCAAACTGACAAAATGAGTTTCCACTTGAGCCTTGACATAGGAGTACCAAGGGTTCATTCAGCATAAACCAAGCACCTATGTTACACCAAAACTAACAATGTCTCCAAATAGACCAAAGCGAGATTTCATATGACACAAGTCATCTAGGAGTCCTATAGGATGTGTTCAAATTGATTTCCAAGCAAATGGTATGTTCCACGCAAACCATGCACCTATCTTGCATCAAGATTAGCTCTATCTCCGAACAGACGGAACCGAGCTTCTACTTGAGCCTCCTCACCAAGGAGTTCCATAAGGTGCTTCCAACATGGTTTCTAAGCCCATGGTGCATTAGGCGCAAAGCATGCACGTATCGTTCACTGAAACTAACATTGTCTCCAAATGGACTGAAGTGAAATTCCATATGACACACGTCATCAAGGAGTTCCATCGGGTGCGTCCAAATTGATTTCTAAGCATAGGGTATGTTCTACACATAACGTTCACCTATCTTGCATCAAGATTAGCACTATCTCCAAATGGACCAAACTAGGCTTCCACTTGAGCCTCTTCACCTAGGAGTACCATCAGGTGCGTCCAAAATACTTTCTGAGCCTATGGTTCATGCTACACAAAACATGCACCAAATAGACCGAAGCGAGACTCCATATGACACACATCATCTACGAGTTCCATTAGGTGTGTCCAAATTGATTTCAGAATATATGATAAATTCCATGGAAACCATGCACCTATCTTGCATCAAGATTAGTCCTATCTCCAAACAGACCGAACTGAGCTTCCACTTGAGCCTCTTAACCTAGCAGTACCATTGGATGCTTGCACAACGTCATCTTAGAGTTCAATTTTGGGTGTGTCCAAATTGATTTCAGAGCATAAGATATGTTCCATGCAAACTGTGCACCCATCTTGCATCAAGATTAGCACTATCTCCAAATAGATTGAACCGAGTTCCACTTGAGCCTTTTCACCTAGGAGTACCATCGGGTGCTTCCAAAATGGTTTCTGAGCCTATGGTGCATTAGGTGCAAACCGTGCACCTATCTTGCACCAAAACTAACACTGTATCCAAATGGACCGAAGTGAGATTTCATGTGACACACGTCATCTAGGAGTTCCATCGCGTCAAAATTGATTTCCAAGCATATGGTATGTTCCATGCAAACGTGCACCTATCTTGAATCAAGGTTAGCACTATCTCCAAATAGACCAAACTGAGCTTCTAATTGAGCCTCTTCACCTTGGAGTACCATCGGGTGCATCCAAAGTGGTTTCCTAGCTTACGGTGCATTAGGCGCAAACCGTGCAGCTATCTTGCACCAAAACTAACCATGTGTCCTAATGGACTGAAGCGTGATTCCATATGAGACACGTCATCAAGGGGTTTTCTCGGGTGCTTCCAAATTGATTTCTGAGCATATGGTACATTCCATGCAAACCGTGCACCTATATTGCATCAAGATTAGCACTATCTCTAAATAGACCAAACCGAGCTTCCACTTGAGCCTCATCACCTAGGACTACCATCGGGTGCTTCCAAAACGGTTTTCTAAGCCTATGGTGCATTAGGTGCAAACTGTGCACCCATCTTGCATCAAGATTAGCACTATCTCCAAATAGATCGAACTGAGTTCCACTTGAGCCTTTCCACCTAGGAGTACCATGGGTGCTTCCAAAACAGTTTCTGAGCCTATGGTGCATTAGGCGCAAAACGTGCACCTATCTTGCACAAAAATTAACACTGTCTCAAAACAGACCGAAGGGAGATTCCATATGACATAGGTCATTTAGGAGTTTCATCGGGTGCGTCCAAATTGATTTCGGATCATATGGTATGCTCCATGCAAACCGTGGACCTATCTTACATCAAGATTAGCACTATCTCCAAATAGACCGAACCAAGCTTCCACTTGAGCCTCTTCGCCCTGGATTACCATCGGGTGCTTCCGCAACGGTTTGTGAGTGTATGCTGCATGAGGCGCAAACCATGCACCTATCTGGCACCAAACCTAACACTGTCATCAAACGGACCGAAGCGAGACTCCATGTGACACACAACATCAAGTAGTTCCATCGGGTGCGTCCAAACTGATTTCTGAGCATATGATACGCTCCATGCAAACCGTGCATCTATCTTGCATCTAGATTAGCACTATGTCCAAATAGACCGAACCAAGCTTCCACTTGAGCCTCTTCACCTAGGAGTACCATCAGGTGCTTCCAAAACAGTTTCTAAGCCTACGGTGCAATAGGCGCAAACTGTGCATCTATCTTGCACCGAAACTAACACTCTCTCCAAATGGACCAAAGCGAGATTCCATATGACACACGTCATCTAGGAGTTCCATTGGGTGCATCCAAATTGATTTCCGAGCATATGTTACGTTGCACACAAACCGTGCCCCTATCTTGTAAAGATTAGCACTATCTCCAAATAGACCATACCAAGCTTCCAATTGAGCATCTATTGATATTTGCGAACGCAATAAGGAATTGATCCGCATGCTCATGGATATCAGTGAGCACTTCACCCGGGAGGTTATCTAGAGTATCGTATTTATTTTTTTACCACTAGGAGAAAGAGTGCATCTGACTAACTTGGTCTATTACTATTAACCTTTAGTCTACAAAGAATGTTTCTCGATGTGAGTGATAAATAGAGAAGACTGCAACCATAGTCTCTTTCTAACCTTGGTAAGGATAATCTACTGTTCTGTTGGGGAAGCTTACGGAATCTAGACACCACAGAGGATGTTCGACCCGCACCTATAAACCCTATCCTTCCTGCTAACGAGATA
>Ga0182004_10001915_pt1 | contig 15824 bp, 21 predicted proteins | sample Sormic07211540_1_FD_120479 | JGI IMG/M metagenome (GOLD analysis project Ga0182004, IMG submission 120479) | Endophyte microbial communities from Sorghum bicolor roots, Mead, Nebraska, USA - 072115-40_1 MetaG | ecosystem: Host-associated > Plants > Roots > Unclassified | place: USA: Nebraska...
GCCAAAGGCATGAGATTGCCCTGAAACAAGTAAGCCATCTGATTTGACCGATCTGCATTATCCACACTTGTCCCCGACTAATTCTTCCCCTTTCTATTTTTCAGGAACAAGACTCCCCTGATAGCTTATTTTCTTTCACTATCGACATCTCTGATGATGACGGAGAAGAAGCAAGCTCCTCACTGGTGCTTGGGTCGTATCGACGGAAGTCAAATCAAAGCTGGAATACCTGTTGAACTTACTGCAACAAAATATAGCTCCGTTAGTGGACGATTCGGACCTAGCAAAAGTCATCTTCAAAGCAATCCATGGTCAAGTACCTACCGATGTTGAGGAAGTGCTCTTTCAAGTTGCCCATCTGGAGAGTCGCCAACTTCAATATCAAAAGGCCACTCAACGCCTTGCCGACAGAGCTGCCCAAGCTCAGCTCAAAGAAGAGATGCTATAAGTGAAGTTCGTTGCCAATGAAAAGCACAAAAGCATCGGCAATTTGCAAGTTTCAGGCACCAAATTGAAGCAAAAGATTATAGATCTGTTGGCAAAGAGAGAAGCTCTGCTAGCTGAACTCAAGCAAGTCGAAGAAGCACTGACTCAGGCTAAGCAAGAAGAAAGACAGCTGCCCGATATGATCAAGGGCCTTCAGCAAGAAAGGGATGCTCAAGCCCGCAAAGCCCTGCTAATGATGAAGAAGCTCAAGCCAGTGGAGGGCTCAGCCGATGAAGATACCAAAGAGATAGAGGAAGCCAACCAGATTCGCCTGCGTGCGATATCGGCTATCCAGTCTTTGTTAAACTTGTAAATTTCTTCATCGCAGTATGTTGCACCAGTACTCCTATAAACACTAATATTTTGTCCAGTCGATAGGATTGTTATCGGCACCTAAACTTTCATGCGTCAACCCAAATACTCAGGTAGTACTTCTTTAAATACTTTCCATTTAATGCTCTAGGAAATTCAACCCCTTCGAGGGTTTCTAGGATATATGCATTGCTAGGAGCAGATCGACTTATTCGATAGGGTCCTTCCAATTAGGAGACCATTTACCAAACTTTGAACTTTTCGTCCCAATCGGTAAAATCAACTTCCAAACTAACTCTCCATCAACAAATTCTTTGGTTTTTACCTTTTTATCATACCACCTGGCTACTCTCTTCTTATTTTCCTCAATACTAACCAAAGCTTTCAACCAATGACCTGCCAAATCTTCTAACTCATCCTTCATCAGAACATCATAATCATCTTGAGAGAATATCCGCCTAGAGCCAATTTTAATTTCCCAAGGTAGCACCGCATCATGTCCGTACACCAACTGATAAGGCGACACTTTAGTTGCACCATGACACGCCATCTGATACGACCAAAGGGCTTCATTTAACACTGTATACCACCGCCTAGGGTTTTCCTCAACTTTACGCTTAATGAGTTTAATGATCCCTTTGTTAGAAGCTTCAGCCTACCCATTAGCTTGAGTATAATAAGGAGAAGAATTTAAAACTTTAATCCCCATACCGATTGCGAATTCATCAAATTCTTCGGATGTAAACATAGTACCCTAATTGGTAGTGATCGTCTGAGGAACACTGAATCAGTAAAGAATATGCTCCTTTACAAAATCAATCATATTGGCCGATGTCACCTTTTTTAAAGGAATGGCTTCAACCTACTTAGTGAAATAATCAGTGGCAACAAGTATAAACTTATTCCCTTTGCTTGATGGCGGATAAATCTGACCGATAAGATCAATAGCCCATCCTCGGAACAACCAAGGTTTAATGATAGGGTTCATAGCTGATGCAGGCGCTCTTTGAATATTACCAAACCTTTGACATCCTTAGCACCCTTTGAAATATTTAAAACAATCTTCCAGAATAGTTGGTGAAAAATACCCATTCCTTCTGATCATCCACTTCATTTTGAAAGTCGATTGATGTGCTCCACACACTCCCTCATGAATTTAACCCATCAAATTCTTTGATTCATCATTGCCAAGACACCTGAGCAGAACTCCATCCAAAGTTCGATAATACAACTCATTGTCGAGAAGCACGTACTTAGTGGCTTGAAATCTTATGTGTCTTTCAACCTTCTTAGATGGGTCTTTCAAGTAATCAACGATTTCCATTCTCTAGTCATCAGCACCGACTGCCAATGTGAGCACCTCTGAAATGGGCTGATATCCCGAGGCATGTTGAGCCAGCCGATTAGCTTCTTCATTATGCAGTCGGCGAATATGTTCCAAATGGAAATCCATAAACCCCCTCAATAATTGCAAGCATCTTTCATAATATGAAATTAAAACTTCACTTTGGCATTCATAAATCCCAATCAACTGATTTATAACAAGCATAGAATCACCGAACATTTCAATGGCATCTGCACGAATTTCTCTCAGTAATTCCAACCCTTTCACCAAAACTTGATACTCAGCCTGATTGTTTGTCGATGTAGCAACAATTGGCAATGAAAACTCATACTTATTTCCTTGGGGAGAAATCAACACGATGTCGATACCTGCTCCTTGATCACATGTAGATCCATCAAAGAAAAGCGTCTAAGGAACAACTTCTAAAGAACCCACGGAATCGCAATGTTGAGTAACTTGATCAGCCATAACTTGCCCTTTAACTGCCTTGGCCGATTCATAACACAGATCAAACTCTGACAACACCAAAATCCACTTGCCGATTCTACCACTTAAAATCGGCATCGACAACATGTACTTGATCACATCATCTTTGCATATGGCAGTACATTCGGCCGATAACAAATAATGCCTCAATTTAATACAAGAAAAGTACAAACACAAGCATAATTTCTCGATGGCCCAATATCTTGTCTCAGCATCCACCAATCTTCTGCTTAGATAATAAATGACATGTTCTTTCCCCTCAAATTCTTGGATAAGAGCTGAACCGATAACGGTGTCATTGGTCGACAAATACAATTTGAAAGGTTTCCCTTGTTGAGGCGGAACTAGCACTGGAGGATTTACTAAATATTGCTTAATTTCATCTAGGGTCAATTGCTGCTCAGTTCCCCATACAAATTTCTGATCAACCTTCAATTTGAGCAAAGGACTAAAAGCTTTAATCTTGCCTGACAGATTGGATATGAACCTCCTAATGAAATTAATCTTGCCGATCAAAGACTGGAGTTCAGTTTTATCGACAGGAGCAACTACGTTGTTGATTGCATCAATAGATCTCCTACTAATTTCAATTCCTCTTTGATGCACCATGAAACCCAAGAACTGGCCTACCGATAAACCAAATGCACACTTATTAGGATTCATCTTTAAACCATGCTTCCTTGTGCACTCAAGTATTTTCCGTAGATCGGCTAAATGTTTTATGAAACCCCAAACTTAACCACCACATCATCAATGTAGATTTCCACTAGCGTGCCGATGAATTCATGAAAAATAAAATTCATGGCCCTTTGATAAGTTGCACCGGCATTCATCAAACCAAAAGTCATAACTAACAATTCAAATAAACCAACATAACCAGGACATCTAAAAGCAGTCTTGGGAATATTCCCTTCAGCCATGAATATTTGATTATATCCTATATTGCCATCCATAAAACTAATAATCCGATGTCCTACTGTAGCATCATCTAGCAAGTCGGCAACAAGCATCGGATAGCCATCCATCGGTGTGGCCTTATTGAGATTCCTAGAATCAATGCATACACGAAGCTTTCCATTTTTCTTATAGACAGGAACAACATTAGAAATCCACTCCGCATACCAACACTATCGAATAAACTTGGCTTCAATTAGCTTGGTAATTTCGGCCTTGATATCGGGAAGAATATTAGGGTTACATCAGCGTGCCGGTTGCTGATGTAGCCGAAATCCAGATTTGATGGGTAACCGATGTTCAACGATTGATCGATCTAATCCAGGCATCTCAGTATAATCCTAAGCAAAATAATCTTTATATTCTTTTAACAAATCGGTCAATTGTTGCTTACATTCAGAATTTAACTTAGCAACAATAAAAGTAGATCGTGGCCTATCTCCACTACCAATATCTACTTCTACTAAATCATCAGCCGACGTGAACCCTTGTCCTAACTTTCCATTATCGGCGAATCTATCCGTTAAAACTCTTCATCAGAACCGACTGCTTGGATTTGCGAAATCTCGTAATCGGCAACTCTAAGGAAATCTTTCTCTCAGGCTTCTCCTGATATGCACTTGGTTCGCTCATAGGTATCTAACTCTGCTGATGCAATGATATAAGAAGAGTCACCAGACACAACCTCAATCTTATCTCCAACCCACTGCACAAGGCATTGGTGCATTGTAGAAGGAACACAGCAGTTTGCATGAATCCAGTCCCTTCCTAACAGCAAATTATATGCGCCTTTACCGTTGATAACAAAGAAGGTCATCGGCAAAGTTTTGTTGCCGATGGTCAATTCAACACACACAACTCCTTTAGCTGGTGACACGTTGCCCTCAAAGTCCTTCAGCATCATATCGGTCTTGGTCAAATCTTGATCTCCTTTACCAAGCTTTCGATACATTACACAGGGCATAATATTAATTGCAGCCCCTTCATCAATGAGTATTTTAGACACTGGCTATCCATCAACCCTGCCCTTAACGAATAAAGCTTTGAGATGGTGTCTTTCATCATCGGATGGCTTCTCAAAAACAGCCATCATCGGGTCAAGTGCTAACTGAGCTATTTGATCAGAGAGATTAACTTCCTCGTCATCACTTGAAGGTGCAAGAAATTCCATCGGCAACATGAATACCATATTAACATCTACAGATGGACCTTTCCCCTTGCGATCCGACTGCTGCCAATTTTCAGTCTTAGAAGAATTTTCTTCTTTCTACAAATCTTCTTGGAGTTCCCGTTGCATCCTCCTCCTTTGTGTCCTTGTCAAACCCTCTGGACACCATCGGGAAGTTTGGTCTTCAAAACTGGCTGATAATGAACCTCATACGAATCTACACGACGTATATTAGGATCTCTGTAGAATATTTCCTCATCAGGAACTCTAGCATTTGCCATTTCCTCCAATTATTTTTGATTCCTTAGAAGATACCCGATGTGTCTACCCAGTCGTTCATGCACATTGAGCCTGCCCCCCAGCCGATCATGAACTAATGTTCTTCCTCTGATCGGCCTATTAGAATGTCAATCATTAGGCTGGAATCCTCGATTTGACTGATCGACGATAACCATTACACTCAGGACAATCCTCAACAGTCGGCAGTTTGATACCTCATTCCCAACAGTGAACAAAGAACGGGCAATCCCAATGATCTTTATGCCGATTCCACTCTTCCCGATGCCTTTCTTCTTGCTGCCATCGATACCGGTCCTCATGCTGTTGCCAGGTTTCTCGTTGTTGCCTATGGGTAATCACGATGCCAGAGTGGGGAGGTCTTCCAGAGCTGCCACTTTCCTTCAACAGACCCTTTCCTTTTGTGTCATCGGTAGTTACCTGATGTTGGGGATCTACCGATGCGTTCTTCTCAGCAATTTCTGATGTTAGAATCTTAGTTTTACCTTTAGCATCTAACATGTTTGTAGGAAAAGGATGTTGATCAATTTTCATTGGTCTCTGAGTCTTAGAGCCATCAAACTTAATTCTCCCAGATTCTATAGCCGATTGCAATTGTTGCCTGAATACCTTGCACTGATTGGTGCTATGTGAGGTCGCATTATGCCATTTGCAATACTTGATCTTTTTCAACTCTTCTGCCGATGGAATCACATGGTTCGGTGATAACTTAATCTGTCCCTCCTGAAGCAAGAGGTCAAATATCCTATCGGCTTTAGTGATATCAAAAGCGAACTTCTCTGGCTCTTTCTGACCAAAAGGACAAGATATCGGCTTCTTGTTTTTCACCCATTCTGCTAAGCCGATAACTGGATCCTCATCGGAATCAGAATTCTCTGCCTCATCAACAAACCACACCTTTTTATTCCAATTCTTTCTAGGCTCAAAGGCCCTAGTGTCTTGATCAGAAATTCTCTGCACCACATGACTCAAACTTTCAAACTCTTGAGAAGCATGTTTGTCTTTGAGATGTGGCAACAACCCTTGGAAAGCCAAATCGGCCAGCTGCCGATCATCCAAAACCAGGCTATAGCACTTGTTCTTCACATCCCGCAGCCTCTGCACAAAACTCTCTACCGATTCATCATTACACTGTCTTAATCTTACTAAATTGGTAAGCTTCTTCTCATGAACTCCGGAGAAGAAGTATTTATGGAACTGCTTCTCTAGATCGGCTCAAGTAATGACAGAGTTTGGAGGCAACAATATAAACCAAGTAAAAGCCGATCCAGACAAAGACGATGAGAACAGCCGAACCCTTAACTCATCTCTGTTAGCAGCCTCTCCACACTAGATGATGAAGCGATTGGCATGTTCCATTGTCGATGTGTCATCTTGCCCAGAGAACTTGGTAAAATCTGGCACCTTGTACCGATTTGGAAGAGGAATTAGGTCATATGTAGGAGGATATGGTGTCCAATAAGAATAAGTGTTGACTTTAGGTTTTATCCCAAACTAATCTCTCATGACCTCTGCTATCTTATCAACCCAATAAGCATCGGCATCCTGCCGATGTGCTGGTTGAATTTCCGGCACCTGCTGATACGCTTCCACGTGTCTCTATGGCACACTATCTCTGGCAAACAGCATATTGACCATTGCTTGTGGCCCACCAATCTGTTGAGCAAGATTCATCGGCTGAGCTACTGGTGCTTGATTCTGAAAGCCAACATGCATGTGACCTTGTTGAACCCCTGCAACTTGATGATTTTGTTGTGTTGTACGTTGAAAAGGTAACTGTCCGGACCAACCATTGTTGGTGTTTATCGGCACAAAACCTACCGATGGCTGGTAACTCGCTGTCATTGTTGGATTACCATACCCTGTCTGAGGCATGAACCTTTGCTGTGTCGGCAATGGATTTGCCAATGAGCTTTCATTAGGCACTTGAAATGTCGGCATTTGAAAATTCCTATAACTGGTCGCACAGTGGTTGTCGTGGAAAACTGAGGCACTTGAGTCATCGGTGAAACTGGAGGAGCCGATGGCATGGGAGAATTCCCTATTGTATCAGGTGTCTAAGATAATCTAGAATTATTTGCTAAAAACTCTGGAGGCATACCATACCCCCACCAATTAGGACGAACCTGACTATTTTGGAACACAGATCCTGACATAGCTGATGCTGATAGATCTGTGTTGAGTTGAACTCACCCTCCTGAAGTCATTGGATCTGATCTCATCGGTGTAGACTGTTCATTAACCACCCCTGTCGTACTCGGAGGAGACGTGACTTCTGTACCCGCAACGGCTGAAGGAGCCGATGGAGCAACAACCGATGATAATCCTGGCTGATGATAGGCTGGGCCAACATAAAGTGGTGGTGCTTGTCCCTCTTTGAAAGTTCGAATCACAGCGTTGTAAATGGTGTTGGACAGCACACTGGAGTGGTTAATCAAAGCATGATTAATTGCAGAATTAACCATCTCTTGGAGTTTACCAAGATTGGGGTCAAAGGTAACCTGCCGTGGAACCGGTAGATCTTGCTTCTGGATGACTTCTCCACTCCTGTTCAGGCTGAAAGATTTCAGACAAAGCTGCATGTACTCCTCCATAGCTTGCTTCTATTCTTCTCTGAGATCGGCCTCTGTCATGCCGATGACGTTGTCCACGTCGAGCTCAGAGTTAAGCATGTTGATCTTTGTTGATTAGTCCCACTGGGCGTGCCAAAAGATGTGTTGATGCAAAAGTGGATCTGCAAACACAAAGGGCTAATATCCGATTTTGATTTCAAGACGTGCCAGTCGATTTGACCTAATAATCGACAAGGATGAAGATTTGAACACTTTGGTCCCGACAACAGCGATGCGCCCGGAGGTCACGGCTAAGAGGTGCTCACACGGAACTCGAGGATCATCGAGAATTACACTGGAACATACAACTCGCCGAATCGATGAGAACTCGTAAAAAGAAAAGTATGTGAATTGACAAAGTCGTTGAAAAGTAGATGCAAAAGTAGGAGTAAACTTGTATTTGATATTGATTTTTTTTACATCTTCTCTCGGCCTACATTTATACCGTGGCCTAAAGAGTTATAACCAAATACGACTAGGACTCAACTTTTAAGGTAAAACAGGACTGTTAAATTAAATTATATTCTAACAAATATAGAAAAGGAAAACAATATCTATCTACTCTCGTGTCCATCCCTTCCACGATGAAGTTCTCATCGGCTCCTGTCCCATCAGCATGCCACAAGCCTCATCAACAGCAGTCTTCACATCTCTCCTCATCGGCATCGACCATATGGCATAAGCCCCATCGGCAATAGTCTTCACATCTTTCTTCATCAGCATCAGCGACAAGGCATCACAAGTTTTATCGGCGACAACCCCTGAATCGGCAAACATCACCTCTGACCTTAACAATCGACACTTTGATTTTAAACTAACAAAATCCCTCCATCGATCATCATCCTCTATCTGCACCGCTCTCCATTGGCTGATCCTTATCGGCATTTTCCTATTATAATACAACATTTTCTTTGCTACCGATTGGTCACCTTGACCCGTGTCAAAAAACGGTGTCAACAGGTGTTCTCTCTATGTAAATCCGACATGTGGGCCTCCTTTGGTTAATTCTTGATAACCCCTTGTAGAAACAGACATTCACCGAAACTCGTGAAAATTGTCAGTGAAAGCCCTAAGTCTATGGTGATGTTCATATTATATCACCTTTTCTCTCCTTGGTTGACATATAAAATTCATGGTTAACAACCATCAATAGGGACTCCAATGAGGACTCGGGGAACCTTGTGCGCTCTCAATACCCCGGTAGAAATACTAGAGTCATCAATGGGAGATTGCATCTCTATATCAATTAAGCTTTTGTATTTACATTGCTACCTTGGTTGTGTGCTTTACCGTTACTAGCTTAGTTGATAGGATTAGAACCTAAGTTGCATAACTCTTTTGTGATAGAGACAACAACCACTAGTGCAAGACAGGGCAGTTGTTCTGGTTGGGAACCCCCTTCAATCATGGTTTCAGAACTGGGACAACGATTCCGGGACTAAAGACCCACCCTTTAGTCTCGACTCGGTTCTTGATACAAACCGGGACTAAAGGGTTTGCGCCCAAAGTGGCCCTAGGCCGCCACATAGCACACCCTTCAGTCTCGGTTGGTGTTACAAACCGGGACTAAAGGTCTCTCTTTTTTTTATTTTTTTGGTTTCCTTTTTATTTCATTATTCATTTTGGTTTTCAAATAAGCATTATACGCCACTAATCTATATGTATACACGCGCATATTATGATAATACATTTCAAGCATTATACAATTAAAGTATGAAACTATATATTACATGTATTGATGGAGCAAGATATATATGTATATATACATAAATACAGATGTAAAGTATGAATTTATACAAAAGGTTGCATTCTATATGCATGTCCTTCGGATAACATTCAATCCGAATTAATTATCATCTATGTTTGGCTGCAATTGTTCTTTGTGGTTGTAGTAGTGCTCGCCCTTGGGATCTATGACTTGGTCATTAAGAAATCCAGCTATTGTCTCTTGAATTGCTTTGATCTTGTCTTTTGGACAAGTTTGCATGTAGAGTCCTTGCAGTGGCATATTCTGTGAAATTCTTACATACGACACATAGACAGCACACAAAACCATCCCGCTTATTTGCATCGACCGCACATTAGAAACAATGCATACCATCAATGAACTCTTGGGAGCGACGATCAACATTATACATCCAATGTCGTGATCTCATCTGCAGTTACATGACATAACATATGAAAACATCATTACATAATAACTAGTTAAGTTACACTACTTGCATGACACCAAAAGTCTACTAAATTTAATAAAGCCTTGCTACAATGTATGTGATTACAACTAGCATTATACAAAGTAAACCTAAAATGAACTTCAACAACAAAACGATTTCACGACCAATGCCAACTAAAATAGAGAGATCATTCATCTGTTCAACATTGATGGTCTTCTTCTGCTGGCTCACTGCCTCAACAGCTGCAATAGCCACCTATGCAAGAGATTTTTGCACGTGCTCAACATAGTCTCCTCCCAATATCAGCCTTGACATCTAGTGCCATCCCACTGAAATTAGAACAAATAAATAAGAACTTTAATCAAAATCATTAAAAAATAAGTATAAATTAACCATAATCATTGAATGTGATAAAATAACTCACATTGCGAGCCGGACACTTGTAGAAGATACGATCCTTGTTGGGACACTCCTTCACTCGGTACTCCATCACAATATTCTCCTCACACTCACCACACGCAATGAGAGGAAGGTCTGGCCTCATTCGGTTTCCAACCCGATGAGAGGCTGAGGAATCAGAAGAAACTGTCATCTACTCTCTATATCCATTTTTAATTTGTAAATTTCCATAAATTCCTCAGTTTCTAAACAAATCAAATTATAAAAGAACCCTTAAAATCCTCTATTGCTCTAGATACATAAACCATGAAATGTGGTATGCATACTAGCAGAAAAAAGTGTATACTAGTTTTCATGAACTAATTTAACCTTATAAAGTGATTTTAAGTTCAAATGTTGCACAAATAATAAAAAAAATCCACCATAAATTTTACATATATCTAGACCACAAAATCAAATATGCTACTAATAAATCATGAGAGGATGAAGTCCTGAAGAATCGAAAGGGGAGTAGTCTTGTGATGGCCAAAGATGAACAAAGATGAAGCAAGAAACTGTGAGTTCGAATAGTTCGGGCTGGAGGAAGAAGAAAACCTAGGATATATAACCAGGGACCTTTAGCCCTGGTTTGGGTTCCCAACCAGGACTAAACGTAGCTTTTTAGTCTCGGTTGGAATTACAAACTAGGACTAAAGGTTTAGTGTCGGATGAGAATCGCAACCGGCATTAAATGATGACCTTTAGTCTTTATACCGTCTGGGACTAAAGATGCTCTGCTGCAAAAGCCTGCGACCAGAGCCATTGGACATGTGACTTTAGTCACGGTTGGCATCTCAAACCGGGAATATTTATCCATTTCGTCCTAGGCACTAAAATTATCGAGACCAAAGCCAAAATCCAGTGCGGATCAAAAGTCTGTTCTCTAGTAGTGAACACACCTAGCAAAATCATAGTTACACATTTAGACAATTTACTTCATGTATAAGTTTTGCTTAGGTTAGAAATTAGAGGCTATAGTTACAAATAGAGTTTTAAGTTGCCTAACTCACCTCCCTCTTAGGCGTCACGATCCTTACACTTCCCAAGTCGATCCTTATTGCAGCTCATGAGGAACGCTTGTAGATCAGCGGCTTGCTTGGCCTCAATTGCTTGATGAAGACCATTGGGAAGCTCGTCCATTGATGTCGGATGCTTGATGTTCTTTGGGTTGAAAGGATCGGTGTGATCCCCTTTATCCTCAGGCTTACTGTCTTCTAACATGTTGGTAGTAGATTGGATTATGTTATTCGTCTTCTTCCCCAGCGGAGTCGCCAAAAAGTGTGTTGATGCCGAATTAAGTCACACACCAGCAAGGGCTAGCTCAATTGAGGTTGCACATGAACTTGATTGTAGCAAGAATGCAACCAATCGATGAAACCAACTGAGAAGTCGGTTAGGCCAATTTTGATCCCTTTTCTTCGCTTGGTAGACTCTTGAACACCTTCTAGGATGAGGCGTCGGGGAGGAGCACATGGTGATTGTCCTAGGATTGGTAAGGCCACCTAGAATGCCACCAAATCTCGCTAGGAGACAAGAAGAAGAACAAGGTAGAGAGAAAGTTGGACAAGGTAGTGGTGTTTTTTGACATTTGGAAGTTGAAATCCTCAATGGGCCATTGATGCTCTTGTTTATATATACATGGTTGTCTTATCCCAGTAAGAAACAAGTTCCAACCGCAATCTCTAAGTTTTTTATGTCCAAAGTAGATCCAAAACTGATTTGAAAACAAATCAGTTCAGAAAGGCAGGAAAATCAGCCTGTCCGATTTCTTGTTGCAAGGAGCAGCGGTCAGCTGAGCGCTTAACATAGGCCGGTTTGGGGCATAGGAACCGGCCTGCCGGTTTAGACAGAACAAGTCCAATTCCATCCTTTTCTTTGCTTGTGTTTTGAATTTCATTGCACCAAATATTTTCCTATACCCCTTGACGCCAGGAACTAATTAGCATTGTCCAATCTCCACGTTGGCACATTTTTTTTTGTGTCAACAGAACCCTGCTTAATCTATCTTAATTCCTGGAGGAATTCGACCTTTTGGTTACCCTCGGTCGATCCACCTTTGGAGACCACCAGGATCAGGTGAATGATGTACCAGTTCGAAGAGACGTTCATCGAAAATACAAAATGGACGAGTAGTTGTTAGCAGATGGAATCAAGAAGACTTGCGCATAACATACTGCCATCTAGCTCGCTATTTTTCTACAACTCCATTTCAGTTTATTTTTTTGGCGTGTGGGTTCTGAACTTTTGTTTGAAGAATGAACTTGCTCCAAGTTTCTCAACTCGTACAGTCATATACGTGTCCACAAAACAAACGCGTTTACTAAAATTCTCTACAATGCACGTGGCTTATGTGATGCGCAAAGTTGTAGTAATGTTTGTCGGTGCTAGCTATCACATAAAATGATGAAAATCTCAACAGAAATTTTTTGGCGCATTTTAGAGAAATAATATTGCTACACGATTTGAAACAATTTCACGAAGGATCCTGGTAAAATTATGTACACATGCCACGGTGCCAGACAGAAACACGAGAAGCACTGCACAGAAGCGCGCATTCCCCTCAGAGGCTCGAACAGCCACATTCAGACACTGCGAGAAGGCTCCTCAGGTGATCGTGGCTGCTCACAGCTGCTTGTTGGCTATACTGCGATCTTACCTTCCAACAAATGCTTAGGTGAACCAGCAGCATAGGCTTCTAAACCTAGAAAAAAATAAATTATGGCCTCGATCACAAATCTTCTCACTAAATTGCGCTACCAGGTGAAGTATCTCTAGCTGTCATCTGTGAGGTTGATCCTCGGTTATCTGCTGCTGCTGCTGCGGCGGGCTCGACACAATATGACCATAAACAAACTCATTCCACGTGTCCGGCACACCAGGGAGGCACCAGTGGATGCAATCCGCGAACTTCCTCGGGTTCGCCTTCTGCTCCGCAGTCAGGAGCTTCCCCTGCCGCAGTGTGTGCACGGAAGTGTGCGCGTCCTTGCGGATCTCCGACAGCGCAGTTATGTTGATGAAGTGCACCGGCACCTTCTTCATTGACCTCGTCACGCGCTGAGCAGTCACAAAGAGATCCCAATCCGTGCCCACCTCCAATTTTTTCGTGTAGTTGATTGCTGGCTGTGTCTCGGAGAAGCATTTTATGGCATTGGGGCTGCCCCAACCTTCACTCCTAGATCAAGACAATGAATGTGGCACCAGTGGTCAGACCCAGCATCTCCAGAGTAGTACATTTGTGCAACAACAAATGGTACAAGGCATTAACACAAAAAATAGCACCACGGCAACCTGTATTTTGAAATGGGGGAAATTTTGCATCAAGGTATGGATACTTACTGCATATGTACTGGTGACACACTCATGAATAAGACCGTTGTTCTCTTGGGATCTATGTGCGCCTCTACCCATCTAGACCATGTCTTGAGGACCTTCCGGTATGCCTCGACACGTTCTATTTCATCATACTTAACATGTTTCCTTGAAAAGGATCCACCATGCCTGTAGTCAAGGTAGCTTGTGTAAGCATAAGCAAACATAGCCAGAACGTATGTATCAGGTTTTTTTAAAAAATCCTAAGGTTGGTCTTGGTCAGAAAACTGTTTTCATTGTTCGCGAGGATTCAAGGATTAATGTCTACAATTACTCACAAAGTTTTCATCTGTGGTGTGTTCATCCACCAAATGTAAGTATTGAAGATCAGGTAGTCCACCCCTTCCCAGTTCGCTGCATGCTTCGCGATCGATGTTGGCTTGATCATGCGGTCACTGATGCTATGAATGTCTGGGTCATCTGAGTTTGACTCCACTAGGAAAGGAGCCCAATAGAACTCAACTGTTGCATTGTACTCCTGAAACATTCCATGTAAATAATTCGCATCAGGGTTAGCCATAAGATGCATAAGCGAAGATAGGGAGTAAAACCTCAGCATAAACATAACTTGAGCATTCTTATCCTTTTTATTAATTATTGAGGCCGGCAGTGTGACAATTCACTAATACAAACACCATTTGATAAGGTTCATTCCAGCCGGCTCTTCAGTGCTGATTTATTCTATGATCTCTCTAATGGATTTCATAGTGGTCAGTAATCAGTGTTTGATGAGTACCTGAAGATGGAACACATTAAGAGAACCATTCTTGACAAGAGACTTTTTGTCCCATGGAGCCTCTGACTGGACCAGGCACACCATGGATTCCCACTGGTTCCGATTTAGAGAATCCCCCACAAACATCAGTCTTTTGTTCCTTAGCTTCTCCAGAAGCAACTTAGCATCAAATCTGTGACCAAAAGAATTGTCAAAATGCACATCAGTTTCATAACAAAATTTGAGCAATATAAATGTGAACCTACTTTCGAGATTAACCTTAGGCCAGCATGCATTTGACAAGACTTTTCATGTGAGTTCTGCAACACTCTAGTTGAGCCACAAAGCTGTGGGCACCAATATCTTTTGTACAGTTTAACATCCGCATGATCCATAATGATAATTATATGCATTTTCAAACCAGGAAGCCCTAAATCAAATGTTGTGATTCATTTGCATGAAAGTGATGTATATATTATAACTTCTCTCCAACTTGAAATATACAACCATGGCTCATAGTGGGGACACTAAACATCCAACAAAACTCACTTGTCATAGAATAGACAACATTGCACATGCAACAAAACTTACTTGTCATAGAATTTTGGGAAGTAGTTATTGCACAAGTTGCATCCAGATTCATAGTGGCTACTGATCGATGTGACTAAATGTGAAGTACAATTTTCTGATAAATTTCCTCTGTTTTGAAGGTTTAGTCATGTAATATGTAGTAGGGGAACAGATCAGTGCCTGCTAGTGTGCTACATATTAACCGAATGCATTACCTAAATATATGGACTAAATGATATTCTAAGTAAGCTCAAGAGCTTATAGCTCCATGCATTTGAAAATAAATAAACTAACAAATAGTAAACTGCGATGTGAGTGCGACTAATTGTGCTCAACACTGATAAATGTGAGCCCAGCCCTACCCAATTCGAAAGGTTCTAGACTTCTAGGGTATATAAAAAAAATGTTGCTCAATTATTAGCTCATGTTTTTGTTGATGTTTTAGTATGAAGTAGGGTATGCACCTATTTAAAGCAACTCCAAGAGACTCTTTATATGGCTCTCCAGAGAGCACACAAGATGTAGAAAAGCATTTGGAAGGTACAAAGATATAAAAGACGATATTTACTCGAATGACTCTCCAAATGATGATTTAGAAAGTGAATTTTAGAAAGACTCTTGGAGATGCTCTTACCAACAAATATTCAAAGTACAGATAGTTGTTAGCAGTTAGTTAGAGCTAGAACTTGATGCCACATCATGCAACAACTCCCACTTGTTTGTTTTTCTTTTTCCTATTTTAGATTCCAAACCCGTTACCTCCCCATTCAACAGCTTTCTCTAACAAACAGAACTTCTCCATCAAACATTAAATTGCTTAATATATTCAAAGAAAGACCATAGCTTGATGTGAGTGCGGTCTCTTTTTCCTCATCAATTATAACACCTAACAAATTAA
>Ga0182004_10001916_pt1 | contig 15824 bp, 11 predicted proteins | sample Sormic07211540_1_FD_120479 | JGI IMG/M metagenome (GOLD analysis project Ga0182004, IMG submission 120479) | Endophyte microbial communities from Sorghum bicolor roots, Mead, Nebraska, USA - 072115-40_1 MetaG | ecosystem: Host-associated > Plants > Roots > Unclassified | place: USA: Nebraska...
AAGATCCCCCACACTTGAGTCTTTACTCGTCCTCGAGTAAAGGTTAGAGACAAGTTAAAGATCATGGTGCATATAGTTGTATTCAGGTCATAGCTCATGCAAATGGGTTATGTGGTAAGTGTCTAGCAGATTTCCTTGAGAAGTTGATAAGAGCAATAGTACTAAGACAAAATCAGCTCCCAAACTTCTATTCTTGGTAATTAGAGTTTTCATGATAGTTCAAAAGAATGCACATAGTTTATTCTGACTCCTCATTTATCACTCTCTCATACCCCTTAGTTTGTAAAGTCATCTTACCAAGGGATAAATGTCAGTCCTTCATGCTACAACCTACATCTATCAGGCTTATGTGGAGCTTGGTAGGGAAAAACAAGGTAGCATATCATGCATTGCATTTATTGTAAAGTAAAAGCAAGGATCTAAGGAGCGGAGCATCATAGTCCGAGATCAAGATGTGCAAGTGTGTGTGTGATATGAGAATGATGACTAGATAGCTCCTTTATTGACTTTGCTCTCTCTATTTCTTTCTTTCTATGAGACAAGGCTAGCATTTTTTTAGCCTCTGCTTTTGTGTCTCATCTATGCTTAACTCTTAGAGAGAGATTCTACACTATTGAGCATATGGAGCATCTATGTTTGTGGGATGGAACGGGATGTTGCATGCTCCCATTGTAGGAGTGGCACGAAATGGGGTGTGTACGATCTTGATCTTAGGACTACGACAAAAACTCTCACTATGATCTACATGATTTGACCAAACTCAATACATATGCAAGTTGCACACAAGGGTTGTTTCAGACATACATGTTTTGGCTCAGGTAGGAATTTCATTGCTAATGAGGAGTGAATAAAACTATGGTTTTATGATATTTAAAATAAAATTCCAAGTACCTTGAACAGGATTGGTGTGATGAGCTTAGAACTATGTCACTTTTATCAACAACTTAGTCAAAATGCACTCCTATATTATTTTTGTACCCATAAGCATGAACATATGCCAGAATAAACTATGTGTCACATATGGATCTTTAAATGCCAAAACTCAAGTTAGTCATGTGAAATTTCATTTTAAACATTTATAATAGAGGAGGAGAAAAGTAAGGACGAGAGGGAGTAAAGGGTGAAAACCAGGTGGGGAGATGCGGGTCATCATGTTGATGCTGACTGCCGAGCCCGGGGTCACTAGGCGGGCTCGACTGACCCTACCCTGGTGTGCCCAAGGTGGCCCCTATTTTCCCCTCGACGCGTGGAGTGTTGTCATGACGTCTGTTTTCTGGATGGTGCAAAACCATCGGTCGACCGACCCAACTTTTGGGTCGATATTTGGCGTGTCAATTGGATCTATGCTCCTAACTAAAGTGCGTGCTTCGTTTCATCCAGTGATGACATTGGGTGGATCGGCCGATCCCCCCACACTCGAGGTTTTCTACGTTCTGGATTTCAACAACACGAAGCGATGTCACGTGCACATGTTCTACTGGTGGCAACACACCAGCAGAATTTAAAGTTTTATTTTATTCAAATTAAACTTTTTATTCAAGAATTCAAATATTGTAGGCACTTTTACAAGGGAAAATCAAAAGGGAAATGGAACTAAAGAAATCAAAATGGAATAATTCAAAACTAAGTGCCGCATAGTCTAATTAAAATAAGCTAGGGAGAGGGGATCTCTAGTAGATCCTCTCTATTGATCGCCTTAGCGATCCTCTTGATCTTCGCATTATTGCTAACGTGAAGATGGTTGAACTCGTCTGCCAAGTCTCGGTAGGCCATCTTTAGCTCTGACACGGTCTCCATGAGGGCCGTGATCTTCTTGCGCAGGACACCTGTGACGTGGAGTTGCTTCTCCACGTCGCTCTTCTCTTGTTCCCCCTCAAGTTGGCCAGGAGGGCCTCTGATGGGAGGTGGAGACAGCCGACAGCGAATGGAGCCGCTAATTGAGTCGTTGGACTCCATCAGGGCCCTCCGCTCTTCGGTGTCCAATGACGGGACCAGTTTCTTCCCCATCCTAGGCCATACGCTCATAATCTTGCGCAACGGCGGTGAGGCCGGGGTGTAGGAAGGCGTGAACACCGAGCTACCCGTAATGTTGAAGGAGACGACGATGGGGGCCTTGCTGGTGCCCGCTGGAGACTTGCCCTTCAATCCCAATTGGCCTGTGGTAGGCCGCTTTAGCGTGGTGGCCCTTGTTGGAGATTTCCCAAGCATTCTCCTCGGGGTGAGAGAACGTGACGAGGATCTCGACTTGGAGAAATGTTGGGGGCCCTCGGGCGACCGTGGTCCAGGTTGGTCGACCCAAAGACATGGTCGACCGATGGGGGGTTTAGCCCCGACGGCCCTCTATTGGGTGGCACCATGGCCAGAGGCTCTGCCTCGATGACATCCACCACCATGAGCTACTCCAATTCCGCCGTAAGAGAGAGGGCGGGAAGTGAGTCAGGGTGGCGGACGATCTGGTTCTTCTTCGATGGAGGGGCCATGGCAAGGTGGTGGTGGTGATGGTGAGGTGTTCAAGAATTCAGAATGGCTCTTGATTCGAGGTGGAAAGCAATGGGAGGAAGAAGAAGAAGAAGAGGGGGAGCTATTTGTAGGCTTAGGAGGATGCTCGTGGCCGTAAGAATTTGAAATTCGCCTAGAGCGTTGGATGGATAATCAGGAGGGATGAGAGTGATCTGAGACTGTTTGGATCACTTCAAAGATGGATCGGACAACCTTCCACACTCTATTCTGAACATGGCAAGGTGCCTAGTTGCACTAAGTGTCAGTCGGTCGACCCCCTCTTTGGGGCCTGGCTCGACCGGGGTTTGTGCCCCAGCTTCCCTTAGTCATGATAGGTGGGGTGTCCTATGGATCAACACTTACCTCGGTTGACCGACCCCCTTAGTGGATTCCTCCTCCTTTCTACCATGACTGAGTACGTTCTTCATTGCATGTTGATTTTGAGGCCATCTTCTCAACAAGTGCTTTAGCATCTGAGATCTTAAGTGACAGGAAAGCTCCCCCACTGCAGCATCAATAGACTCACAGGTACTAGAGATAAGCCCGTGATAGAAAGTCTGCATTAATAGCCACTTCTCTATTCCATGATGAGGACAGTCTTCAATGTAATTCTGGAATCTTTCCCACGCTTCAGCGAATGATTCATCATGTTGTTGTTGGAAACTTGAAATCTTCCCACGTAGAGCATTAGTCTTGGCTATAGGAAAGAATTTTGTTAGGAAAGTAGTCGAGCAAAGGTCCCATGTATTGTGTTTGTCTTTGTTGGTGTAGAACCACTGCTTGGCTTTCCCCAATAATGAGAACGGGAAAAGACGAAGTAAAATAGTATCCTTTGCTACTCCTCTAATCCTGAAGATGCTGCAGATCTCTAGAAAGTTTTGTAAATGTGCACTTGCATCTTCATGAGCTTTTCCATAGAATTGGCTGGCTTGAACCATGGTGATGAGAGGAGGCTTGAGCTTGAATCCATTCTCCCCAGTGTTGACTGCTGGTCTAGTCTAGATGCTTGCTGTTGTTGGGGCAGAGAACTCTTGCAGTGTCTTCTCAGCCATGTCTTCAAACACAGGAGCAAGGTTTCCTCCTAACTCTTCTGCTTGTTCTTCTATTTGTTCTTCAAATTCCTCTTCCAATGTTGGAGCTGGCTCCTCTAAAGAGCTAGCTTGTGTAGCAGAGGGTGTTCTTGATGGTGATTCAAATTTATCCTTTGCTTCTACAAACTTCTTCTTCATAAGGAGTTTCTCTGGATCTATAGTAAAGTTTCTTGGAAGAGCAAAACCATTCATTCATCACCCTGCATAAGATAAGAAAAATTATAATGATGAAGGGTGTACCTGATTGAGTAGAAATTGATTGGTAATATAACTTTATTCATATATATATATATATATATTATCAATATATCCTAAGTTTATTATGCCTTCCCCGACAACGATGCCAAAAATGCTTGTTGACATTTACTACCGTCATTACTAAAAATAGAGATAAACCCTACTCCTAATAACAACACCAGAAATGCACAATATTTAATTAACTTGTCAAATAGCAACTAACCAGTCAAACATTCCTAAGCACAAAGTAGGTTGTCATCCCTAATTATATTGCTAAGAATTTAATATAGATCCACATGTTCTACTATAAAGACAAATAATAATAAATATGAATATAATTATAAATTAAATGGGTTCTGCAAGCGGACAGATAATTATACCGTTGTAGCATTTTACCTACGAAAGTATCCAGGTTGTCGATTTATATTCATACCACTGGGAAGCCTAAGGGTTAAACTATATCTATTATACTGATAAGAATGAATAAATGACATTACCTAAGTCCTATAATCTACTCAGAACAGGCAGAGGTCACAAGATAAATAATGATAAGTAATAATGATAGCATAATCATCAAGTATCACAAATAAGGATAATCATCAGAGCATCTACTAGTCATAATAATAGTTAGCCAATGGATAAACTAGGGAGTTGGATCTAAGGTAATTCTATAACTATGCCAATAAATAACTCTAATTAGTGCAATTACATCTAGAAATCATCGTTAAGTCAACCCTATATCATAATTATATGTAAAGAGGCATCAACTAATGAGGGTTTTAAGACGCAACAGTCACCTCCTTCGCGACCGCGCCCATGCTAGCCCTACGTACGGAGGGTGGACTACAAAGGAACCAACGCAGCTGTCACCTACGCGGACTACCATACGACCTGGCACATCAGGGGGCACTCGCAGACAAACATAATATCTAAACACCACGTCTACATATTATCTATCATCTACCCAACGATCGATTAGGTAAACGCTATACGAGCAATTACATGAATTCAATAAAATCAAACCAACTATCCTAGACATATAATCAAAGTAGACAATGACTAATGTAATTAAGAACATATGAATCTATCAAGAATAAAGTCTTCCTAATATACAATGAAATACTATAAATTAGAACTAGAACTATTACCAAACTCTTGCGCTCCAGACCAACGCCAGGGGCTTCAGATCTCGATGAAGAATTAGATCTCCTCTACTTCTAATCTAACTAACTAGAACTATGAACTAGAAGGCTCTTGATGAACTTGAAGACGCTTCATGTTTGATGGCTTGGGGCCTTGATGAATAATGAGGTGTGTCTCCAGGGGGGTCTTCCCACGTATTTATAGTCCGGTGGGAGTCGCACGCGCCGTCGGATCAAACCGACTTAACCAAGGGCCGAGATGACTCCTCAAAGGCAGTGGAGGAAGCTTCCGGAAGGGGGCACCAAACCCTAGTGCAGGGGGCTGGCCGGCACTAGGGTGGGGCCGGTCGGCCCCACCTAGCAGCCGCTGGCTCCCACGTCGTGTCGCGTGTCTTCCAAAGTATTCCTGAATCCTCTCGCGTTGTTTCGCGTGTTTGATTTGCATTAGAGTCTCTCTTTTGCAGCTTTCCTAAAATTCACCCTGGAAAATACAAAATATACAAAACTTGTGGAAATTGTTAGTTTAAACCTTATACTAATGTGTATTCATGATCTCCTTCAGGTTTAAAGTTATAATAAAAGTTGACGTTATCGACCGTCAACAATATTCCTTCAAATTCTTACAAACGGCGCATGGGCAGCACATAAAACCATCCTGCTTGTTTGTCTCAGCCACACCTAAGAAATAGTGCAAGCCAGCATTGAACTCTTTGGAGCGGCGATCGACATTATACATCCAATTACGTGACGACATCTACATTAAATATTACAACCATGCACTTAGTTCTTCCTATTATTGTACAACATGCATGACATCACATGATTGATTAATTCAAGCCTCCTTACTACAACAAAGACAACCACAGCTAGCAATAAAAAAACTAGAACTAAAATGCACTTAAGCAACATAATTAGTTCTCGTCCTATCCCAACTAAAACAGACAACCGCACATCCGCTAGCAGGGTGGTGGGCTTCTTCCACTAGCTCACTACCTCATCACCTTCAGCGGCAACCTCCTCTGCAACATAATTTTGTACGTGCTAAACGTACTCTTCCTCCTAGTACCAAATTTTACATCCGTCGGTGCCCTCCCACTGAAATTAGAACAAAGAATAAGGAATTTAAACAACATCATTAATCAAAATGGATAGAAATTAACCATATTAATCAAATGCAGGGAAATAACCCACCTCATGGTCTGGACACTTGTAGAATATACGACCCTTGTTCTCTCTTTTTTTCACTCAGTACTCCTTCACAATCTTCTGCTTACACTTGCCGCAAGCAATCAGAGGAAGATCAGGCCGTAGACGCTTTGGATCCCAGTGAAGAGACTCTGAGGACCCGGTCGCCATCTACTAGATATCCGTACTCATTTCTTAAATTATGCATCTATAATACCAATTTAGCTAGACTTGTCAATTTGATGAACTCTATGCTCAAACTCTTTTTACATGCTCAAACTCTTTATACATCTACTATATATCATACTTATTAATTTAATCTATGGATATTACTGCTTTAAGCTATGAATTCAAACTAACAAATAAATCTGAGCTCATAAATCACTACTAAACATATATTAATTCAAATACATGATAAAAAAAGTCTCAAATAATTAATTATTATATAATATCTCTACAACCCACTATCAAGTGGGCACAACAGTGAACCGCTTTTTGATATTTCATTACAATCCTTTTAATAATCACCTCACATGTCCTCAATTTTGATGCCATTGGCATTGTTGATGTTGAACAGTAGAAACAGCTTCCTGATATTGCCATGCAGCTCCAGCAGGAGAAACGACAAGCTCCTTTGCAGCGTCACCATGATGGCCTCCAGGTAGGCGACGGAGGAGACCTCATGGGCGTGCTCGTCCATGACGTGCTCGTACAGACCCACGCTCATGCCCCGGTAGCTACAGCCAATGACGGGGCATCGATGACGGCTGCAGCTAACGTGGCATGAGCATGGGTCTATACGAGCATGTCATGGACGAGCACGCCCACGAGGTCTCCTCTATCGCCTACCTCGAGGCCATCACGATGATGCTACAAAGAAGCTCGATGTTTCTCCTACTGGCGCTGCATGACAACATTAGGAAGTTGTTCCTGCTACTCAACATCATCAATGCCAATGGCGCCGAAATTGAGGACATATGAGGTGATTATTAAAAGGATTATAATGACATGTCAAAAAGCGGTTCAGTGTTGTGCCTACTTGATAGTGGGTTGTAAAGATATTATGTAATAATTAATTATTTGAGACCTTTTTTTACATTGGAGGATGAAGCTAGTTACCTATAAACACGAAGAGTCGATGGCGAAGTCGAAGAAGATCACCAATGGGTGCCGGTGATGTCGATTCAAACTATAACCATTGAATTTGAGCTCAAAAAAATGGCGGCGATATCACAAAGACAAAAACAACATGAAAATGACAAGGGAGGATGAAGTTAGTACTAGACCGAGGGAAACGATGGCGGCGTCAAAGATGATCACCAATGAGCGCCGAAGATGAAGAACAAGCAAGAACTAGCAATGGCAAGAGCAAGAACAAGCAAGAACAGCTCACTGAAATTTGAATGGGCTCGGTCTCGACCAGGAAAAAGTGACCATGATTTATAGCATGGGCTTTTAGTCCCGGGGCTGAAGAAAGAATAGGGACTAAAAGGGGTCCCTTTAGTCCCGGGGCAAGCCACCCACCGGGGCTAAATCTTTAGTCCTGGCTGGTGGCTTGCCTCGGGACTCAAGCGACACCTTTAGTCCCGGACCGTAACCCGAGCCGGGACTAAAGGGTCCCTGCCCCGACAGCCCTGACAGGTAGCCGTTAGGCAGGCGTTGGGCAGGACCCTTTAGTCCCGGCGCGTGTAACCCTAGGGCATAAAAAAGCTGAGACAATTGTAGATTTCAGGCATCGTCCTAAGCCCTGTTATGTAGTAGTGACCCACTCAAGGGAGGAGTCCTTGAGTCTGTCACACCCGTAGTGGAGGTAACCCCTTGACATTCGTTCTCCATCCTTACTTTCTATTCTTTGCATATTAGCTTTAAATTAGTTATAAGTAAAGAACGAAAAGTAAATAAAAATGTTTACTTACTTTCTACTAGTTTACCTTAAACATGCTAAAATCAAACAAAGAAATGTCTATCTTTTGCCTTTTAAATAATTGCTCATGCTAAAATGAAAATCAAATAAAAAGAGTGTGTGTACAAAAGTTTGATTTAAATCTCCTATTTAAGTATAAATAAAAGAACTTTGAAAAAATGATCATAAAGGAATAAAATAAATAGCTTGGGTTCTAGCTCGAGGATTCTAGATATGCAGTCATCTGGAGTCTAGTATATCTTTTGTATCTCTCTCTATTTGTTATGGCTTTATTCTATTTCAATATCATATTCCTATTTATTATGTTCTTAGTTTGCTCTAGCAGAGTACTTGATATGGTTATGATTGATTACAAGTTTATGTATATGTTTGTAAAGTGCTTAATCCAGTACTCGAGTGGGTTATGTGGTAGCCAGTATGTAAGCATGGTGCTTAGATATTGTATGCCTAAGAATGCACCCTATATGCTGGGCCACGTGGCAGATTGTGGGTGTGATAATAATCCTGTTGTGTCCTATGTTGTCCACTCCCCGTATGTAGGACTAGTAGAACGCGGTTGCCTAGGGTTGTCTTGTTATGATCCTAGACCTCCCTAGAGTAATGTTCCTTATTCATAGATGAAGACTCCTTTATGCTACATATGATTGTATTTTTGCTAGTGTATATCACAGACTTAATGAATTAGTAATAACTTTGGGATTCAACCTCTTAATTAATCTCCTGTCGAGTCTACTAATCTAATGAAGTAACTAAGTCTTTTCTCTAGGGTTATTAATATTTATGCTTATAATGATTATTTATCACCTCTTATCAACCATTGGCTTACCCCTATTAGATATGTCCTATGTGACTGAGTTCTATCATAAGTAATCCACAATGATTTGTTATTTCTTTGCTACTTCATTCCAATAGCTTTTTCCTGTGGTAAAATATAAATAACGATACCTGGAATACTCCCGGTGAAGTGCTATAATGGTAGGATTAATCTGTGCACTTGCATATTCATTGTTTTATATTATGTATTAGTCACAGGAGATGATTGCTGAATTGATAATACATGTCTATCTCCATTGCTGGGGATCACAACTTGGTTTACAATTGGATGTGTAGAGTTTGCTAGTGACTATTATTGTTACAAGTGCTACCTTAATTTATACCGACTAGCATTTCTAGCACTGTTAATAGGGATGGATTTAAACTCTATTCTTAGTAGCGACGCTAAGAAATGTCAACAGGCTCTTAGATCAAGCTGACTTCAATCAACAGGGTAGGTTGGATCTAAATGGTGATGGGAGACCATCATGCAAAGGCGACTGACAAGTGGACCTAGGGAGGGTCGACTAATTGGAGGCTAGGTCGGCCGACCTAGCTTAGTGCCAGGTGGGCCCACCTTCAGTGGGTTGCCTTCTCTTGTCTTCTAGTCTTCTCAAGTTGGTGCCATGGTGGAATATGCTTTTTAGCTCGACGTCCTTGATATATTTCCTTCTTTCCAAATAAAGCCCTACATGACCTAGCTTAGTGCCTAGTGGGCCCCGCCTTCGGTGGTTGCCTTCTCGTATCTTCTAGAGTTTTCTCAAGTTGGTGCCATGGTGGAATATGCTTTTTAGTCCAACATCCTTGATATCTTTCCTCCTTTTCATGATAAAGCCCTGCCAAAATAGTGGTTCACCAAAACTGTGGAATTCTATCGGTTGAACACTCTATTCTATATAGGTAATTCCTTTTCTGCCCTTTTTCCATGTTTGGTGAATGGTTTATAATTCTAGTTAAGGACCATCAATAGTGAGCAATGAATGAGTGGGTATTTATACTCTACGTAGAAATTAAACTGTTTACATTTAAATCGGAACATCCAGATCAAATCGCCGAAACTTCTGGCTCTATAGCAAAATATCATTCGCTAGCTAAGTGCGTTGAACTAGAACTTTCGACTTTTGCAAGAACTTTTAGCACACTTTGCAAGCCAAGAGATAAGTCCAAGACGCTAGAACTCCTAGCATGAGCTGGCACTTCTCGTAACCGCGCATGACGTAGACGACGCTAGGACTTCTGGCTACTACCAAAACTCCTAACATACACTACACAGGTGCGAGTCCGTGCACAGGTGCGAGTCCGTGCAACAGTGGCCACAACTTCTGGTAGCAGACAGAACTTCTGGCAACCACTGTGCTAGATGCTTGCGTCATAAAATAGTTGGAGCTTCCGGCAGGAGCCGGTAATTCCGACAGTTAGAAGTTCAAAAGAGATTCTAAGGCCTCGTTACTTCACCCAAAAACCAAAAACTTTTTAATATTTCCCGTTACATCGAATCTTGCGGCACATGTATAGAATATTAAATATAGATAGATAAAAATAAAAACTAATTGCACAGTTTGCCTGTAAATCACGAGACAAATCTTTTAAGCCTAATTACTGCATGATTGGATAATGTTTGTCAAATAAAACGAAACAGCTACAGTGTCAAAAACCAAAAAAATTGAATCTAAACAAGGCCTAAGTGCTCAAGAAGTGATTTAATTCCGTGTCTATCATATGATTTAATCTTTATGCTAGAGCACCCTATTTTTCTCAAACCACATAAACATGCATTCCTCTTTATAGTATGGCATAACTAAACCCAAATCAAAATAAAAGACTTTAAAGATCGCTTAGGGTTCATTGGCCTTTTGTACTTGAAGAATTAAAGGTATAATTTCATCTTAGATCAACTCTTTGAATTTACAAGGGACTAAATCTGCTATTTATCTCATTGAAACTTCATTAGTCCCTAATTTGGGTGTCATCAATTTACCTAAACCCACATAGGGGGCAATTCACAACCCCTCAAGACGGTTGCCTTCACTGCCAAGAAGCCTTCAGAAGGTGCACCTGGTGCAAACCGGTCTAAGCCGATTGATCCTGACACTCAATGTGTTACAATAAAGGAGCTGGACGAGACCCAAGGCTTTTTCGGCTACATGACAACACCAAGGTCTATCCACGCCACTGCAAGACCTCCCTAGGCTCTAGCACATGTAGACCATAGACTAAACTATCCAAAACCGCCATCTACCCGATCTAACTCGATATATAAGGGGAGGTCAGATCCTAGAGGGGAAGGACGATTCTGAGTAGATCAATCTTGTCCTCACCGAACAGCTCGAGCTCTACACCAAGAGCAAAGCCACGATGAGAGGAGTATTGAGAGCTCCTCCCATGCTTCAATTGTCTTCCTCCTCTCCGATAAGGGGGAGACCTCATCGATAATGAGGCTCAAGGATCAACATTGTGCGATCTCCCTGCCAAATCTCACTCTCTTACTCTCTGTTATAGCCCTTGATTTTGGGTGCTCTTGAATACAAGTATCATCTGTGTTGGACGTAGGGCCATGTAGCCCAAACTAGGATAAACATGCGCCCTCTCTGTGTTCTTTGTGTTTTGAGTCCACACGGTCACCGGAGGCACGCACTTAGTAACACCCAATGAACAACAATGCTTGCCGTAGTTTTGACCCCGTGACCCCAGTCCTACTGCTGCCTAGCCAGGTGGCTTCGTGAGCCCGACAAAACCGACCTAGCCAGTTCATGAACCGACTACGTCGGTTTCCCCATTCGACTCCAAACCACCAAATCTTTTTGACGTGTTTTGGCGTAGTAAATGTGGATATTAGAATTTGGGCTTGTTTACTATTGGGATAAGACCACCCCCTCTATTTATATGAGAGGATAGCGATCGATTGAAGGACCCAACACTTAGTCATCTTTTTAACATCTACTACCTAAGTTTTGCCCCAAGCATCCTATTTCTCATAGTATCTCTTTGCGAGATTCATCGGTGCTCTAGGTGGCCCTACCGACCCTAAAATAACCCTAGGCGAGCATCTTCTCATCAGGCCCTCTGCGGAGGTGTTTTTGGGCTTTCGCAACGAAGGATGGGCTCTAGATCAGTCTAATCGATCTCTAGATCAGTTTCGTTAATCCTTGAGTTGTTTGCCTCATGTTATAGGTTAATTGCAACCTACTAGGACGTGCTAGCCCTTGTTGGTGTGTGATCCGAATCTAAATTCAGCGTCAATGAGTACCAACCTGCGTGCAAGGGTGTGCCTAATCACTAGTTCATCTTAATTCATACTTTGCTTGCTGCACTCATATCCACCTTATTCTACATGTGTTGAAGTGGAATAATGTGAAAATTAGTAAACTTTGTACCGATTGAGATAGATACAAGTATGACCAAACAAGGCAACATTGTTGTAGATTTGTGTGAAAAATTAACTAGTTTTCCACCTCAATCCACATCAACAATATAGATTCAGACGGACTAGAGTGTAACCAAAGAAGACCTGAATATTTTCCAAAACTAGGCAATAATTTTCAAACCAAGTTGAACAATTCAGAAAACTGAACAGTTTTTGAAATCATGGTAACCATGTCTGAACCGAACACTGTACATTCTTTATGAAGCAATCTGGAGAAAAAAATGAATCGCACATTCTTTTAGACGTAGGGTAGATGACGAAGCGCTTCTAAAATTTGGGCCTTACACAGTTTTGTACCAACATATTTCATTTCTAGAATCTGAGATAACAAGCAGCTAAGAAATTGTGAATTACATCATTTCCACGGAAATAAACTATTATTCCCTCTTGTAATGCAAATTTTCTGATAGTGTGTTTTACATGAGGACCCACATAAAATGGTACAAGTAAAGAATCCTCAAAAAAGAAAAATCTGAGGAGTCCAGAAAGGAAAACAAATTTTGTGCAAACAAACGGTTTACCAATTGCCTACTGGCACCAGGTAATCCTTCAAAGCCTTCACCCTCTTCTTGCTCCTTAGTTTCCGAAACGCACCAGACTCAATTTGCCGAATTCTCTCCCTGCTCACACCCATGATATTACCAATCTCCTGCAGGGTTCTTATCCGATCATCCTCGAGCCCAAATCTCAGAACAACAACTTGCTTCTCGCGTGTGGTGAGAGTATCTAGTGCCTTGTGTACATCCTTCTTCATGGACATTCTGTTGAGCATTTCTTCAGCTGTCTCAGCACTGGGATCAGCTGTGACCTCCTGAAAACCAAAGGCGTGTGTTATCTGAGCTCTATGGTACATAAGAAACACAGAATGTGATACAGCCATACAGGCATAGAATGGTCATACCTGATATGTCATGTCGGTGGAACCAATTTTACTATCAAGGGATACACTATACTTGGGGAGGTTTACTGCTGCCTCAACTCGTTTAATTGGCATACCAGTGTCCAGTGCAATTTCTTCATTGGTGGGTCGTCTTCTTAGCTTACGGCGAAGTCGTTTTGTGCACTCCTTTACACGGTAACTTGCTTCAACCATGTGAGCCTAGTTACCAGATTTAATTAGTGTGATTAAGATATAGCATCTGAGATAACTGGTTTTGATAGATATAATATAGAAATATATTTCATCCATTGGGAACATAAATCCTAGTTCAATATAACATGATGCATAATGGACACCACCAACATTTGAACTTGAAAAATACAAACAAAAGGGCTCATATGACAGTAATATGGATGAGTTTTGTCAAAAGATGAGGGGAGCAAGACATTATTAACTGTTAAGTCAACATCAGCAAAAGATTTTCATCTTAATCCTTACGTCACACTTTTTTTGGATAAACTTGTAATCACGCACCAAAGAAAAAAAAACAATCACCCTATGATTCACCTAGTGATAATAATCTATTCTTTGAATTTTTCTAAACTACATATGGGTCACTCATGCATGACCAACCGTGATCTACAGTTGGAGACAAAAGAGTTCATCAAAACATTGATATAGGGAAAAGAACAGGATCTGAGTGGTGGGCATACAGGCAAGCGAAATATTTGGGATTGCTCCGAGACAGATTTACGCATTGCTTGCTTGATCCACCAGTGAGAATATGTAGAGAACCTAAAACCTTTTGATGCATCAAATTTTTCAGCTCCCCTTATAAGGCCCTGCATTCCTTCCTGTAATAAAAAAACCTAAAAATAAAATGTCGATGCTAAATACTGCACACCAGAAAATATTTAGGTTGTACTACCTGAATAAGATCATAAAGGTCCATTCCAGGGCCCTCAAACTCTCTGGCAATAGAGATTACAAGTCTCACATTAGATGTTACCATTCTGTTCTTGCAATAAATACCATAATTCAGGTGCTTCCGCAAAGTTTTCTCATCAACTCCAGCTGCTGTTGCCCACTGCGAGAAGGTTGGCTGGCCACCATTGTACTCTGTAAGCTCAGCTTGGATCGCTTCAAGCTTCAAAAGATCCTGCACTAGTTCAAGGTACACAATTTCCATCATTAACTCTGCAATACAAGATTGAAGGTACAAAGTTTCCAAAATTTACTCTCAAACTGCAGCCATGGTTTTTTGTGTGAGTAGCAGTTTTCCAAACAACACCAGATAAAATTTCAGATTCAGAAATGTGAAGAGCTCACATTCTTTACTAATGTTTTTCTGGAACCTTTAAATTCTTATCATAGATTTACAATACAACTGCAAGATCCAAAAGTCCTGGACCATGCATGTCAAAAAACTAGGAAGAAAAATCTTCTGCACATGAATAATTTTTATTTTTTTTGGAAAATCACGTATCATGATTCCCTGTCCTCCAAAATTTTGACCTCTACAGATTAGAAATGGCAAACCAGAAATAAATAAATTATGTGATCAAAACAATTATCGTATGTTCTTCTGGATGGTTATAAAGCTTTAACATCAGAACATTTCTGATCATCATACTTTCTAAACCTTCTTGTAAAAAAAATGATGGTTGGGTTATTTTGAAGCATAGGAATGCTTGTGTGTTCAAGGGTGCGTCTCCTTCAGTTAACTCAATCCTGCGTGAGCTGAATGATGAGCACAGCCTTTGGTGTTTCGCTGGGGCCAAGAAGTTGCAGAACCTAGGTCTTAGCGGCACAATATGAGTTAGCTTTGGTCTTGGATGGACATGCTGTTTTTTCCTTTCCTTTAGACTAGTGCCAGTGTGATGTAACCCCCCACATACCTGATCCCCATGAGTGGGGATGATATGTGGGATCATTTTTTCTCTCTATAATACAAAGAAGCGTAGCTCTCCTGCGTTTTCGGGAAAAAAGAAAAATGATGGTTTGGTTCTGTGCAGCAAAACTACTTAAATTTTGGCCATTGGTTTTAAAATTGAGATTGAACATTTGTATAATGTTAGTAAATTTATCATTAGAAGTAAATTCAGAATACTAGGTTTTCCCTACATAATACATAGATACTAATGGTAGAATAGCATTGGAGTGTATCTATGTCCAAATGGAACTTTTTTCTGGCAGGAAAGAGCAATGTAGTGGCTGACCCAATGGCAGATTTCGAAATTACATCAGGGCTTCAATTAATGTATAATCATATAAAGAGTCCAGAAAGTCTTAGATCCTATACTTGATCAAATACAAAGACAAAACACTTTGTCCTTGAAGGGAAGATGAACATCTATCATTATTGATTGAATTTTTCGAAGAGAAACAGAGGCAGGGGAAAACAGAGTTAAGAGAGTGGCAGCCAGGGGAGGAACCCACGCGACGCCTAACACTAAAGGCAGGAGGCTGCCAGCAAACGGTAAATAGAGCAGTTAAATATGGAGTTCAAGTTGCTTACACCCCCCCCCCCCCCCCCCCCCCCCCCCCCCCCCCCCCCCCCCCCCCCCGCCGCGACCCCACCACCCCCACCAAACACAACACCGGCCAACACCACCAACACAAAAAGGCC
>Ga0182004_10001917_pt1 | contig 15822 bp, 12 predicted proteins | sample Sormic07211540_1_FD_120479 | JGI IMG/M metagenome (GOLD analysis project Ga0182004, IMG submission 120479) | Endophyte microbial communities from Sorghum bicolor roots, Mead, Nebraska, USA - 072115-40_1 MetaG | ecosystem: Host-associated > Plants > Roots > Unclassified | place: USA: Nebraska...
GAGAGAGAGAGAGGGAGGTTTCGCGAGAGAGGAGGGGAGGCAGAGAATGGATGCGTGGACGGCTTGATCGACGTCAGTTTGTGAATCGAACGGCAGATAAATTTCAGATGATGTGGATAAATCTGGTGACGGAGAGGATGGGGCAGGATTCGTAAAGTAAATAAAAGATTAGATTTGAAACATGCTTGCCGTGTATATTGTTTTTTTTTTGGTCTGTGGCTTCAGCTAATAAGATGGGGATGGGTGCTGGATCATGCCAATGCCATGGCGAAAACTGAGTTCCACCACGATGGTTTTATCTTGAGAAGCATCGGAGGATACACGTTCCGATCTCTGCCTGACCTGTCCATGTGAGCTCCATCCCTTCACTCAACATCTGAACCCTGCCCGTTTCAGGCCTTGTTTAGTTCCCAAAAAATTTTGCAAAATTTTTCAGATTCTCCATCACATCGAATCTTTAGACACATGCATGAAGTATTAAATATAGATAAAAATAAAAACTAATTACACAATTTGGTCGAAATTGACGAGACGAATCTTTTGAGCCTAGTTAGTCCATGATTGGATAATATTTGTCAAATACAAACGAAAAAGTTACAGTGTCGATTTTGCAAAATATTTTGGAACTAAACAAGGCCTCAATGCACTAGGATCGCTAGAACAGGGTACTGCACTAGTTAATGTATCACTCGTTCCGCAACTTTGCAACAGTGATACGGATGCGCTCATTTATCTCAGATCCAGCTTCGTGGTTACTCCGTATTTTCTTTTAGAATCGGAGGCAGGAGGAGCTCTGTGTTACAATATTACATTTGTCAGAATCAGATCTACATGAAGAGCAAAATGCTGATTGGAGCCATCTAATCTCTTTGTTGGAGACCAGATGTCTTCTGAAACAACTGACAAACTTGAGCTGCCAAATTTCATTCGAGCACTTCCGGTGATTGTCAGGAGTTTTACGCGTCTTTCACCAAGGCCTTGTTTAGTTAAAAAAATTTTTATAAAATAAAAATAGTAACACTTTTATTTGTATTAGTATTAGACAAATATTGTCCAATTATAGACTAACTAGATTTAAAAGATTCGTCTCGTCAATATCGACTAAATTGTACAATTAGTTTTTATTTCTATCTATATTCAATATTCCATGCATACGTCTAATAATTTGATGTGACGGAGAATCAAAAAAATTTTACAAAATTTTTGAGAACTAAACAAGGCCAAAAAAAAAATTACGTCTCGGTCTGCTGCATCGAGCGCACTGAATTTCACCGACATTTTATTTTTACATGCCCTCCACGGCATGGCATGCAATCGGGGGAGGAAACACACACACGCCGTATCAAGAAAGGTTTGATTCTTATTCCATCTCAACAAAACTCTCCAATACCAAAAATTCCTCTGTACAAACACAACCGACCAACAATGCTCCCATCCAATCCAGATATAACGCACGCACGCACGCAGGCAGTGTAACACGATGGAGATCGGAGAATTCAAGAACAACGGCGAAGTTCACGACGACGGCGATGACGACGGCGATGGCGACGGCGACGGCAGCAGGAGTATTAGCTAGTGGGTGTAGGTGCAGGCCTTGTTGAGGGAGACGGGCTTGCCGAGCTTGGTCTGGTCCATGGTGACGCTGCAGCGTGCCTCGCTGTAGAACTTGGGCTTCACCAGCCTCCCCAGCACGAAGGCGCGCGACCGCAGCCGCACCGTCAGCTGCAGCGGCACGGGCGGCGGCGGCACCACCACCGGCGGCGCCCGCTTCTTGGGCGGCGGAAGCGTCGTCGCCGTGCTGCTCAGCCCCGACCCGCCGCCGTACAGGGGCACCTTGTCGCCGACCACCGCCACCTTCAGGCTCCGCTGGCTCTTCCGAGACTGGTAGAAGTACTTTATCTGCGACCAAATGCAACGCGACACGATGGTCGTCGGTCAAATAAAGGATCTTTCTTTTGCAGAAAATATAGATGAAGACAAAAACTAATTTATCTATAATTTACGAGACAAATCTTTTAAATATAATTAGTCTATAATTAAACAATAACTTTTAAATACTAGCGTAAGTGCTACGGTAAGCTAAAAATTTCACGAACTAAACCATGACAAAGAAAAAAAGAGAAGAAATTGGCCCCGGAAATGCGATTGCGAAATTGCGAATGCAACGCAGCAGGCAGCAGGCATGCAGGGTGCTGGGAACGCGACGGCGACGCGAGTGAGAACTGGGTGACAGCTACGATGCAGGAAACTGCAAGGCATGAGCTGTGTGTCTGCTCGAGTTTCCACGGCGCGGACCCGGTGACTCTGCGCTCGTGTTCCCGTCGCAAGTCGCTATCGACGGCTACTGCTACCGCGTGCTGCTCGCTCGGGTCAATGTCACTGTGCAGCTGTAGTCCACTGTTCTGTTCATTTTTAAGTACTCTATCTACTGTCCTGTTTTAACAATTTGCATTTTGAGGCAGCTACTGCTCTGGTTCGGGAGATGTATTGGCAAAATCTGTGAATTTTTTCACTGCCCCTAATTAACAGAGAAACCTTGCAAACAGTCCTCGGTGTTATCAAGGAACACTTTTCGCCAAAAAAAAAAATGTTATCAAGACACAAAGCTTCAACCTTTCTTCTAGCAAGTACTAGCAACCTTGAAATGTCATCCGTAGCGATTCTACTTTTAGTTGAGGCGCTTGGATTAGCAACCTTAAAATGGCAAATTCTCTACCATTCTACTCCAGTATCCGTCCTAAAATCAATGGCGACTTGAGCGATTTAACTACTAGGCTCGATCTCGATCGATCAAGACCGGCTGCTTTGAGCTAAACGGCGCACACCGAGTGATGATGATCCATGAACAAACTCATACTAGTAAAACAAACAGATTGCTGCTGTACTGTAATGTAAAAATCCGAACAAGTTCGAAACAAGAATGAATGGCGGAGTGCTCACATTGCCGGACGCGAGCTGGAGCTGTGTGTAGTAGAGCGTGACGGGGTCGGCGGAGACGTGGACGCCGAAGAAGGTGCCGGTGTTGCGGAAGACGAGGGCGACGGTGGCGTTGAGCGAGGCCATCTCGGTGGGGACGAGCGACGCGTCGGTCCCGGCCTGCACCACGAAGCGGTGGAACGTGACGGCGCGGAGGGTGACGACGGGCCGCTGGTTGCGGCTGGCGCCCCACAGGATGAGCGCGAAGAAGAAGAAGAGCCCGAAGAAGGCCCCCACGAAGCCGAGCGCGTACCGCACCCGCTTCGGGATCCCGCTGCCGTGGCCTCCGGAGCCGTCGCCGTCGTCGTCGTCCATGCCGAGGAGACCTTCCTCCTCGATGGCCGCCTCCTTCATCCACGGGCTGCTGCGTCGCCGGCCGCCGGGGACGGCCGCGACGCCTCCCGGTCCGGCGGCACCGGCGCTCTTGGCGCTGGCGGAGAAGCGGGAGGAGGAGGAGGAGTCCCTGGACGCTCGCCCCAGCGACCGCGGCGGGGACGCGGCCGGGGAGGAGTGGAAGGAGGAGGCGGCCGTCTTGTTGTCCCCGTCGTCGTGGCTCGGCGACTGCACGTAGTAGGCCGCCCGCGGCGGCGACGACGCCGCCATGCTCGACGTCACCTCCGAGTCCGTCTTGGCGTGCCGGTGCGGCGGCGGCGGCTGCTGCTGCAGCATCGCGGCTGGCTCCTCTGGCTGTGTGCACTGCAGGTAGTAGTAGAATAGAAAGGTGGAGGTGCGGTGCCTGGCGCTGGGTCAGGTCAGCGGGCGCCGGGCGGTAGAAGTAGTAGACCCAGGACTCCAGGAGTGGTGCGCGCCCACCACCCGGCGACTCGCTCTCAGTCTCCGCTGCGGTTCCCGGGGTCGGTGAAGGTGAACCGTGAACGGCTCCGTGTGCTCTGCGGGGCTGCCGGCCCGGGTCGGAGGAGGACGCTCGTGGAGACGTGCAGCACTGGGTGTCTGACTGGATCATGGTTTGGATGGCAACCGGGCACCTAACAGTTCCCGTTGCCGATGCCGAGTTTCTACGGTCTGGAGCACAGCAGCCATCGAGATGGCACTGGCATTGACGCATTTGTGACGTCTGGGACAGTGAGGCACATACTACTACACGTTAGATGGCAGGAGAACGCATCGCCCGCCCGCTCGCCCATGTGAAGGTTAATTACTTGCGGGGCGGCTACAGGAATTGTTTGTTTACAAAGCCCAGATATTAGCTGGCTGGTTAGGAAACGTCCCCCGGAACGTGGATTGGCGTAGAGTAGAGTACTCTGCTGGTCTGCTCCCTCCTGTGTTTGTTTTTCAAATCAAGTATCAACCCGTCCGTCCGTCCAGTGCACTTTGGGTTGGGGTTCGGTCGTTCGGCCTTATCATCTGATCCGCCCGATTTGCGCCAACCGTGGCGCCGCCGCGGACCGCGTGCAGCCGCATCGTGAGCCGCGACCGATCCCCTGCTACTCCTACGTGCAAGCATTGACTTGTGGATTCCACCGGGCTGCGCCTACCTACCTACGCCGCCCCACCGGCACTGTGGAGAGACGAGAATGAGATGCTTCGCGTTCGCGGAGCTCCCCTCTGACCCTCTGCCTGACTGGCTTGCCGGACGGGATCGATCGATCTAGTGTCACGTGATCGCGATCCAGTCGGTTCTCCAGTTCTCCTGATGATTGATAATATATATATATAACAATAAATCGCGAAACCTGTTACTCTGGTCCTTGTGGTAATGCAATGACCGAGGCTTTTGCCCTGAAACTCTAATAATAATTATCGTGATCGATGCGCACAGTCCCGGAGAATACTTTCGATTCGATCCGCGGTACATAAACTCGCCGGGAAAACGCCACACTTGCTGTGGGCGGCACGGCAGGTGCGTGAGGTCAGCCTTGTCGTGTCTGCCGGCGGGCATCGATGGCATCGGACGGCCGATCTGACAGTGACTTCGCCTCCGCAGCAGCCTGCCACGGGCACGCGCGCCAGGGACAGTAGTGCCACGGAGCTGCTTGCCTGCCTGCCTGCCTGACTCGCTGCTGCTGGGGAGCGGCACCGGCACCGGCAACGGCTAGGGTGCAAGGCTGCGGCCGCGCGCACGCCGACGGGATCTGGTGGCTGCTGGCATGTGGACGTCGTGGTGGGCGCCCCACGGTCCCAGGGCAGCCACAAAGATGAGAGAGGCGGCGGCAATGTGCTTCTACGGAACCGCAACAAGGGCGAGGACGGTAGCCGACCGTTAATGGCGGCCACACTCTGACTCGGTGCGCAGGAGAGCAGGTCGGGGCGGTGCAGCGGCGCGGCTGGGTTCTTGCGGTGGCTCAGTCCGCTCGGTTGCCTGGCCATGTCGGTGCCGAGCTAGAGGTTGGGGAATCCACACGAGCCCGCCCCGCATGTCATCTTCGTCGTTGCGTCATCCGCTATTGTTGCACCACGGAGCCTACCTCCGAGCACCACGCGTCATCCGCCGCCGCTGTGCCCACACCGGACTCCACCTTGTGAGGGGAGGGAAGCTCCGGGACAGCCGTGTCGCGGCGCTCGCGGGACCGGGACGACGGGTGGCTGGAGTTGTCGCCCGTTTCCTTGGACAGGACGCAAGAGGGGAGAGGGCCTGGTCCGGCAAGACGCAATAAGAGGGATGGCGGACACATATTTGCCTTCGGCGTCACAGTCGACCCAAAATTGGTCCCGTGGTTGCCCACTCCGTTGGAGCGTGTATTTTCACCGCAAAAACAATGTGTGCCACCCATTTTAAGTATGGGTTACCTAATGGATACGCTACTGGAGTCAGTCAGTCTTAGCGAAACACTCTGGCAAGCCCTACTAAAGTTCTAAACAGTTTTACACCAAAAACTTTTCAAGATTTCTTGTCATATCGAATCTTGTGGTATATACACATACAGTATTGAATATAGACGAAAACAAAAATTAATTATATAGTTTATAAATCTAGAGATAAATCTTTTTAGTCTAGTCGTTAGTTGACAACAATTCGTCAGTGAAATCTGTGTCACGATGCAGCCATGTTCCCGAAGCACATCAATGCAGTGATCAATGAAAAACAAACAACCAACACCTAGGGAAACGAACCGAGACAGCAGTCAGTAAACTCTCACGCGTGCCACCTCGCACAGTTGTGCTCCCATCACTCTCTGCCTCCTGGCTCACATGCCGGCTCCACTCCCTCCCGATCTCGTTGCAGGATCCGTCGGTCGGCACTCGTCACCAGAAAATCACCACGAAAAGTCTCCTCAAAAAATCGCAGCTGGCACCGCATCAGCCAGACCTGCAGAACTGCCGACGCAACGGATGGGCGCAGTGCAGGTGCAGCGCCAGCTCCAGTGCAGTGCAGACCAAAACACGGACGCGCAGCACGGGTGACGGGCCGGTATTATCAGGCCAGGAACGCGGCGTTGCCGTGGGCCGGGGACGACTCCGGCTCGGGCGAGTTGCACTCCAGCAGCACGCTGCGGCTGCAGTGCGACCTGGACGTGCTGCTCGACGACGGCAGCCACGACAAGTCGCCGCCGCCGCCTGCCTGCTTCCCCTTCACCCGCCGGCCGCCGTGGCTGTAGTAGTAGTACCCTTCCTCGCCCTCCACGGCGCGCGCGAACCGCCCGGACAGCGGGTCCAGCCGCTCGTAGAGGATGCGGAGCACCTGCTTCATGGACGGCCGCGCCGCGCCGTCCCGGTGCGTGCACCAGTGGATCACGTCCGCCACCACCTGCAGCTCGTCCAGGTCGAACGCGTCCGCCACCGACGGGTCGACCAGCTCGTGGAGACGGTAGTCCGTGCCGATGAGCTCGCGGGACCACTCCACCAGGCTCTTGTTGTCCTGGATCACCGGCTTCCCCGTCACCAGCTCCAGCAACAGCACGCCGTAGCTGTACACGTCGCTCTTCGGGGTCACCTCCTGGGTCACCATGTACTCGGGGTCTACGTAGCCTGCTCAAAGATTTTGATTTTATACATTGCTACTGGGATACTAGTACAGAGTACAGTACTGGGTGAAATTAATTGGTGGGATTAAAAAATCACAAATGCCATGAAAAATCCAGAGACCATTCCCTCATCTTAAATGGCAGCTCCAACCTCTATAGAAGTTCTGATCCTCTCTGCGTGGTGAGACGTTGTCAGGTAGGTTTTGGCCTGTGACATGGTGACACGTTGCGCACATTCGTTTGTTTGTCTAAGCCGTACTTTTTCTGCCGGCCAGCAGTGTTTTCTCTTACAATAACAATACTTTCAGCCATGGTTTTTCAGACAAGCGAACAGGCTCTTAAGTTTCTATTCTTTCGCATTTATAATGGCTGAGTGCTTTGGCTTAACAGTCGGATGCAGAGGTCGGAACCATATTTCATTCAAAATATAGCATCCTTCATGTACTAACTGACAGAGCAAAAGGCACCAGAAAAATAAGAGAGCCTTACCAGGAGTTGCTTGGATCTTGACATTTGCTAGGGTGCGACTGGGAGTTGCATTGCCAATACTAGAGTGGTGTGCAAGACCGCAACCAGCAAGCTGTTAAAATGCAAACGGTTGGGATGTGCAGAATAGGATTGTAAATTGTGACGAAGTTCTGTTTTAATTTACCTTTGCAAGGTAATTCTTGTCCAAGAAGACATTGCTAGGCCTAACGTCTCCATGGTATAGTGGAGGATCACAATAAAAATGAAGGTACTCCTGCAACCAAACATCATAAAAAGTTAAACATAAAATTTAAAATATATTTAATCACAACAGGGAATATGGTAAAGATTGATTTAGCCTTTGCGCACATTGGCAAAATCATAAGAAACAACTATTAAGTCTCACTTATCACGAACACTGATTTCTGCAGAAAGAAAGAAAGAAAGAAAGAAAGAAACAATCACAGATTTCCTGAAACTCACCAAAGCATTAGCAACATCGATGGCAATTTGGACCCTATTTTTCCATGGTAGCAGGTGTTTACTTGGCGCTGCAAAGAGCAAAATGCTTTTTAGCATCAATTCAACAAATGATGCATCATCAGAAGAATGAGAACGAAACATGACATATTACAATGTAGGTGATCTTGAAGGCTTCCATTTTCCATGTATTCATACACCTGAAACCTGGATTACAGAACACTGTAAGAACCATAACTCGGTGGATATCTGAATTTAAGTACGACAGATATTAACCTCTCAAATCTTGTTGAACAAAAACCTTTTAGTCCAACAAGATGCCGATGATGCAATCGCCCAAGAAATTCCATTTCTTTACAAAATTCATGTTGACTTTGTTTTGGTGAACACTCAACGTGTCTGATAGCAACCACAGATCCATCATTTAGTTGTCCTCTGAATACTGTACCATTTTCACCTCCTCCTAACACTGTGCTGAAGTTCCTTGTTGCTTTCTTCATTTCTTTGTAACTAAATCTGCCAAAAATGGTGGAATTGCCTGCAAAATATTCAGTTAGGCAAATAAGTTGAAATGGTTCTTGAACTGATTCTGATTATTAAGTAATTTGAAGATAAAGCCTGTGACATCAATCTATCCTATTTTGAACCATAAGGGTAAGGTTTTGAATAAATTACAGGAAGTCCATCATAGTATTTAGTACGATGCACTGTGGCAAAAAAATTCAGACCACATCATTACTATCCATATTATTGGTAGCGTCATGATAATGACTGAAAGGAACTGAGCCTAGCTCAGCTTATGGGAGTCTGTACACCCTCATCCAAGTTCAGTCCTCTTTGTCTTGAATTTGGGTGTCTATTTACTTTTAAATTAGAAATCACCTAGTTCCTCAAAGGTGTTTTTTTATTTAAGATAATGAGTACAAACGGGACACCATGTATACCAACTTGAGATATTGACGTCTACTGTGCACATGGTATATATTTTTTTAATCTGAACAGCATGGAAGAAGCCAAACATATTAACTTGTTCTAGGAACTCATGTTTGCCTTAGGCTGTAACTCTCATTTTGGTTCCTTCCCTTATCACATACACGCCGATAGCCATAAATGAATTCTGTGTCATCTAAAATCAAACATATTCCACAAAGAAATGGTAGTATGCTAGTATCCAGCACTTGTATCAGATGCCATATAACCTCTTTAAATTATCCAAGACAGTTGGACATCCAAATGAGCAGACATTCGTGAAAGAATTACAATATCACAATAAAAAAAATCAGGAAATCGTTACCTTCTTGGCCCTTCTTGACACAGGAAAAACTCCATGCATCCAGAGGGTTATTTCCTTCCAGCTTTTTGAGTTCTTTATTCTTTCTACGGATTAGGAAAATCAGTACTATCATTAGTAGAATTGCTACTCCAGTAACCAAAGCTCCAATTGCTGGGAATAGAACAAGCTTGTAACTGCGATGATGCTTGGGTGGTACTACAGGAACTTGCACTGTAAGTGGACTAGGAGAAATATCGGGCACGGCAAGTCCAGCTGGAGCCGGTCCAGAGATGTTCGCTGCATTATATATTCAACGATGAGAAGTTCAACATATTGGACAAGGTCAAGGAACAGATTACAGAATCACAACAAACAAATACTTTTTCAGAGAACACACTTTAATACACATAAGTACCTAAATCGTTAAAGAAGCAAATCAATAAGTATAAGAAATACAGCTACAGTTTTGCATAACAAAAGCAGATGTAAAGCAATAGTTTCATCTTATTAACCAATATATGGAATAGATTTTTTTTTTTTTTTGGCAAAGATTCAAAAAAAAGCAGTATGCTCATGCTTAACTATTACAATAAGAGGTAAAGGTAACAATGATACTAATATATAATTATTATGAATGTTTAGATTAAGATGGATACCTATTGTTGAATATTTATACAGGAAGCTATCAGGGGTAAAGTTGATTCGCAGAATTCAGAGCAACCATTTGGTATGAAAAGCTTGTTTGAACCAGAAGAAATATCCACAGCAATCATTTTGTTTTTGTGCAATGTACTAGCATCAAGCGATGGGGGGAAAAACTAGGAAATGATTCTGTGAGGTGCCAGGCTTTATATGTTAAGTCACATTATATGATCCACTTAAATGAAAGAGAAGTCATCTTTATATCACAAAAAACACAGAGAGAGAAAAGGGAATATTGCTAAGATAACAGAATCTAAAAGAGTTTTTTCCTAAGATTTTTTAATGACACTAGCCATTCTCAGAAAAGGAAGGCGAATTGATTTATCAAATATTCAAACCTTGAAGAGCACTAAGCCCTTGAACGCTAAAAAAGCAACCAGCCGTATCAATGGTAGATATATTCCCTTGACTCACAAATGCAACAAAAGCAGCATCACGGCAGGTATTCAACGTGACATTATCTGGTTCCCCGATAAGATGGCGGAGGTACGACAGACCAGAGTTTAAGCACCTCTTGCAAGTGATATCATCCGAAAGTGTAGTTGCACAGCTTCTTGTGACATCGCTGAAATTCGGAGACTGCAACATCTCAAGGACGGTGGTCATCCCAACACACTGATAGGACACCTGAATTTTGATCCCAAGGCCACAAAACGAAGCGGCAGTGGGCAGTATCCCCTTGGACACCAATGTATCAGAGATATTGGCAATGCAGGCATCAGAAATTTGAGCCGGAACCCCAAGGGTGCCTGTTGTGTTTGCATACATGGCAGATGAGACCGCGAGAACAGCATTGATGTAGCGGCAACACTTTGAGTGTCCATTTTGGTCCGAGCACACTGAAGCTATCAGTCCGTAGTTGGGCCAACTCAAATCTAAGGGGCAATCTGCATGAAGGAAGAACAATTATGAATAATGAATGGTGCTGCAGAAGTATGGATATAAGAAAACAGAAAAAAAAAAGATAACTTTTTAAGACCATCTCAATCACTCCACATCTTTATATTACACAGAAAGAACAAAATCTTCAATGAAAGCCGTGGAGCTGGCTCTTTCGGTTCATGACACGAATTGCATCTTACGGAGTAGAAAACAGAAACTGAAGTGAATGCCTCAGATCCTCAGGACCAGTACAAGGTAGATACATCTTGCATGCCCAACACCAACAGAACATGCAATAAATTCCAAATACGATCCCCCGATTTCATCGGACTATGGAACGTGCTATACCAGGTATTCAGAATGTGGGGTACCTACGGATAAGCGTATATGAATTCAAGATATTCAGCAGTATTGTACTGCCTCCGTTTTGAATTATAAGATTTTTTTATGTACATCTATTTTTTTTATATATCTAGACATATTATTTATCTAGATGCATAGTAAAGTAGAATGAATATACCAAAATAGTAATCAAAGTGACTTCTAATTTAGAAGAGAGAGTAGGGCACAAGTGACAAGTCTGAACAACCCACGTGAAAACATCAGGTGAAGGTGAAGTCAAAACAAATTAAGTGATTCAGTAACGCCAAATGACAGGACGGGGAGTTCTGCGGAGAGCAAAATCCAACGGCCGCAAAAGCAAGGCGAGAGAGGCATGAACTGTTTAACCCGGCGCAGTACAGCAACCCCATTAGGTAAGCGAATTGATGGCGCGAGGACTCCCGTCTCCAAATGCTAGCGAAGCGAGGTCCCCCTATGGCAGACGACACATGCGGCGGCCGCGAACAATTTCTCTGGCAGTATCCCCCACTCCCCCCAAGCGAGGTGACCACGTCTCGAACTCAAACCCTCAGTACCTCAGGAGGAACGAAAAATATAATACTAACATACTCATAAAAATGCAGCTCTGGGGAACGACAGCTAATCTGGGACGGAATGCAGAATCGTCACCAGAAAGTCTCGAGTAAAAGGGGGGAAAATAGGTTTCATCAACTCAATGAATCACCACCAAGGCAGGGAAGCAAAGAGCAGAACATAATGGAAGCACCGGTTGAGCGAAGTGCGCGCTTCCGGTTCGCGAGCACAGTCGCCGCCGCCACCCCCACCCACCCTACCAGCCACCAGCCTCCAGAACCCCAGCGACAGCGATCACCGGTGAGAAGCGCGCGCGACAGCTGGCGAATATATATGAGCTGCAAAGGAAGGAAGGAAGGAAGGAAGGAAGGGGAACCCGGCGCCTGGCGGGCCGAGTGGCATCGGCGGGCGCTTACCTGCCGCGATCACCGCTGGGCCCGGGCGCGCCGCCAGAAGCACCGCGGCGGTGAAGAGCAGCGCCGGCGCGAGGCGCCGCCGCATCGAGCCCGCCGAAGGAGGCTGGGTCGGCACCGCGGGAGTGGCAGAGTGGAGTCGGAGAGCGTGCAGTCAGTCTCAGTGGCAGTGCGGGTGAGGAGGAAAAAAATAGTCCGTCTGGTCTGGGTCGTCGGGGAGGAAGGAAGGCAGGAATGGGATGCCAGGCTGCCCACCCGACGCCAACTCGATTCCCCCCGCTCTCTTTTGCTCGCCGGCCGCCGCTTTTTCGCTTTGCCGTGCCGGGCGCAGGCGGCACTGGCAGTGGCAGGCCCCCTTTTCATCTATAGGAGGAGTTGTGGGTGGGTTGGGCTCACGGGCGCGCAGTGGGATAGTATAGTAGAGGGGGATATGCGGCCGGCCAAATGGGTCTCGCACGTGGCGTGGACCGGCACCGGCCCATACAGATACCACAGTGGCAGCAGCAGCCGCGCGCGGCGCCGCGCTCGAGGATTTCGGCCATCGCCCCGCCGTCGCGACGCTAGCGGGGGGCATCTCGTGACGGCGCGGTCTCGTCTGGTCTCGTCAAGGCGCTGACCCGACGACCATCTCGGGCGACGGCCTACTGACTGGATTAAAGGCCTACTTCTAAAATTTTTGTTAATAAATATTATAGTACTTTCGTTTATATTTAATAAATATTATTTAATTATAAATTAATTAGATTTAAAAAATTTATCTTATAAATTATAGGTAAACAATGTAATTAGTTATTGTTTTTATCTATATTTAACCAGGTGACAAAGAATCTATAAAATTTTTTGAAAACTAAACAAAGCCTTAGGCTTATAAGATTTCTAGTCACATCTAATTTTAGCATTAAGTATAGACAAAAAATAACTAGCTACACAATTTATCTGTAGTTTACAAAATAATTTTTTTTAAATCTAATTAGTTTATTGTTAGATAATAATTTTTAAATATAAATAAAAATGTTACCATATAAAAAAGAAAAAAAAGTTTTGTCAACAACAAGTCGGTGGTTTCGGGGCCTGCCAGAATGTCCCCGGGACCGGGAGTCCGCGACAACCTCTGCTACGGCGTTTGTTGCTGCGGCAAAGCTACCACGCGTACGTACGGTCGCGCCCACAGGCCACAGGGCATGGCCTGCCACTGGGGACATGCGTTGTGTAGTGTCGCGATCTGGTATGGGCTGAGGAGGCATGTTTTCCTGCGTATACCAGAGAGAGAGAGAGAGAACTCCCCAAGCCGGCGCCCCAAATTGGCGTTCATGGAGATGACGATGCTGGCCTTATGTTGGCCGCCTCATGCAGACATTCTCTAGGATATTCTAAAAAGTTTTGTGTACATCAAATCTTACGACACATACATGAAGTATTAAATATAGATAAAATAATTATAATTTGCGAGACGAATTCTTTGAGCATAATTAGTTCATAATTATATAATATTTATCAAATTCAAACGAAAGTGTTACGGTATCTATTTTGCAAAAAAAAAATAGAACTAAACAAGACCTATGTACTCTAGACTCTCTGTGCTTTCGAGTTCCAACTATGTTTGGCTGATAAGTCATAACAGAAAATATTATTGGCTGATTTATTTTAAAAATAAAATACTATTAAATCATTAGTAGATTTGGTTGATAAGCTTAAGCGAACAAAATTGCACGAGATGAGAGCTGAGAGGCATCTGCGTCTGCGGTGGTATGGCCGTGCTGCACGGCCCAAGGCCGAAGGATGAACGACTAGGGCCGTGTTTAGTTCCTCAACCAAAACATTTCGTTACACTGTAGCTTTTTCGTTTGTTTATGGTAATTATTGTCCAACCATAGACTAACTAGGCTCAAAAGATTCGTCTTATCAATTTCGACCAAACTGTGTAATTAGTTTTTATTTTCATTTATATTTAATACTCCATGCATACGTCTAAAGATTCGATGTGACGGAGAATCTTGAAAAATTTTGGGTTTTTGAGAGAAAGTAAACAAGGCCAGGACCAAGCCACATGCGCCAGGGCCGCCCTCGTTCCATTAGGCCATGAAAAGAATCGATTTTTAGAGTTATGCTAAGTTAATTTTTTTAAAATTTTAATTAAACTTCTAAAAAATGATGCAAAGATTTGTAGTATCAAATTGGTATAATTAAATTTGTCGTAAAGTATATTTTTAAAAGATGTATATTTTATGTAATAGATGTTATTACTCTTTTCTATAAAGTTGGACCTTGTTTAGTTCTCTTCAGAATTCAAAAACTTTTTAACATTCTCCATCACATCGAATCTTGCGACACCTGTATAGAGCACTTGATATAGATTAAAAATAACTAATTGCATAGTTAAGTTGGAAATCACGAGATAAATCTTTTCAGACTAGTTAATTCATGGTTAGACAATAAATACCAAATATAAACGAAAATACTATAGTATCAAAATCTAAAAATTTTTCGGATCTAAACCAGGCCTTAGTCAATGAATTGATTTTTTTTCGTGACGGAACATATGCTCGGCAGCCTAGCTTATCATTCCATACATTCTGTCAGGCAACTGATTGCTGGTATGGTATTGGTATCCTATGAAAGCCATCCGAAACCCAGCAATATGGTCTTGTTTAGATTTAAAAAGTTTTTAAATTTTAAAATTGTACTAATTTTGTTTCTATTTGACAAATATTATCCAATTATGGAGTAACTAAGTTTAAAAAATTTGTCTCATGATTTTACAGGCAAATTGTGTAATTAATTTTTGTTTTCATCTATATTTAATGTTTTTGTGATAAAAAATCTTAAATTTTTTTTGATTTTTGATGAACTAAACAAGGCCCCGATGTTAAAAAAAGGAAGCATACGGATCACGGAGATGCAAATGTCAACGTTGAACATATACACAGGCTTAGGCCTTGATTAGTTTTGAAATTTTTTGGTTTTGAATACTGTAGTGCTTTCATTTTTATTTAAAAATTATTATTCAATCATAGACTAATTATGCTCAAAAGATTCATCTTATGATTTATAGGCAAATTATGCAATTAGCTTTTGTTTTCGTTTATATTTAATGCTCTATATGCTACAAGATTCGATTGGAAAGTTTTTGGTTTTTGGAGTCTTTGTTTAGTTTTAAAAAAATTTGCGTATAGTTTATTTGTAATTTATGAGGCAAATCTTTTAGGCCCAATTAATTATAATTAGACTCAAATAGAAAACGAAAGTACTACGGTGACTGACCGGGCATTTCATTTGACTGAAACAACACACGCAGACGGTAGACCCCAGCTTCTTGTCGCCACACCGTTGTTGCCATCTCTTGACATGGCAAGTTAGGGCATGTACAACCCACAGACAGCCTTCTGTCTATATGTTTTTGGAATCTGAACACAGACAGTTAAAAAGACAGGTCATACAATGATTGTTTGTTTGGCTGTCTCTAAGCTGTTTAATGTTTTATATGTAGCTAAGATCAATTGTGAATACCACTTTATATACTATTTTGTTGCTATTTGATAGAAAATAAATGAAGCATAAATAAGATGAACATTCTTATAAGATTTTTTCGAAAAATATAAATATAAGTCACATATTATATATAATGGTAACATTTTTATCTTATTTTTCTTTGTTTCCACAACACTGCCATATCAAGTCTTAATGAGGTGCACATCATCTATGTATACTATTTTGTTGATTACAAATAAGATTAAACATAGATCAAACTTAATTGCAATATTTTTTAATTAAAATCGTCAACACAATGGCC
>Ga0182004_10001918_pt1 | contig 15821 bp, 15 predicted proteins | sample Sormic07211540_1_FD_120479 | JGI IMG/M metagenome (GOLD analysis project Ga0182004, IMG submission 120479) | Endophyte microbial communities from Sorghum bicolor roots, Mead, Nebraska, USA - 072115-40_1 MetaG | ecosystem: Host-associated > Plants > Roots > Unclassified | place: USA: Nebraska...
CATGCATGAAGTATTAAATATAGATAAAAAGAATAACTAATTGCACAGTTTATCTGTAAATCACGAGACGAATCTTTTAAGCCTAGTTACTCCATAATTAGACAATGTTTGTCAAATAAAAACAAAAATACTACAGTGTCAAAACCCAAAATGTTTTTGCATCTAAACAAGGCCTAAGACTCTTACATTGTAACTGACTAGGAGATCTACTTTCTGGCTATATAAAGGAGGACAAGGCTCCCTAGATGGACAATAGGAACAGACCTCACAATCTAAACCCCAAGCGCAGGCACAATATACTATATTTCCCACACTGGACGTAGGACGCCATTCCAGTGGACTGAACCAGTATAAATTGTTTTCTCTGCATTCACCGTCAAGTTCTGCATATGCTGAAGCCCTCCGAACATCGTCCCGGGTACCCCTGTGACGAGCTGTCGGTCTCCAAACACCGACGGCTGGCGCGCCAGGTAGGGGCTTTTGGCGAATTTGCGATCAAGAGCTCGGCGGACCTCAAGACCAACATCTACAGCAACTCGGCGTATTGAGACAGCATCCCTCAATGTCATCCTGCGGTGGTTTTTGTCAACCCCACAACGGCGTTGTCATCAGCCCACTGTGGCAATCGTAGTCACGTCATCCATAATTACTCGTCTTTTCGCGAGGACATCTTGGCTCGCCGAGCGCCGAGTATCCAGGCGCCCATCCGCTGCTCATCATTCGTTGGAGATTCATCTACTGCTACACTTGGCTGGAGTGGTGCCTCGTCTCCATGTTCAGCATCATGACTCATGTCGTGAAACAGTTCAAGTCACATACGATCCGCTGGAAGCTTCGAGGCGACTCGGCCCGATGCTGATTCGAGTCCAACCCGGACACAAGCCAACAAGTCCTACTCTTCCACGAGCCAACAACATGCAAGTGGATATCTCAAGTCATGCTACAATACGAGATCAATGTAGTCTTCAAGACAACATGCAATGTCCAAGTGTGGCATCGTGCCTCCACGAGTGCGCACGCATGTACATACAGCAATACAAGACATGCAAGCTATGACCAAAAATAGCCATAAGAGATTTACATGCAAACGAGTGCATCATACATGAATCAACGGCGTCCGGTCTCACGTACTCCTTACTCGGCATCCATACAAAGCAACACGTCAAAGTCCGGCTACATCGAGCTGTCTGACTGCATCAAGCCACAAGAGAGCCATCAAGCGAGCCGTCAAGCCCACATCCATCTACTCGGATACTATGGCTCACCGACTCTTCCACTCGCAGATAAATCAAGCTAAGTCACACACACTTTCTACTCGGATACTATGGCTCACCGACTCTTCCACTCGCAGATAAATCAAGCTAAGTCACACACACTTTCTTTTCTAATATAAAAACCCTATGATATAACTATTGGCAAGGTTCCTTGCCGTTATCCAATGGCCTGTCATTAGCATGTTGTGGTTAACATAGCCGACACGCCACACGCCACGGCTTGCATCTCAGTTCGGTCGTGCCTTGTCAAACATGGAGCATGTTGCTGACTCATCATCATCACACGGCAACCCTCGCCATTCGATATTGTCAACGATGACCCTCGTTGTCACTTGTGGTGGCACTTACCGTCCCTCGTCAAATTGGGCATGACTAGGTTTCCCAAGCCAACTCATGAGCCATCAGACAATCGAGGTGCAGGCCAAGTCTGACTGCTATTCAAGCCCTTTTGACTCCTACTTGGCTTCTGGTTCATGATTGATGGACCACAAGCTAATAAAAAAGTAAGCTCGCGAGCTGTCCAAATTGCGGAAGTAATCAAGGTCAAGGTATATGTGTACATCCATGCACGAACACGGCATGCATGCATGCCATGTCTGAGTACCAGCCCCATTCTACCTCAATCACTGAGTTACTCCAACTCCGATTTGGTCCTACCGAGTCCGACTACGCCGATGTGACCCCGCTCAGGCCCGTAGAGATCGATTCCACTGTTGCCGATTCCAACTCCGTTATGATGCCAGCCGATTACTCATGCAGGTCAGGGGCCGCGGCTAAACATAGCCGATTACCCACACTGGCCGAGTATCGCGATGACATTACAACACTAGCCCACACCATGATGTATTGATGATGCAAAGAAGCAAGCTATTGGCAACATACACACATACACATCGATACGACAAGCATACATGTGCATGCTTATGTGAAGACGAACATGAGCAAGCAAACAAGAGACCCGACGTCATCTACAGGACCATAATCATCGACGAGTTCTGTGATCGAGTTCGACACCTCCATCACGCCAAGTTCAACTACATCAGACCCTAGCTTCAACTCCAATGTCCATGCATGTTGTGGGTCTCAAAGGGCACTCGTCTCCCATCGTCATCCCACGATGGCACCAGGACAGTACCTGCTACTCATCCGTTGTCATCCCATGGTGGCACATGGGCAGCACACCACGTTCGCATCATCGACACGTTGATTCTTCTACTCAGTCGTCAATCAAGCTAAGTCAAGCTTTGATATTTTTACTAAATATTCTTTAACCTTTATATATCTCTGGATATTATGCATGTGCTTCCGCGGCCATCATCTTCAACATATATGGCGGTCATCACCGTCAACATGCAATGGCTCCGGTCTACATCATCGTCAGCACACAATGGCTCTAGCCATCGTCATCAACACAATGTAATCATCGTCGTCAGCACACAATGGCTCTGGCCATCGTTGTCAACACGACACGACCATTGTCGTCAGCACACTGCAATTCATGCCATCAACTCGTGCTTGACCAAGTTCTTTGAGCCGGCTTTCGAGCCATCAGACAACCGAGGTCCACTCAGTCCAACTTCTACTGGAGCTCCACTCGGGCTTGACCAAGTTCTCCGAGCCAGCTTCTGAGCCATCGGACAACTAAGGTCCACCTAGTCTAACTTCTACTGCAACTCAACTCTGGCTTGACCAGGTTCTCCGAGCTGCCTTCCAAGCCATCGAACAACCTAGGTCCACCCAGTCCAACTTCTACTATAGCCTTACTCAAAGCACCACCATTGGCTCGTCCAAAGGTTCCTGCTACAAGGTACACAACATAGCGTTGTTCACACCTTCGACAAGCAGCCATGCTGCTACTCTCTAACTTATACGAGATAGGCTGGCTATCCACGTCCACACATCTCTCCAACTATGATGTCGCCACCCAACATGAAACCTTGACAAGTTGCATACGCTGGATACTTAGCTATATTGCCTTTTTGCGAGATACGCCGCCTACTCGGATGGCTCACATCTCTATGGACAAAGTGCGCCAATTATTGACATTTACTCTTACTAACGCATGTCGTCCTGGGTAGGGTGATTCCTAGAAGCAAGGTACCTGATTCATTTGCAACGGGGCGGGATCCTAACAGTGAACAATTGCTACAAGGCACCTTAAAAAAGTGCTATCACGCACTTAACGTTGACGCAAGGGTCAAACATGATTTGCATCATAATGACTACGTTGACTACATTTTTACTCGGCTAAACAATCTTACGCGCCTTTCCAAAGGACTATGCAAGACAATACAAGGCTAACACGTGCAGACTACAATCTTATCCACAAAATAACAATCTAAAACAACATTATATAAACAAAAGTTAGCCAGCCCCCTGGGGCACTCAGTTTACTAGCAGACTAACAGAATCCAGACGATTCAATACAGTCTTATAATGTCTACAGGCTACAAGCTAGTCTACGACAAGTTTAACTATTTAGCAAAGATGGAGGCTATCTCTTCAACATCCTTCTCGGCGTGGATAACCACAAGAGAAGCAGACAACAAGTCCCTTTGTGCTCGCAAATGCACTCAGACTGACTCGTTCTAAGTCAATCATGATTCGGTCGACTACATGGACACGACGATCAACACTCTACACATTAGCTTCAGGCCAGCATGTGACATGAAGACAAAGATGTATTATCATGTCAGTAAGATGATTGCAAATATGAGCATGCACGTACATGCTTATATGTGCTTTTATTGCTCACAAGCAGGCAAATCAAAAGAGCATGAAAGCAACTCGGTGAGAACAACAGTGACGAGTACTCTGGCCAACAACAAGGATGGCTACCCTACTGCTCCTACGCCTTTTCTAAATAGCAGGCCATTAAGCAAGCCACAAACGAGTTGTCCGAACCGGAAGTGAGCCGTCTCCGCCGCGAGCGAGCCGATCAGTAAGACATCTGAACTGCAAGCCAATAGCAATCAAGGAGCAAGCCATTTCAATCCAAGGCCCGATGGCTACTCTGAACCTCCAAGATGGATGACACAACACTAGACATCGAGGTCTTGCGACGAGCTCACGATGATATCTTCAAATCATGGAGCTCTACCGGCCAAGCAGCAACAAGGAGCCCATACACGTACATGCTAATTATATGGATATTCATGATACTTCAGCTTGCACGCACATACGGAGTACACATCTAGCCTTCAAGCAAGCCGGTCAAGCCGCCAACCTGCCAACAAGGGATGAAGGGAAGATGTGTGATCTACAGCACCATGTTCCATGCATGTCCATATGACAAAGGCACGAGGCTGCGTTCACCAAGATCAGACAAGCTAAGTCACGGTCCGAAACTCCGTTGTTGGGTGACGTCAGCACTTTCACAATTGCATGCATGGACTGCTATTCGACGCTGATTGACAAGCGACAACCTCATGTGCCAGGATTCATCAAGTTCTTACAAGCCTTGACTGGATATACGAATGTTCACGCACGGCTATGAGATTATGTTCATCCATACAACACGAATGCAAGCATACAGCAACATGGAAAAGTTCATTATCAGATCCTACATGCGCGTATTCATCACTTCATCCAACATGCAAGAAGATGAGAAGCTAGCAAGTCATTGAGAGATTTTAATCATACATACGTATACGATCTTGCGACATGTGTACATGTATATGATCATCCATCTACACGGATGCCACGCCTCTAAAGCTCAGGGGCTTAGCCATAAGCTTACTCGGCTTCACTCCGACTACGCTCGGGGGCTCAGATTCAAGGATGGAAATCAAATTTACAAGCATTCAACCACTCGGTGACAAGCAGTTATTGACCATTGTCTTCGAAGGTTACTCGGCAGGACCCTTGAGGATGTTTACAAGATCCTATAATCAACTCCAAGTAGTCGGATTGTAGGCTCGGGGGCTGTGGGATATATATCCTCAGAGGATGCATTCAAATTTGTTCGAAAAGGAATTGCAGACAAGACCCTCCAACTCTTTGTTCCAAACAACAAGAGGCTCGAGGGCTACACTCAATGAGTGCACATTTTCGGAAAGTGCACACCATCCAAAGATTTTAAGAAGCACTTCACGGTTTCTCTCAAGAAAGCACTCCAACAATGCTTGTTTCTACTCGGCAAGACCTGGAGGAACAAGAAAGCTTCCAAAGTTCAACCATACGGTGCTCAAGGGCTTGTGCGACACAGTCCCCAGGTACCCCGCAAGGAAGAGAGAAGATCTAGTCCAACTAGAAATTCCCCACATGTAATCCTAGTAACATTGCTAATCCTATAATCCTACTAGGACTCTTATATTGTAACCAACTAAGAGACCTACCTCCTGGTAGGGCTCCCTAGATGGACAATAGGAACACACCTCATGGTCTAAACCCTAAGCGTAGGGCGCAATATACTATTTTCCCCACACTGGACATAGGATGCCATTACGTCGAACTGAACCAGTATAAATCATTGTCTCTACATTCACCATCGAGTTCTGCAAACATCGGAGCCCTCCGAACATTGTTCCGGGTACCCCCATGACGAGTTGCAAGTCTCCAACACCGACAGTCTCATGGGCTTCTCTTGAAAATTCTCATGCATTTGGGTTTTGGTCCCATTTGGTGCAATCTGGTCACGAATCTATTGAGACATCTTCAACTCGGGTTCTTGTGAATGGTGAGCTAGCTAGAGAGATCAGACATCATCAAGGTCTCCACCAAGGAGATCCCCTTTCTCACATGTTCTTTATCTTAGTAATGGGCGTGCTGAATAGCTTGTTTGCTAAGGTTGGTGAGCTTGAGCTTCTCACACCGTTGGTTCGACGCAATCCTATACAAAGGATCTCTCTATATGCAGATGATGTTGCTCCCTTCATCTGGCCCACTGAACCAGAAACAAATTTATCCATGGAAATCCTTGCCAAGTTCGGGGAAGCTTCTGGTCTACAAACCAACTTGCAAAAGAGTTGTGTTATCCCGATAAGGTGTGAGGAGTCAGAGTTGGAAACTGTGACCACCACACGGCCTTGCCCGATGTCAGGCTTCCCTTGCACATATTTGGGACTGCCGATCTCTAATAGCAAATTGAAGAAAGTTGACCTGCTGCTCTGGATTGAAAAGGTCAGAGACAAGCTGCCTGGTTGGAAAGCAACTTCTCATGAACATGGCTTGGGTTTGTTATGTCCTCTCAGCCATGCCTATTTATGTATTGATTGCCATCAACGCTCCCAAATGGTTTATTCGTGCAATTGACAAGATCCATCGAGCATTCACATGGAAAGGGCGGCAACAAGTGAATCCTCAAGGGCCACAAGATCCATCACATGGGATAAAGTCCGGCGTCCACTTGTTTTGGGAGGGCTAGGAATCCTCGATGACCACGAGTTGGGCCCTGCAAGTCCGATGGCTATGGTTTTGCGAAAAAGGATCCAAATCGATCTTGGAAAGGGCTTAACATACATGTCCATCCAAATGCACGTGCATTGTTTGCTATTGCTCTAGTATCATATGTGGGCGATGGTAATAACACGCTTTTTTGGTCCGATAGATGGCTCATGGGCTGCTCTGTAGCAGATGTAGCGCCTCAGTGGTTGCTAACGTGCCATCAAAAACCCGTAAGCAACGCACAGTAGCACAGGCCCTGCATGACCAATCCTGGCCTGCAGATACCCAAGGAGAACTATCACTAATAGGGCTTATCGAGTATTTTCAGCTGTGGGATATGTTACTGCACATACATCTGTCCCAGGAGGAAGATATGCATATATGGAAACTGGATGCTCGGGTATTTCTCCTCCAAATTTGCTTATCGTGCTTTATTCAATGGAGCAATTCCTTTTGAGCATTGGCGTCGGCTATGGAAACCGGGGGCTCCTTCAAAATGCAAAGTTTTTCTTTGGCTCGCCATCTGGAACCGGTGATGCACAGCAGACAGACTTGCAAGGCGAGGCCTTCCGCATCCGCCCAAGTGTCCACCATCTGGGGCAACACACCCCAAAATCTTGGGTAGTCACAGATGGAACCCTTATTTGAAGGTAACAAAAGCCTGCATTACTTCCATTGTACCCATGCCTTGATGTAGATTTTTATGTTTCAACTTATGTCTCATGGGACTGCATAGGTGCCATTGATGGTACCCATGTGCTGGCAAGAGTGCCCAGGCACATGCAAGGGCCCTTTAGGGGCAGGAAAAGCAGTTGCACACAGAATGTGATGGCCGCTGTTGATTTTGACCTAAAATTCACTTATGTCCTAGCTGGGTGGGAGGGATCAGCTCATGATGCATTAATCCTTGCTGATGCCCTTGAAAGGGATGGGGGTCTCACTGTGCCTGAAGGTAAATACATGACTAGTAAATTTGTTGCTTTACTATTTTGTCCACTGTCTGACTTGTCCATTGAAACCCCTAATCAATTTTAGGGAAATTCTATCTTGTGGATGCTGGTTACGCTTGCAGACCAGGCTTCATGCCTCCATTCAGAGGTGTAAGGTATTACCTATCAGAGTATACCCGTAGACACAACCCACCATTTCGAAGGAACTTTTCAACCTCAGACATAGCTCACTTAGGACAACCATTGAAAGGGCATTTGGGGCTTTGAAGAACCGCTTTCGAATCATAGACAACAAACCATTCCATAAGTATAAGACACAAGTGAAGCTTGTACAGGCCTGTTGCATATTGCACAACTGGATCCTAGGGTTTGGGGTAGACCATGTCGTTCCAACCGAAGAAGCATGGGTTCCAAACCCTCGTCGAAGAAATAACGACATTCCAGTTAATTCTTTGCAGTCACAAGAGGTGGCTAGCATGGCAGAACTTAGAGATGGGATTTGTGAGGCAATGTGGGAGAACAGGGGCACCTCTAGAACTTAGGTGGTATCCACACATCATTTGCTTCATTTCTATGTTATTGAATGGCTACCTTGTATGGTACTCGTGCTACTTGTTGGATATGAAACTGTAATAATTTGAATTTCAGTTTGGTTTTTCATTGTGTTGTTTGTTCAATCCGGCCGATGATGACCTATCTTTTATTGAGGTGGCACCAGTTACTTTGCATTGTAAGTATTTCTCAATGGTGTCATCAAACCATGAGACACGTCCATTTCCAAGCAACTTCTCACTAATAATGGGATGATGGCTGGGATGGACGTGTCCCACGCTTCCATGGCTGCACTGATCTGGGTTTCTCAATGTTGTCATTAAACCGTGTGATTCGTCCAGTCCCAAGCAACTTCTCACTAATAATGGGATGATGGCTAGGATGGACGTGTCGCACGCTTCCATGGCTGCACTGATCTTCGGTTCTTCCATTTTCCAAATTTATATGTTCAAGCAAACAAACACTTCCTTTGGTTTTCTGCTCCCTCGGTGCCACCGATGACTTAATATGTCAATGTTTTACAACAATTATATACATGTCTGAGGCCCCAACAATTTTTAACCATGCCTGTGATGTCACTTTCTTTCACAAGTGTTTGTCAATTCTTTGTTTCTTGAGTTTGTCAACACCAGTTTGCAACTGGAGTGGACACACTTATTGAACAAAGACATGACATCCACTTGATTAATCTTAGACTGAGGCATTTTCCCTTGCAATGTGCAGCACAATGAGTGGATGGTACGTTGTTTTCAAAGGCAAAGTTCCTGGTATTTACTCCAGCTGGGCAGAGTGCAGTGAGCAAGTGCTAAACTTCAAGGGCAATGTGCACAGGAAGTACAGTTCATATGAGCAAGCACTTGAGGCATTCAACTCAACTATCAACTCAATTTCTTGATCTGAAACCTGTACCTCTATTTGTACAAGTGATAATGTAGTGGAACCATTGGGAAGTAGATGTCTTAGGTTTCTTGGGACTTTTGGTATGGCTGCTAGGAAGTGGTTTTGTTGTGGTCACTTACAAAAAGATCGGAGCGATGAATCGCTGTTACTTTGATCCCTACTGCATGTAACAATCTGATGATCACTAGTACTGATGTGTTGGATAACTGTAACCTGACTTATGTTCTATGATTCACTAATCTGATGTTTTCGTTAATGCAAAGTTCAAATACCTTTATTTCATCTCATTTCCTCCTTGCATAGTTTCCATGGCTGTTGGGATGTAGTTTGGAGATGCTGCTGCTCTGCAGGCAAACAAACACCATCCCAACCAGGCGGTTGGGAGGTTGTTGGCTGCACTGCCACAATGTACAGGCAAACAAACACCCAGCTGAGGCCAGCCAGGCCCAACTGAGAAGTACAACCAAACAAGGTGCACTGCACCACCTGGGCCTGGCCATCTGGGACCTGGCTGGGGGGAACCGGCCTGGCTGGGAAGGGCTAGGCAAACAAACACGCCCTATGTGACCAAGAGGAAGAAGACATTCAACATCTGCTCACCACATGTGTGTTCTCCCAAGATTTCTGGTTCCGGGTTCTTGCACCTTTGGGCTTCAAGATCGGGTTCCAGGTTGTCATGTTTGCAGATTGGTGGAGAAAAGCAGTGAAAAAGATTCAGAAAGATACAAGAAAAGGTTTAGACTTGATTATCATTTTGGGCGCCTGGGTAATCTGGAAATACCGTAATTCATGTGTTTTTGGCAGCACGCAGCCATGCATCAACGACCTCCTCCGGATGTTCAGAGAAGAGCAACACCTCTAGTGTCTTGCTGCAGCTCGAAGTCTAAGAGCGCTGGGTCAAGGTCAGGGAGACGAGCTGGGGCTGTCTTAGTTTGTTTCCTCGCTCTTTCTGGGTCAAGTCTCATCTTTCCCGTGTTTCTTTAGAGTATGTCTTGTTCATGTAAAATTCAACCCCTCATGGCTTGGCTAGGAATGAGGTGGTGGTGATTGTAAGGGGCTTCTTTCTTCTCTCTATAATTCATCACATTGTCAACATTGAGTAAAATAAAGTGGCAGTTCCTAAACATGTCACATTGTATCACTTAGATATATGCATTCTAGAAACATAGTATATGCTCCTCAATATGAGTGCATGAGCACATATGGTTCCAATCCCAGACTACAAGGTGTACCTTACTGCGGAACCATGCACCCCTGTAACCGAGAGAGAAGGACCTTGACTCAGCTATGTCTCCAACTTTAAAAGGCAGCATAAGATCCATTTTCAACCACCCAACCTATAAGCATATAAAGTTTACCAACAGAACAAAATTTAGTACAATCACAGGGTAAAACTGCATCAACGAAGATGCAGATAGCAAAAATAACTATCAAAAACAGAATATAAAGAAAGAAAACATGAGCAAAAGCCAAAATCCAGATTGGCTTGTTTCTAGCCTGGCACAACAATTATAGACTTGGACAAACAAAAGTACCGGTTTTATGTTAAAAAAAGTGTACTCGGTAACAAATTAAAAGCTCCTGGGGTCTACAGAAAGGATTTTCTAGGAAGAAGAGGAGGCCTATGCGAAACTTTCAAAGCTAGGACCTCCAGGACACAAGAGGATATACTCCACCGCAACAAAACCAAGCACATCTTTCTTTGTTTTGAAGAAAATATCATCAACAATCACCCGTGAACTAAGAAAGGTACAAACCTACAGCTTGATGAAAAAGAAAAGTTCACCATGTACACCTTCATTTGTACGGTTTTTTTCCCAAAACTGAGAAATTTGTGCTCGCAAGCTAAAAAAAATCCTGAATCTAAGCGCCCCAGGTGGTAGATAGGTTCAGAACAAATTCAAATACATCTATCGACATTGGGAGGATAGGATACAGCATTTTCCCAAGTAAAAAGTTACGCAAATATGTTTTACCATTTCTTAAAATTAAGTTAATAAGTTAATATCAAGGTACACTAAAATTCTAAAAGCAATAGCACACTGAAATTACTTAGCGTTTTAGCAGATAATTGAATGCAATGGCAATGATTGACTATTTTCTTGCACTGCATATCTCAATAGTAAATTCCTATTGCAATTAAACCATCCAAGCGCTTGCGGTCTTCCAATACTCAAGCTTTCTCCAACCCCCTATTGTTGTTCTTACTGTTATTTGCCGGAAGAAGAAAAGGCAGCAAGAGCACTAGCAGAGTAGCAGCAGCACTAGCGCTAGCTCGATAGTCGAAGCTACCCTCTACACTTGGCTGATAAATATCAAGACAAACCAGGAGGGAAACGAAAAAATCAGGAGAGGAATTGGGAGGGGAAGGCACTGAATACGTGGATCGGTAAGGAAGCAACCGATCAAGAAGAGGACAGATCGCGCAGAAGAAACTCATTTTCTACACGTACTTGCGGGGGGAGGCAGCTTATCGCGGACTCGGGAGCGGGCGACTCTTGCTGGCGTCGGGCAGCTTGTGACGGCCAGGCGATGCCGCGGTGGCGTTCCTGGAGGCGGGTGGCGGCGCGGCGGCTCGATACTTGTGGAGCTTTCTAGGCCTTGTTGACACGCAAAAAGTTTTTATATTTTGTTACCATCATATTTTTGTTTGTTTGTGATAAATATTGTCTAATTATGAGCATCTTCAAAGACTTTGGCAAATTGACTTAGTATTTTTTGTTATTTGCAAACTCCCATAACAAAATACGAAGGATAAAAATAGGTCATCTCCAAAGGAATTGATTATTTGCAAACTCCCATAACAAAATACAAAGGATAAAAATAGGTCATCTCCAAGGGAATTGGCATTTGGACTTGGCAAATGATAAAAATAGAAGGTCTCTAGGCGCGCGCTTTCCTCGCGCGTGACTTTGCTCACGCGATTGGGTTTGCAAAGTCATCCAGGCATTTTTGCCAAGTTTGCTCCCTCATTTGCCAAGTTGCCCAAATTACAAACTCTAAATGCAAAATCGTTGGATACCTCTTTTGAGCTTTTTGTCAAACTACTCAAATGCAAACCTCAAATGAAAAACCCTTGGAGATGCTCTAATTGAAATCGAAAGATTTGTCTCGTGATTTACTGTGTAATTAGTTTTTGTTTTTATCTATATTTAATGTTTTATGCATATGCCGCAACAGAGAATCTTTAAAACTTTTTGGTTTGGAGTGAACTAAACAAGACCTTAATTGTGTGCCATTATAAAAGTTCAAAAGACTTTTAAAAAAACTTCTCAGTATTTTTATATGAATTTTTTTTCAAGGTGCCACTTCGATCAATTTTGCTTGTAACAGCATGTAAAGGCCAGCGAAAAAGATAATTTTGTCCTTGGTTTTCCTTTGTACTATTATGACAAAATTGACCGAAGTGACACTATGAAAAGAAAATTTTATACAAGAGTACTGAGGAGCTTTTTAAAACTTCGATGGTACGTAAGTTATTTTAAACTTTTATAGTGACACATGTAAAAAGCTCATACCTAGTCACACAGAGAGAGTCAACCAAATAGTGGAAGATTTGCTAAGGTCTTATGCTTTGCAGTATGGAGATAGTTGGGATACTAGTTTGCCTTACGCTAAGTTCTCCTACAACAACAGCTATCAAACTAGTCTTAAGATGTCTTCTTTTGAGGCCTTGTATGGAAGGAAGTGTAGGACTCCGTTGTTCTCGAACCAGACTGGTGAAAGGCAAGTGTTTGGCCCTGATTCATTGAGAATAGCCGAAGAGAAAGTTCAGTTCATCCGTCAAACTCTGAAAGCAGCTCAGTCTAGACAGAAAAGTTATGTAGATGTGAGACGAAGGAAACTTGTGTTTCAGGCAGGTGATTATGTATACCTAAAAGTGTCTCTGAAGAGAAGTCTAAAGAGGTTCAATGTCAAGAGAAAGCAAGCTCCTAGATATGTTGGTCCTTTCAAGATTTTGGAAAGGAAAGGAGAAGTGGCTTATAAGCTTGAGTTGCCTGCTAGTTTATCCAATGTGCACAATGTTTTCCATGTCTCTCAATTCAATAAGTGCTTGAGTGTGCCTAAGGAACAGTTGCCACTAGAGAAACTAGATTTACAGGATGATCTAACTTATGAAGAGAGTCCTATAAAAGTTTTGGAAACAACAGAGAGGATTACCAGGAGTAAAACCATCAAGATGTGTAAAGTACAATGGAAACATCATTCTGAGGAAGAGGCAACCTGGGAAAGAGAAGATGATCTAAAATCAAAATACTCTCATTTATTCTCTAGTTCATCCTAATCTTGAGGACGAGATTCTTTTAAGGGGTTGGTTTATAATACTCTGGAATTTGAATTTCAAAATCATAGTTTAAATTTGATTTAATTTTGGCTTAGTTTGAATTTTGGGCAACTATTAAATAGTTTACAAAAATAAATAAAATAAAATATAAGGTAGAAACATGTTTGAGTGCATTCATGCCGCTGCATTTATTTTTGTTTGATTTATTTAATGCTTGTTTGCACTTGAATAAATTTTTGCAAGCAAGAAAGAAAATAGGAGAAACTGTTTATTTGAAATAAAAAAAAGGGCGCTTCACCCCCCTGGGCCGGTTTCCCTCTTCCTCGGCCCACCGCCCTAGCCTCGCGCGTGCGCCCGCGTGGACCAGCAGGCCGCGGCCGAACCGCGCACCACAGCCCACCCTCACGCGGCCCAGAAGCGCCCCGCTCGCTCCCCTCCCCTCACTGCCGCCCGCCGCAGTTGACCAGTGGGTACCGCGGGTGGGGCCCACTCGCCAGGGGGTCATCTTCAACCCCCAGCCGTTTCGGAAATGGCCGCGCCGCCGCCCCGGTTTCCGTGTGCGCGCACCCCGATGTTCGTCGCCTCTATAAAAAGGATACCGTAGCCGCCGCACCCCTAGAACCCTAGCCGCCACCAATCGCGCCGCTAAGCCCTAACCCGAGCTCAAAGTCACCGAGAATCCGCGCCACCGTGCTTCCACCGCCACTCTCGCCAAATCGCCGTCGTTCAAGCCAAGGTGAGCCGCGCCCCGAGCTCCGCCTTCTCACGATGAATGCGTACGTGCCCTTGGCACGCTCTCTCTCCCTCTTTTTCCCCGCACCTGCGCTCGCTGGAGCACCTCGCCGCCGCGCGACCCGCGCGCTCTGGCCATCCCCAGCCGCAACCCGTGCGCGCACCAACTCCGCCGCGCCGCCCGCATCGCGACCATGGCCACGGCGCGACTCCCCGTGCCCTACACCGCCACCGAGCGAGCTCCGCCACCGCGCCCGACCGCACTTCCCCAGCGCGCGCGCACCGACCCATAGGCCGCGGTCCATCGTGGAACCGGTCCACCGCCCTACACCCCCCCAGTCCACAGCGCCGCCATGTGGCCAAGCTGGCCACACACCCGCGCCCCCCTGCTACTTTTGCAGAAAAGCCATCGTAGATTTATTAAATTAACCCGCAGTCCGATGCTGTTATACTTTTATTTAAATCTAGTCCCTTGCTTTTTTGGTTTAGCCCCTGCAGCCGTTAGAATTTACAGATTTAGTCCAAATCTCATTTTAATTCAGTTTTAATTGATTTTAAATACAAAAAATAGTTCAGTTAATCTACAGATTTGCCACCCAACTTGTTTTAGCCATAACTTTTGTGTTTTAGCTCCGATTTAGGTGATTCTGGTCGCTATAGTTCCGTATTGACGAGTAGAATACAGTAGTGCAGTTGCTTTTTTTGAATGCTTTGGTGTACTATTTCTAATTAAGCTTGTTTGCTTGCATGTATTGCTCTATTGTGTGATGCTTGTCGCGTATGGCCAACGAGACGCTCGTAAAGGAAGAGGAGCAGGATCCCGCTGAGTTCGAGCAACCCGAGTACGATCAAGGCAAGTGCAGACACCGTTTGATCATTTTAAACCTACTCATTAATGTAATTAACTTTACATGCATGTGTCCAATGAATGCAAACCCTAAGGACCTGACTAGTTTTACTTACTATTCCTTGTTCACCCGGGGTTATGTATATGGGTATACTAGGTTATATTAGGTATGCTTAGCTGCTCTACTCATCTCATACACATGCCTACACAAGTAATACTCTCTACTCAACTTGATGCTTAAACTGTGCTGAATCTTTGGTCACTGTGGTGATGGCGATGTTGGATACTTACGAGCATCGTGATGATGGTGGTGACAGGGGCAGAGGGTACTCTTGGTGGTCCGGTTGTCGGGCATACCCATCTCTGCTCTCCATAAGGACTTAGTCATGTAGCGGCCCTCTAGGACATACAGTGTAGCTCCAAGCCATATGGCTCTAGCTTGACTAATTAGCAGGACCTCTACTAGTAGGGTGTTACTTTCTGGGTTGGCGCGAGGAAGTAACTTGGGTAATGAATATTAAGTCATCGGTTGCTCGGTATGCCATGGCTATGGGTATCGACTGCCGAGCTCCCAGGCAAAAACTTGCGAGTGGCATCCTATTAGTTGGACCCTGTGAAAGGTCTCGTAGTGAGACCCTGCCTGCTCACCTTGGTAGTGTTTTGGAGAGTCATGACCCCGGGCAAATGGGAATCACGACTTGGAGTGAACGTGCACACCTCTGCAGAGTGTAAAACTGATATATCAGTCGTGCTCACGGTCACGAGTGGCCCAGACTCTCACATGATGAGCAAATTGGATTCACTGGATACTTGGAGATGGAACTTGATGATGTTGCTACCTCAAGCTTGTTGGCGGTTCTTAATGACATATTTACCCCGCCAACATAGTCCATGCA
>Ga0182004_10001919_pt1 | contig 15820 bp, 18 predicted proteins | sample Sormic07211540_1_FD_120479 | JGI IMG/M metagenome (GOLD analysis project Ga0182004, IMG submission 120479) | Endophyte microbial communities from Sorghum bicolor roots, Mead, Nebraska, USA - 072115-40_1 MetaG | ecosystem: Host-associated > Plants > Roots > Unclassified | place: USA: Nebraska...
CATTTCACACCCTTCCACCTCTATGTTATATATTATTCTGTATTGTAAATTTGCATCAGGAATCCTATCTGGTTTTTTTATTCAATTTTGACCCTTCCACCTCCTATACTACGCACGGGTATCCCACGTCGGGTGGTGGGGAGCGACCCAATAAAAGTCGCACGGTGGTCTTACTTTTGTTCTTTTTAGTTGTAGGAGATTTAAAAATGACAACAACTAACTATAAACTAATAAATATACATTTAAACTAATTTTGTCATGCTAATCACTAATTGAAATAAAATATGCTAATCACTATTACCCTAACTAGCACACAAAACATGCACTAATCAACATATTATCAGTAACCAAAACTGACTTTGCCATCATAATTATTGATTAATAACTCCTTGGTTTATTAACCAATGATAAAGATTAAAAATGTGGATAAGTTCATCACTAGTTTTCCTGTGACTGCTGTATCCACCTAGTAGGAATATTTTGTCTAGTGCTTAGCTAATCCATGAAAACAAACACCATCTATCTATGGATCGCCATCTCTCATCTATATCCATCCAACCAAACATATCCTTACTTCGAGATGCTCTAGTTACGAAATGGGATGAGAAGGGGACTAGGGGGGCTCAACAAAAGTCCTACAAGAGTAATGTCATTGTTGTCACCACTTGAGGCTACCATTGCATTGGTGGGGTTGGATGCATTCCTAGGTAATCAGTAAGACTAGACACCACACCTATCATTCTTAATCTAATTTATTAACTGTGACCATAACATTCAATGTGAATGGTTTATTTGTTTAAAATGATTGGTTGCAAATCAAAGTGTCACACGAGAGGCTGGTTGGTGTGGATGTCCTAATGGGCTTATAATTTTGATTGGAGGAAGTTAGATATAATGATGAAATTCTTTAGCACGTGACGCGTGTTGTTCACACCAAAAAGTAGCCAATCCTAGGTTTCCTTGGTAAACCGGCATAGTCTATTTTCCAAAATGGTTGGTTTTGGTATTTTTTTCAAATTACATCTAAATTATAAGATATTTTGTTTTTTAAAGACTTAGTTTTTACTATGTATTTAGATGAGTAAAGTCCATCACCGGTCGGATATGTCATTCCGGTCTCTAAACTCGTAAAATGACCATTTAAGTATCTAAACTTGTTCGGTTGTGTCATCCTGATCCTTAAACTTATATATCTCTCATATAAGTCCTCAAATTTGTTCAGTTGTGTCACCCGGTCCCTAAACTTGTATTTAAGACTCATCTAGATCAAAACAGGGAATCTAAAAACTTTATATGAAAAAATAACTCATAATTTTTTCATATGAACTCAAATAAAGATAAAACTTTATATCAAAGTTGTAGCCAATAGCGTGATTTACAACTTCATAGTTGAAAAGTTTTTTTAATTAAAATCATTTAGTGTCTCAAAATTTTTTATAAGTTTATAGATTTTGAAATTTAAAATTTAAAATTAAATTTTGTTAAATTTGGTTACACTAAACGGCTTCAAATTAAAAACTTTTCAACTACAAAGTTATAGATCGCATTGAGGGCTACAACTTTGCTATAAAGTTTGTCTTCATTTGAGTTCATATGAAAAAGTTATAAATTATTTTTTTAATATAGAGTTTTTAGATCGCTTTGTTTTGACCCAGAGTTTAGGGATCAGAATGATACAACAGAACAAATTTGAAGACTTAAATGAGTGATTTTTAAGTTTAGGGATTGGGATGACACAATTGAACAAGTTTAGAGACCGAGATGACATAGATAAACAAATCCGAGGACCTAAACGGTCAATTTGCGAGTTTAGGGACTAGGATGACACGATAGTACAAGTTTAGGAACTGACAGTGGACTTTACTCTATTTAGATATATATTATGTTAGATATATAGTAAACATAATATATTTATTAAAGGTAAAAAGCTATATAGTTTAGAATGAATGAAGTATATTTCATTATTTTGTTTCTCTTGTCGGGATGCATATATAGAAAGCTAAAACCATCATGACTTGAGTGGAGAGGCGCTTGCAATAAATCCTTTGCGAATCTACGAGTACGAGGACCTGCTCCTCTGAGCGGACGTTCCAGCATCAATACATGTTTCTTCATCAAAACGTGGTTGGCAACATTCTAAATTGAGCTCTTGTTTAGATCTATTTTTTTTTAATTTTGATATTATAGCAATTAATTTTTATTTAATAAAAATTATTCGATCATAGAGTAACTAGACTTAAAAGATTTGTCTCGCGATTTACAGACAAACTGTGTAATTAGTTTTTAATTTTATCTATTTTTAATACTCAATGCATATGCCGCAAGATTTGATATGCTTGAAAAGTTTTTAGTTTTTGGGTGAACTAAATAAGATCTGAGTAAGATTTTCAGCCAAAAAAGAGCACACCTTCATCCGTTTTTATTTCCAGGCCTTTCTTTTGGGCCCAACACCAAACTACGGAAGTCGATTCATTTGGATCCAGAGCTTAATGTGAAGCTTTGGTCCAAAAGGTGAAGCCTTCAAAGGGCGGAGGCCTATTAACATTTAGGCCCATATCTTCTTTTGCGAATAAGGCCCATATATTTCAACTTACTCATATTCCTTCATCATGGCCGTCGAAAACAGGCCTACTAGCCCATTCGTCCTGCTCATCTTGCTCTTCTCTTCGCCTCCTTTCTCACCGTTGCAGTTGCAGGTTCCGACTCAGATCTCCCCGACCTGCCACCACCACCCGCGACGCCAGCCCTGCACAGCATCACTGCTACCTCCCCTTTGCTCATCCCCAGATCTCCAGACTCCAGATCTCTGCTCCGGTCCCCGCCCGCCTCTCGCCCGCGACAACCCCGCCGCAGCACGCGGCGGCCGCGGCGAGATGCTCCGCCTGCGGGCGTTCCGGCCGACGAGCGACAAGGTCGTGAAGATCCAGCTCCACCCCACTCACCCCTGGCTCGTCACCGCCGACGCCAACGACCGCGTCTCCGTCTGGGACTGGGAGCACCGCCAGGTACTGCTTGCTTCTAGGGACCTTCTAGCTACTATATCTGCTAATTTGATCTCGCAAATACAGAGGCGGCTTCGAAGCTTTGTTTGAGCTCCATTTGATCTCACCGTGCTCTTGTAATCCGTTAGGTGATCTATGAGCTGAAGGCAGGTGGCGTTGATGAGCGTCGCTTGGTTGGAGCGAAGCTTGAGAAACTCGCTGAGGGAGATGGTATGGTGGCGCAGTAGTTCATGTTTCGTTTATTATATCGGTGGTTTGGGCATGTCACGTGGTTGTTGTGCATAGTGGTAATGCTATTCGCACTGTTGAATTGTGACATATGATTGTTCATTTGCTAAAATGGGCGTTCATTTACTATTTGGCACAACTTGAATTTGTCTGACTGCTGAAATGTCATTTCTCTGTCCTTGTAGAGCTATTGTACGTTGCTTGATTTCCCGTAGTAATGTAATCCCATTGTAATGGTATCAATGAAATTCTTATTCTCATATACTTATCTCACCCAAAATACTCCATTGCTATAGGATATGACTACATTCAATTTGTAGTTTTGTACTTCATTATTAGTGTATTATGGTTTTGATATCACCACTAAAGTTTGTGTTTCAAATGTCATTTGCAAAACTTACTCATCTGCAACATGCACCCTATCCTAAATGGCTAAATGTAGCCTAAATCTTGATCCTCGTTGAAGCTAGCGGTACTGTTATTTTTGTCATTCCTGACTTCACATTTTTGCTGTCCCCCTTCACTTCCAATATCCATGGGATTTAGGGCCTGTTTGGTTCCCCTTGCTAAATTTTAGCCAGCTAAACTTTAGTCACTTTAGTAGCTAAACTTCCAAACACAATGACTAAAAAGGAGCTAAAATAGTTTAGTCCTACTAGTCACCCAAGAGTAGCTAAAATAATTTTAGCTGGCTAAAATTTAGCAAGGGGAACCAAACAGGGCATTAGTGTTTTGTTTATTGTCTTTTTTCAAGCCAGATCAATGGATGCAATATGTGCTTCTCACTTTACCCATTTTCAATGTTTTGTGCAGATTCAAAGGGAAAGCCCACCGAGGCTATTCGAGGGGGAAGGTATCGATTTGAGTTTTCTGTCCCTTAATTATGATGATCATGTGCGTAGTACCTTAACCTGACTCCCGATGGGCTACTGTTCTTCCCCAAGTGTAAAGCAGGTTTCCTTTTATGATGATGATGTTCGCTTTTGGCAACATTGGCGCAATTGCTCTGCTGCTGCTGAGGCCCCAACTGCAGTCAATCAGCAATCTTCCACGTTCAGTGCACCTGCACCCTCAACACGAGGAAGGCACTTTGTTGTCATTTGTTGTGAGAACAAAGTCATATTTTTAGATTTGGTGACTATGCGGGGCCGTGATGTTCCTAAACAGGAGCTTGATAATAGGTCACTTCTTTGGTATGGTTACTTTTCTCTAATTACTTAAGTTTATGGGTACAAATCTTTGTTCATGGCATTTAGATGGGCCTAATTGGATTATGCATACCAGGTTGATTTTCTGTAACAATGCTCATTGTGGGTAGTTGATTCAGGAGCAAAACTTGCCTACTTCAGATGTTAAGAGTTTAACCTACATTGCACATTGCTTAAGGCCAATAGGCTACTTGCCTACTTCACACCATGCCTTTGTTTTGTGTATTATAGAATGCAGAGTAACCAGTGTACTCTTTTGACACAAACAGCATGTGTTGTATTAACTCAACATTCATCTGTTATGATAATTTAAAACCCTATGCTTTTCTGCAGTATGGAGTTCCTCTCTAGGTCATCTTCTAGCGATGCTCCTCTTGTGGCCTTTGGGTCATCTGATGGTGTCATCAGGGTTCTTTCGATGTTGACATGGAAGGTTAAACATACTCTACCCTACCTTTTCTTCATTACTGGTGTACTGCAAGTTTAAACTGAGTCTTTTGATCCTTGCAGCTTGTGCGGAGGTATACGGGTGGACATAAAGGAGCAATAGCCTGCTTAATGACGTACATGTCTGCAGCTGGTGAGGTAAAATTTTGCACAAACACTTCTTGTCTTTGACTCTGGTTGTTCCATTTTGGTGGTTAGTACTATGTTCTTTCTGTTGTGTTCGTATGTTGTGATTTTTCTATTTGCATGTTTCATTTTTTAACAATTAATTGTTGTTAATTCTTCCAATTTCATTTCTGTGGATATTACTGCTATATCTTCCAATTAACAATGCATTCTCTTCAGGTACATTTAGTTTCTGGTGGCAGCGATGGCCTGCTGATATTATGGAGCGCTGATCATATCCATGACTCACGTGAGCTTGTGCCTAAAATTAGTATGAAGGTACTGAGTTACTGACTTTCGATCACTGATTATTTATGTATCAGAAAAAAATAAAATGGTGCAGAACGTTTGTAAATAACTTGTAAAAAACATTACTTAGCATGTGGATTGGTTAATACTGTTTTTTGGGGATATTTTCTCAAGGCCCATGATGGAGGTGTAGTTGCAGTTGAACTTTCAAGGGTGATGGGGAGTGCTCCACAGCTCATTACAATAGGGGCTGATAAAACTTTAGCCATATGGGATACTGTTACTTTCAAGGTACTTATATTAAATATTTGCATGAAGTTGTATTATTTATTATTTTAAATAGAGCTTAAAATATCGCATTTACTGTTTGCTACTCAGGAAATAAGGCGCATTAAACCAGTGCCTAAACTTGCTTGTCATAGTGTTGCATCGTGGTGTCATCCCCGTGCACCAAACCTTGATATTCTAACTTGTGTCAAGGACTCCCATATTTGGTATGTATTTCTGTGGCTCCAGAGACATATTAGTTGGAGATTTTTCTCTAAATGATGCTAATCATAGCTTATTGCACTGTTCTATGCTCTATTATTACAGGGCCATAGAGCACCCAACTTATTCTGCTTTAACAAGACCGCTCTGCGAATTGTCATCACTAGTTCCTCCACAGGTTCTTGCACAGCATAAGAAACTGAGGGTATTCTTCTGTTCTTATTCCTTGAACGGAGTGTACTAATTTTTTTCATCTCAGCTGTGATATTTTTAGTTACTGTATAACACATTTTGAAAATCTGAAATATTTCTTACTCACTTATCTCAACTTTATTAACTGCTATGTCCAGGGTTAGGCTTCACAGTTTGATGATTTTTGTTGTTGTTTGCAATAGTTGGAATAGATTGCATGCTGTGCCCTGCAAAGAAAAAAATCTCACCATTGATACTGTGAGTCTTGATGGGACATGCACACATTTGGACATCTCAAATATCATTATCATTACCTAATAAAAAAGAGAAAGTGGAACTGACATGTACTGTTCCAGTGGTTCTTATTCCAGTACCCTACACCTACAATTTCGTGGACAGTTGTTAGTGATGGTTGAATCTTCTGTGGCTTGATTAGTTGTGAATAAACCTCCAGAATCATGAATACCAGCATGTTAACTTTTAGCACAAAGTAATGAACTGTCTATACCCACGTTTATTTAGGTCAGCTCTCATTCAAGAGACTGGAGTGATATAACACTTTTAATAATCTCTGCTTGATCTATGTTCTTCAAATTGAAGCTTGTTTCCTGAGTAGAATAACTGTATTCGAAACATGCAATTTAGTACATGAAAGAGAGGTGCCCCCGCCCCCCCAAATAAAAATAAAATCTCAGTACTCTTTATTGTGCAAATACTGTGATGCATTTTCCTCAAGTGTGTTGCTAACTATAGATTAAACTTTGTGGTTATATTATAGGTTTATTGCATGGTGGCACACCCCTTGCAGCCACATCTTGTTGCTACTGGAACTAATATTGGTATCATATTAAGCGAGTTTGATCCAAGAGCACTTCCAGCTATTGCTCCTTTACCAACACCAACAGGCAACAAGGAACATTCTGCTGTTTACATAGTTGAAAGAGAACTTAAGTTACTGAATTTCCAATTGTCAAACACAGCGAATCCATCCCTTGGGAATGCTGGTGTTGCATCTGATGCAGGAAGATCAAGGAATGATTCAATAGAACAGTTGATAGTAAAGCAGACCAAGAAGCATATCAGTACTCCTGCTCCCCACGATTCCTATTCGGTCCTTTCCGTTAGCAGTTCTGGGAAGTAAGTGATATGCATGCTGTCTTGTTGTCTACATTCTCCGATCACAAATATAAGTCCATTAGAACATCGAGACAGTCTCCAATATGATACTTTGACTAGGAATGTATCTCTATAAGTATATTATTTTAAACCGGTAGAGTTCATCAAGAAGTATTTCTCATAATGAATGTAGCAATGCCAATCTTGTGTTGTCAGTCTATATATATTTTAGTTATTGGTAGTCAAAGGTAGAAAAGTTTGACTTAGAAGAAACCTAGATGGACTTATATTTCTGGCTGGAGGAAGCTGAACTTTACTACAATACAGTATGGATCAGCAATTTTGTACTTTGTTTACCTACTTCAAATTTTCAACCAGCCTGTGGTGGCTACACTACACATTGTCCCTAGCTGAATTTGAACTACTTTTTGACTCTTCGTCTTGTTATTGTTGGCTTTGTTGCATTATTCACCAACCACATTATTTTCCAGTAATACAAGGTAGTTATTGGCTTAAGATGTGTTATTTTGGGTGCAATCTGTCACCTTCGGAGGCAGTGCTGCTTATGCTTAATGCTTTAATCTGCTTTGCATTTACTGTAGTGCTGTTGGAAAATTTCTGAGTTCTGGTTTCCACTGGTTTCATCCTAAATTGATCTGAAGCCTGTTTCACCAACCACATTATTTTCCAGTAATACAAGGTAGTTATTGGCTTAAGATGTGTTATTTAGGCCCTAGAACACACCTGTGGTCCCGGTTTTGTTGAATACTTTTTTTTTAAAAAAATCTCCCCCCCCCCAACGAAGCCCTTTTTGTTATGTAACAGGCCAAAATCTGGAAAAACATGTTAGTATTGTCTGGTTCAGTTCTCCAATATCCTAATGCTTGCATACCTGTACACATTTTAGCTGCTTTCCATTCTCCAGATTTAAAATGATTTTTCTAATGATAGTGTTATACATTCATTTCAGGTATGTTGCAATTGTATGGCCAGATATCCCTTCTTTTGCTGTATACAAAGCAAGTGATTGGTCAGTTGTTGATTCAGGCACAGGGAAGCTTTTTGCCTGGGACACCTGTCGAGACAGATATGCTTTAGTAGAGAGTGCATTGGCCCCAAGAATGCCACTTGTTGTGAAAGGTGGTTCTTCTAAAAAGGCAAAAGAAGCAGCAGCAGCTGCAGCTCAAGCAGCAGCTGCGGCAGCTAGTGCTGCTTCTGCCGCCACAGTGCAAGTGCGTATCTTATTAGATGATGGAACAGCACATGTTTTGCAGAGATCGATTGATGGTCGTAGTGAACCGGTCAGTAATCATTGCTCGTTCCCTCCCCCCCTTTGTAGCAATAATCAGTCTCCAATTTCAATTTTCTCTTTATTCATAGTTTGCTGGAGATCTGAACTTATCTTTTGTAGATACCCTATTGTGTCCAAAACATGCTGCAGTGGTAGCGTGTGATGGAAAATTTTCAGCTTAAAGGAGTTAAATTGCATTTCATAGTAACATGTTTTCTTCTAATTAACGTGGTTTTTAACATTGATGAGCTATATGATGTGCGGCTGATTTAAACCATTGGCTGAACTTTTTTTATGCTTGCTCAGTTGCATAAAAATCCCTGTTTGGACAATGTGATAACACACTGACAATTCTTTATATTGAATCTTATTTTATCGTTACAGTTTCCTTGTGTCATCATGCTTGTGTAGTTGGAAACTAGCTGTGCTTTCATATGATCATACCATGCTGTAGTTGCATTGAACATTAGCAGAGTGATACTGACATGGGTGTTTGCTTGGTTGAGTTTCTTTCTTTCACTTCTGAGTACATCTTTGTTTGACCAGTGAAATAGAAACCCTTAACTTTCTGTCCATTGGCACAAATTCAGCAGCAGAAACTCTTCTGTCTAGTGTAATGACACTGATATTTCAGGTTATTGGACTGCATGGTGGTGCTTTACTTGGCGTCACATACCGCACATCTCGTAGAATCAGTCCTTTGACAGCAACAGCTATATCAACTGTTCAATCGATGCCCTTATCAGGTTTTGGTGGAAGTGGATCATCTTTTGCATCTGATGATCCATTTTCCTCTAAGGAAGGGCCTCCACAAAATTTCCAACTGTACAGGTATACATTTAGTAATTAGTATTGTTCTTTTGGCATTTTATGCTAGATCTTGTTGCTTCCTGATTCCTGCAGTGTCTGGATAGTTATTTCTTGGATGATACATTGTTCTGGTGTATCTGTAAAGTTCACTTTGCTTCCTTGTACAATGATCTAAACAGCTAATATTTTTGTGAGACTAAACATTACATTTTAAATTGGTGCAGCTGGGAGACCTATCAGCCTGTAAGCGGCCTGCTTGCACAACCTGAGTGGACCGTGTGGGACCAAACTGTTGAGTATTGCGCATTTGCTTATCAGCAGTATATAGTAATTTCTTCCTTGCGGCCCCAATTTAGGTACCTTGGCGATGTCTCAATTCCCTTTGCAACTGGTGCCGTTTGGCATAGAAGGCAGTTATTTGTGGCTACACCAACAACAATTGAGTAAGATTTTTAATCTTCTTCATACTTACTTCAATAATGGTCACTTTTTGCCCTTGAAAGAAGATATCTCTATCGCTATGCTTATGATGCTAGCTTGTATATAGAAATGGATAATGCCATATGAAGGTCATGAACTTATGATTGCTTCTATGATTAAAATTATAGTAGCTTATAGGCAGCTTAGCAAATAATTTCAATTTTTAGGGACATTTTTTAATTTGGATTGCGTTCAGTGGTACCAAAAATGATAGTACCAAGATATTGAGCACGCAGTTTATTTGATTCTTCAAGATTTTCTTATTTACAGGATTATAGTTGCATATAAGTGGAACGTGTAGTCTAGGTTGTGTCAAGCGAACAAAATTTTCAACTTCTGTTCCTTGATCTTGTAAACAATACATTTCCCAGGTGTGTCTTTGTTGATGCTGGAGTAGCAGCTATTGACATTGAAACAAAAAGGAGAAAAGAAGAAATGAAAGCAAGAGAAGCTCAGAGTCGGGCAGTTGAAGAGCATGGAGATTTGGCTCTTATTACTGTTGAAGCTCCCCAGGTTACTGTGAGTGAAAAAGTATCATTGAGGCCACCAATGTTGCAGGTATGACATTCAGTATGATGGATGCTTTTAGTGCCCATTTTCTTCTTTATTCATATGCTGTCTTCTTTTCTCGTAAGTTTTACTTTTACCTGAAGTTGTGTATAGTAAGAAATTCTGAGCTGACAATCAATATGTACTTTCCAGTATTTGCAACTTCTTTATACATTATTGATTATTCTTTTCTTTTTGGTGTTTTGGACTTTCACACTTATCAACAAAAAAGCTCAATATGATCCACATCATTAACTTTGTTTCTGAAGCACCAATCTTTCACCTTAGTGATCAGTTAACAAAGATATCGAGCCTTGTAAAATGCAACATACCCTTTTGAAGTTCTATGTTAAATATAAAAAAGAGTTTCACACTCCTTATCATTAGACAGAATGTATGGAGCAATGCTTATTCCCTCTAGTTTTGTCATAAGTCAAACTTCTCTAACATCAACAAAGGTTCTAGAAAATATATCAACATCTAGAATACCAAATAAATGCAATATCAAGATACATTTGATTGGTGGATTTAGCGAAACTAATTTGATGTTGTATTTATACGTGCATTTTTCTATAAACTAGGTCAAAGTTAGAGAAGCTTGAGTTAGGACAAAACTAGAATGACCTACATCTTGAAACGGTAGTATTGGTCAATATTTTGTGGTTATCTATCTGAGTTTGTTTGAGAAACAAAATTATTTTATGCTGAGGTGCCAATATTTGCCCAATGCCGAGTTGAAAAATTAATATTTTGTTTCAAGTATTTCTAACCCTTACAAATCGAACAGATCAAAGTTCTCCATGGCCACAATTTTATTGTAAAATCTTCTGTGAACTAAAGCTGTCTTGAAAAATCAGGACCAGGTGTAACCTGGCATTTTAACTTGTGTAGTAATCTATCTCTTTAGGGTACATTTAGTTAATGTGGTAACACATTCTTTTTTAATGAGCTGCAGTTTCAAACAGCCTGGTATTTTTTTCAATGTTTTGTTATTTTTAAAAATGGCAGTCTGTTAATATATTGAATGATGTACATATTGACATATTTTATTGTTCTTACATCCTTCACTTTTATTCCAGGTTGTTCGTTTAGCCTCCTTTCAGCACTCTCCATCGATACCACCATTTATAGTGCCAAAGCAATCCAAGTTCGATGGAGATGATTCAGTGTTTCAGAAAGAACTAGATGACAGAAGATATGCTGAAGTTGCTGTTGCTGGAGGAGGGGTGTCTGTTGCAGTAACTCGCTTCCCTCCTGAACAGAAGAGACCTATTGGACCTCTTGTTGTGGTTGGTGTAAGAGATGGAGTTCTCTGGCTTGTTGACAGGTAACATATACTGTCCTGAGCATCTCATTTCTTTATTAAAAGAGCAAGAGCAGTTCCTTAATGCACAATGAAATGCTGTGGAATTAAATTTTGTTCAAACAACTTACATTGTTACCTTTTGTTACTCTTTGATATGCTTGCCTGGATGTAACTATGAAATATTCCATGTACCTTGCAGGTATATGTGTGCACATGCCTTGTCACTCAGCCATCCTGGTATAAGATGTCGTTGCCTTGCAGCATATGGGGACCCTGTTAGTGCTGTGAAGTGGTATGTTTGTGGAGCAATGGAATATTGCCTCTTTCTGCGTCTAGGACCTGAGAAGAATAATAATATATATACCCATTATGCAGGGCAACGAGACTTGGCCGAGAGCATCACGATGACCTGGCTCAGTTTATGCTGGGTATGGGCTATGCCACTGAAGCTCTTCATTTGCCTGGAATATCTAAGAGGTAAGACCTTCGTTTTTGCTTATTTGAGCTGTGTTTTATATGACGTAACATGCTAGGACATCTGTATGTCTCGAGTTAACTTCACTCTCAAAGTAATGTCTTGAGTTAACTGAACTCTCAAAGTTAGGATATCAAGAATTATTGGTGGACATATTCTGATTTTTTTTCTTTATTTGAATTCGTGATGATACCCCGCAGACTGGAGTTTGACCTTGCAATGCAGAGCAATGACCTGAAAAGAGCACTTGCTTGTCTATTGACAATGAGCAATAGCCGAGATGTGGGACAAGAAACAGCTGCTGCTGATGCCACTGACGTTACACAGATTCTTAATTTGGCGGTAGCTAAGCAAGCTAAGCAGGAAAGTCTTGCAGATGCCGTGCAGGGAATAGTGAAATTTGTCAAGGAGTTTTTTGACCTTATCGATGCAGCAGATGCCACTGGGCAATCTGACATTGCTCGTGAAGTTTTAAAGAGATTAGCGGCTGCAGCTTCTGTAAAGGGTGCCCTCCATGGACAGATGCTACGAGGCCTGGCACTTCGTCTTGCAAACCATGGGGAGCTTACTAGATTGTCGGTATGTTTGACCACAAATTTATGGCTAATAATTTACATTGAAAAACTTGAAGTTCTTATCCATGATGAGTATTGGTGATTAAAAAGTTCTAATTTTCATTCATAATAGCACATTAGCACCAATGTCTGGTACTACCTCTGTCCTGAGAATGATGCAATTCTAGTTCTGCCCTTAGTCAAACTATCTAAAGTTTGACCAAGTTTGTAGGGAAAAAAATCAATATTCGTCACACTAGATAGGTGTATTATGAAAATTATTCCATGAGGAATTTGATATCATAAGTATTGATTTTTTTTATATAAATTTGGTCAAATTCAAGATGGTTTGACTCAGTACTATGCTAGAATCGTATTCTTTTCCAGACGGAGGGAGTAATGTTATTATATAGTTGAGAGCTTTACTTGTGCGGCTTTATGGGATATAGCATGACACAATCCATGCGCAACTGTGTATGTTGCCTTTTCTGTTTTGGTGTTGGATTGTGCCTTTTCTTTTGATATTGCAATGCTGGGAGACACTGCCCTGCTCATACCCATGTATGATGGAACTTGGACCCAAGCACATGCTTAGAGTGTCATGGGGACTATGTCCAAGTCTAACTTCACCTGTTGGAAATGCAATACATTGTTCTCTGAATTACCACAAATTCATAGGAATAACCACTAACACCAGTGTACTTGCCCAGGGTTTGGTAAGCAATTTGATCACAGCTGGCCATGGACGCGAAGCAGCATTTGCTGCTGCAGTTCTGGGAGATAATGCCCTAATGGAGAAAGCATGGCAGGACACAGGAATGCTGGCTGAAGCTGTTTTACATGCTCAAGTAAGTTCTTTGTTTAATTGAATTATCATGCTCAATCCTACTTAATGAACTGCAAACCATTATGGTTTTGCAGAATGACACATTTTTTTGTCTTTCCATTTTCTTCCATACTTCCATTGCTGTTATTGTACTATCCACTTTTTTCTTATTTGGTTGAAATTCCACACTTTGTATGATTTTGATATGCTCACTAGCCTAATAAAACTCTCTAGGCCCATGGTCGTCCATCATTAAGGAACTTGGTTATAACATGGAACAAGATGCTACAGAAGGAACTGGATCACACACCAACTGTAAAAACCGATGCCGCCGCAGCATTCTTGGCTTCTCTTGAGGATCCAAAGCTCACAAGCTTGGGGGAAACTGAGAAAAAGCCTCCCATTGAAATACTTCCTCCTGGGATGCCTCCTCTATCTGCACCTCCAATCGTGATTAAAAAGGCTGGAGCAAAACCTGGCCTCCCTAATGCAGCAAAGGCCTCAAATGGCCCTATAGGTGCTCCGATGGTTCAAGGTGCTCCCATGGCTCAAGGTACTCCTGGGGCACAAGGGGTCCCCATGAACCAAGTTACTCCATCACAGGGCAGCGACGAGGCAAAGCCATCAGATGCTACAGTGGCAGATGCAGCTGCCGCGACTTCAGAAGGCACTGCAGCTCCCCCAGCTGCAGAAGGTACAGCAGCTCCCAGCAGTGAGGAACCTAACGCAGCAGCACCTGGCAATGAGGAAGGCACAGCACATCCAGTCAACGAGGAAGCCACAGCAGCTGGAGTTCCAGATGCAGCAGGCAGCCCTGATGTGCCTGCTCCGGCTGCTCCTGCTCCTGCTCCTGCTACTGTAGCTGTAGCTGATACCAGTAGCTCGGATGCACCTGCTGTTACTCCCAGTGAAGTTACCGTCTCCGCCCCCTCAACCGAGGCACCTGAGTTGACGGATAAGCCATCTTCAACAGAGGCATCGTTGCCACCTCCACCCACTGTTTCTGGTGTATAAAATATTTCTGATTCTTTTAGCGTGTGCCAATTTTTTTGTATGCTGGTGCGTCCGTTCCACTGTAATTTTCCCCGAATACTGTTATAGGTATTTGTTGTCCATGGCATTCAGATTTCGTAGACGCCAGGCAGTATGTGAGTAGCCTTGTACATCTGCTGCCTTCGTCTCGCGAGAACGTGCTACCATTGTGTCACATTGTGTGGGCATAGCTTATGTTGGTTTGTGACCAATCAATAGGACCACAGTTCAATCTTTGCTTGATGAGTTAATTGAGGTGCATCGTCGATATCCTTCTTGCCTAGCACGACCGATTCGTCTCTTGCCGGTTTAACGCAAGTGCTGAGATTTGCAAAATGTCTTGTTAGGTCATCAAACTTGAGAATCTGTGCGTACCGAAAAGGCTCTATGTCGGCCCGGTCAGCAAATACCACATCTTGGGCAGTCGCCCGTTGGTTCGCCCTCCATCGGTCAATCTCATTGGTCGAGGCGTGTCAAAAGCCAAGTAGGCAACAGCAAGGTGACAGAACTATTCTGACTAGCGAATAGGAGTATATATAGGAGACGGCAGCCGACCGGTATTGCTGACTTTGACATGAGGAAATATGTGGCGCAACAGCAGCCGCGGCGCGGTGCAGCTTCCCTGTCGTACGCTCCTCACTCTGCGGTCAGCTGTCACGTATCTGTCACCGTACGGTCGCCGCCGTCAAGCAGCTCCAGTTCACGGAGGGTTCCGTGGCTGCACGTCTCATCCGGCTCGAGTTTTTTAGGCGATAGATATCGGCTGATCTTTTCTCATCTGCAACCGAACTCCTGACCGGCTATAAGATGCAGGTCGCCGCTGCTCGGGCTTTGCGTCTGGGGTTCCCGGTTCGGAGAGATTGCACTGGTGTTGATTGCTCTCCTCAACGTTCCGTGTGTTCCGAGTTCCGAGGTTCCGTTCCATGTCGACGAGAGGGGGCGGCGAGGCGAGGCAGGCGACGGTGAAGATCATCGAGACGGTGCACGTGGAGGTGGACCGGTATAGCTTCAAGTCGATCGTCCAGAGGCTCACGGGGAGGGACGCGCTGGTCGGCGACTACTCGGAAGGGCCCGAGCGTAGATCAAATGAAGAGGCGCCTCAGCGCGCTGCTGCTGGGTATATGAGCAACCAAGCGAGCAAGCCCTTCGCTGATCGCCACTCAAGCAAAGACGAGAGCTGTTGATGACCATCTGTATTTTTTTTTTTGGGGGATTTTGTTTGAAACTTTGTAGGAGCACTTCATATCGTTTAAATAGAGGGAAGAAGAGTACATTGTGTTATTACATTAGATACTAAGATCACTATCTCACAGAACCAAAAATCTCGTTTAATTAGCTAAATCCATGGATGCAAGGCTGCCCACAGGGCACAGGCAACTCTAGCCATCTCTTCTTTGGCCA
>Ga0182004_10001920_pt1 | contig 15819 bp, 12 predicted proteins | sample Sormic07211540_1_FD_120479 | JGI IMG/M metagenome (GOLD analysis project Ga0182004, IMG submission 120479) | Endophyte microbial communities from Sorghum bicolor roots, Mead, Nebraska, USA - 072115-40_1 MetaG | ecosystem: Host-associated > Plants > Roots > Unclassified | place: USA: Nebraska...
CCTTGTCCACGCTTTCCAAGACTACTGCGCTGAAACTTATCTGATGTAATAAATGTGTTACTAGCCTCCTGGGACTAGTATTGTATCACATTTGAGTTCCTGGTTTACCAGGGGCGCTTCACTCCTATAGGTAACGAGCTAAAATCTTGGTTCGCCTCGCGAATTAATGAGTTTCGAGTTTTTCATCAAGCCTTGCCTGTTTCCATCAGGCTTTAAATCAAAATGGATTTATATTATTAGTACTAAAAACAGTATCAAACTATACTCATAGTACTGTTTGTCTCGATGTTATGTTACTCGTGCCACTATTGTCAAACTAGTCCTTGTTTCTCTATAGAGAGCTCGACAATAATGTTTCTAAATTTTCACCTTCTGTTTTAGGTATCTGCCATCATACAACGTTTGCGACACCAAACGGAGGTGATCAAACCAATGACGATAAAGTGCATGGGATCCCAAAACCAGGATCTTAGGTGCAGAATTTGGCATTTTCGTCGTATTTTTGCATCCGCTTATACAACTCGGCAGGATGGAGGGGATACAATACAATGCAACCAACCAAATACACGTACGATAAAGATATGATGTTAATCTGAGGTCAACAGGACAACAAACAGGTGTTTTTCTCCGCATGCGCTCAATGTAATGTTCTTCCATATATTGTTGCTAGTGTCCTCTTGGCTCTTGCGCAAAATACAGTGCAGCTCAGGTTTTAACACCTGCAGATCACGCTACCGTAGTCCGTAGAACTGACCATGCAACAAGCCAACGACAGCTTGACCCGGAGAGCTAGCGTCTGCTATGATAGTCGTGGAGTGATGAAGGGAAGTCGATGCGAGCCTGGTCATGCTGCTTCATTATGAAGGCTCGAACAGAGGTCAGAGCATTCAGCATGCAGCGGCCCAGGTAAATCCTGTCCTGGAATGGGATTAATTAAAACACACCAACGATGAGCAAGATCGCTAGCTTGAAAGGTCAACGATATTACCCTCTCCATCATAATAAATTATAAGTCATTCCAAGGCCTTATTTAGTTTCCAAAAAAATTGCAAATTTTTTAGATTTTCCATCACATCGAATCTTGCGGCACATGCATGGAGCATTACATATAGATAAAAGAAATAACTAATTACACAGTTTACCTATAATTTGCAAGACGAATCTTTTGAGTCTAATTAGTCTATGATTGAACAATATTTATCAAATACAAACGAAAATGCTATAGTGCCTATTTTGCAAAAAAAAAATTGAAACTAAACAAGGCCCAAGAATCTTGGAGAATTAAAATGTCTCAAGTTTGACCAAATTTATATAATAAAATAATAACATTTAGTATTATTAGATTTTTATTAATTATATTTTCATAATATATCTATTTGATATCATAAGTCTTTGTAATTTTTTCTATAGTTTTGATTAAACTTTAAATATTTTAACTCTCTAAATTTTTTAGAATGACTTATAATTTGGGATGAAGGGAGTACGAGGATATCTGTATCCCTCGTTACTGTGCACCGTGAAAGTTCAGGTTTGACATAGCAACATGCCAACATGTTTAAAAAAAAGTGCTCCTTAACGTTCCACAAAAGCAATGAAAAATATTTTCTTTTTAGTGAGTCAAAACTTTTCTAGTTTTGACCACATTTATAGAGTACATCATCTATAAGATCGATTTGGTTTTATTAAGGACCTATTTGGTACAATTCATAATAGCTTCATAGCTGTTGTAAGATGTTTTTTTTGCCAAACAATATTTTTCAAAATAGTTTCATGGGTGAAGTTATTTTTTTCGTTAGGATGAAGCTGAAAAGAGTAGTTTATCCTAACTTTTTCTCTCATTTCTTTCTTTCTTCTATGCATAAAGCTGTTGGCTGTTGGTGAAGTTGTTTTGTCAAACAACTTTTTCAAAACAATTAAACTTCACTTAGAAAGTTGCCCATGAAATTCTTTTCTTAAAAAACAACTTCATTAGCGAAGTTGAGCTGTGCCAAACAGGGTCTAAATTCTCCGTGAAATACGGTATTAATTTGACTTAGAGATGTTTAAAAAATAAGACTAAACTAGGATGAACTAGAAATCTTCCTTAGAAATAAACATGACACCTTTCGAATTGAAGATGACATAAATCTACTCCTAGGTAGTTAGATTGTGAGTACGCCTCTCATCCCAGCCACATGAGTTCGTGTCGCTTCCAACTTAGATTTTCTTTTTTCGATGCTATTTTTTTTCCCTAAATACTATAAAGTTATCATCAGATATGAAAGCCCAATATCGGCTTAGCCAAAAAGACCTATTGGGCTACTTGTTATCGACTCCATGGAGTAAGCTGCATGGCATTTGAAGCCCCTTTCATGTGTGTGAGTGTATCACCTCAAATCTTACTATTATTACTACTAGTTAGTTAGAGGCCTATAACCTCTCATAAAAAGTTAGAGGCTTGCTCATATATGTGTTAAAGAACTCTCATATTATGACCAAAATTAGGAAATTCTAGCGAAAATAAAATGTGTTAATTCTTGTTTTTAATAAATATAAAATGAGAGGTGAAAATAAAATGTACAATGAGCATAAAAAGTTTTAACTTTTGTTTAGGCTACAACTTTATAGCAAGTAATAATATCAAAATTTGAAAGTTGAAACCTACGTTCAAGACTTTACAAGGCATGATCTGCAACAAAATTCACCATATCATAAATTAAGATCTTAACTAAATTTATTAAAGACAGATAATGTGCCATGCAAAGTGGAAAAAACTATATATAGACATGTATGGAAAATGTATATAGTAATTGATAAGTTTATCATAAATAGATAGAGGAGTTTGCTTGAGATGAAATTAAGGCGGTATTTAGTAGGGCTCCCTAGCATAATGTTCGACAAGGCTCAGCCGGGGAGGAACCCTACAAAACAGGTTATGTCACATCATATGTTTGAATGTCAATTAGGAGGACCAAACATAAGCTAACTATAAAATTAATTGCATAAGCTATGACTAATTACGAGACAAATTTATTAAGTCTAATTAATCTATGATTAGCATATTTTACTATAGCATCATATGGATAAGTCATGGATTAATTAGGTTTAATATGTTCGTCTTATGAATTAGTCTTCGTTTATGTAATTGGTTTTGTGATTAGTCTATATTTAATAATCCTAATTACTATACAACAGTGACTAAACTTTAGTCACGTGGAAACAAACACCCTGCACCTCATTGCAGCTGGTAGCAAAAGCTGCAGCCCGCAACACCTAGGGGCTATTTAGTTCCCGAAAAAAAATGTAAAATGCTAATGTAACACTTTTATTTGTATTTGATAATTATTATTTAATTATCAACTAACTAGACTCAAAAAAATCGTCTATCTTAAATTACATCGAACTATACAATTAGTTAATTTTTTATTTATATTTAATGTTTCATGCATGTGTCGTAAGATTCGATGTGACGGATAATCTTAAATACTTTGCAAAAAAAATTCAAGAAGTAAGCAGAGCCCTACTTTAAGGCTATGAATGCGCCTAGATACTACACAATACTCCCTCCGTCCACGAAAGAATCAATTCCTAAAATCTGTGTCAGTCAATTTTTTTTCAATTTTACTAACTTTATGGAAAAGAGTAATAACATCTATAACATAAAATGGCATCATATGAAAATATATTCTATGGTGAATCTAATGATACTAATTTGATACGATAAACCTTTAGAAATTTGGTCAAAGTTTAAAAAGTTTGACTTAAGACAACTCTAAAAATTGATTCTTTCGTGGACTGAGAGAGTATCTACATGTCTATTGTGTTAAGATAATTAACAAACAAAGAGAATGCAATATAGGTATTTTTTAGTCATAGGTATTTAACATGAACATATGTAATGTTTATGCTCCCCTCATTCCAAATTATAAAATATTTTGTTTTTTGTAAATACATTGTTTTTAACTCTATATTTAGTGATGTCTAGTGTATATTAATCATCAAAAGCTACACATGTAAAAGACAAAATATCTTATACTTGGAATGGAGGTAGTTCTAAAGAAAACATTCTTTTTTTTGTGTGTGTGTGGGGGGGGGGAGTATCTCTTAGTAAGATTCTAGTCTACACAAAAGAGCACGGCAGTAGTACTAGCAAAATAGTTTTTTTCAATCCACTAGCCTTAATATATTCATAGCTCCACCTCAAAAGAAATTAATAGAGCTACACCTTGCCTAACTGTAAGTTGGCAGTCGCGCGCAATTACTAGGCGTCGCCTGGTGTACCATTGTTGGCAAGGAACCGAGGCTGTCCACGGGTGCCCTGCTCATGTCCCTTGGGAGCATGGCATCCACCACAGCTACGAATCATTTCCTGAGTTCCTGGCCATGAATCTGATCTCGCATCGCATGCAGCTTCTCATACTCCCACTCCCACCGCAGCATGCAGCAGCAATCGCTGCCGCCGTCAGGTCACCATCGACGCAAGACGTGTTCAAAGGCAACGGCGGCGTTTGTTCTGACGCCAAATGCATGCAGAGGACTTGCCTCGCATATGACACCAAGTGGAGGCACTGAATCAAATCAATTCCTCCATCTCCATCATTGCTGCCTTGGCTGATTTATTGTGAAAGAAAAATACCTCTGAATCTGGTAGATTCAGCTAATAAGCCCAAGCGAACAAGCTTCCTCTTCGAACCCGTGTCCATGGAGATGCAGATGATTGGTCCTGCTCCTGCAGCAGCGCGCGTCTCTCCGGCAGCCTCGCTATCACAAAGCAATGGCCGGTCTCTGCCTCTCTGAAGTGGCCACCGTTTCATTTGCTGGCGATCTCGACGCCGCCGGCGTATCATATCAGTATCACTCGCCGGAAGCTTTCAGTTACTACTAGTGGCTGGGGTTGGCCTGCCTCTAGGAGCAGCCGGCTGCCACCCCTGCCTTTCCGTTTTGCCTGATCTGGCCGTGGTTGCCCTCGGCGCCATGGCAGACGGTTGGGCAAAGAGAGGCTCACCATTCACCACGCACGCATGTGCACAAGGCTCTGAACTCTAAACTGAATTTTCTCCAGCCTTCTCTGTGCTGTGCGTAGTAGTTTCGCGCGTGTGTATTCAGTCATCTCATCTCACTCACGGCCGGCGTGCTCCATCTGCAGGCGCGCATGCCATTAAGTTCTGAAAGCTGCCTGATGAGCCATGCTACTACACTTGCATTGCACACATGTCGTCCTCCACACCACTAATCTCTCTAAAGCCAATGCCATGGGCTGGCTGAAACAGTTACTTGCATTTCCATATGATCACTGCTCTGTCAAGCTAAGTTGTATATATAGTTATATTATATACACCCATTGAGATCTCAGTAATCACTTGTACTAGGTTCCATATGTATTAGTACCAGTAAAAGTAAGTAGTTTTCCATTGAAACAAGAGCTAGCTAGATCATCAGGCACTGGTCATTGCCCTCTCTAGCTACCACCACCATCTCCAATGCCTATTCGGTTCCATGTCTTGGCCAGCGCCGCGAGACACGCCGTCAGCTCATCGGTGCTCGTCTGCCGGCTCATCGCCTACCACCTCACCCCACTGCTGCTCCACCTGACCTACTTCCTCGCCGTCGACCTGCTCGGCTTCCTCGCCTTGGTCCTCCTCAAGCCAAGCAACCCCGGGTACCGTCCGCGCTACATCGACGTGTTCTTCATGTCGACGTCCGCGGTCACCGTCACCGGACTAGCCACCGTCGAGATGGAGGACCTCTCCAGCGCCCAGCTCGTCGTCCTCACCCTCCTCATGCTCCTCGGCAGCGAGATGTTCGTCTCCTTGCTCGGTCTCGTCCTCGAGTCGTCGCGCAACCGACGACAGCAGCAGCGCGACCATCAAGATCACGACAGCAGGGTCATGGCGGCGGCCGCCGTCCGCGACGAGCCGGATCTCGAGGAGGCGAATGGTCCGGCAGCAGCTCCGTCTGCGGATTCGTCCGGCGATGGTGGTGATCGCAATCGCAAGGAGAGCTCCCGCGACGTCAGAAGTTTAGCGCTTGTGGTGTCGGCCTACATGGCCGCGATCCTCGTCGTCGGCTCCGTGCTGGTGTTCGCGTACGTCGCCACCGTCCCGACCGCGCGCGACGTGCTGGCGAGGAAGCGCCTCAGCGCCGCGCTCTTCTCGGTGTTCGCCACCGTCTCTTCCTTCACCAACGGCGGCCTGCTCCCGACAAACGAGAGCATGGCGGTGTTCGCCCCGAACCGTGGTCTGCTCCTGCTGCTCGCGGCACAGATCCTCGCCGGCAGCACGCTGCTGCCGGTGTTCCTCAGGCTGGTGGTGAGCGCCACGAGAGGGCTGGCGAGGGCGTTGTCCTTGTTCACCGGGCGAGGAGGGTCCGTCGAGGAGCTCGTGCCCATGGACATGGAGAAGAGCGCCGCGGCGGCGGGGTTCGGCCACCTGCTGCCGTCAGGTTCGCGGGCGGCGTCCCTCGCCGCCACGGTGGTCGCCGTCGCGACCGCCGCCGCGGCTCTCCTCTGCTGCCTGAACTGGAACTCCGCGGTGTTCGCGGGGCTCACCACCGGAGAGAAGCTCACCAACGCGGTGTTCATGGCCGTGAACGTGCGGCAAGCCGGGGAGAACTCCGTCGACTGCTCCCTCGTCGCGCCGGCCGTGCTGGTGCTGTTCCTCGCCATGACGTACGTCAGTCACGATGCTCCTCCGCGCGAAATTGAAGCATACTACGCAACAATATGTTGTTCGATCATTGACAGATTTTGGCATGCCGACCGACGATTTTCAGGTGCATCCCGGCGTCGGCGACATTGTTGTCGGTGCAGGACGACGGCGGCGAAAAGACAAGGAGCGGCGCCGGAGAACCGGAACGCAAGGATGGAGCCGAGAAGAAGAGGAGGAGGAGACTGTCGCTGAACAGCATGCTGCTGTCACCGCTGGCCTGCAACGCCGCGGCGGTAATGCTCGCCTGCATCACCGAGAGGCGATCGATCGCCGGCGACCCGCTCAACTTCTCCACGTTCAACGTGATCTTCGAGGTGATCAGGTGAGGTGCACACATGCACGATCGACGAACATCACAGTTCACAAACCATCTCATCAGAAGCTTCGTTCTCTGAAACTGACATATGGATTCCTGCATGTGTGCAGTGCTTATGGAAACGTGGGGTTGTCCACTGGCTACAGCTGCTCGAGGCTGCCGCCGCCGCCGGCGACCACCGCCTGCCATGACAAGCCATACAGCTTCTCCGGGTGGTGGAGCGACCAGGGGAAACTGCTCCTTGTTCTCCTCATGCTCTACGGGAGGCTCAAGGGCTTCCATGGACAGCGACGCAGGAGGTGAACTTTATTTGGTGATCGATGACCGATGATGAAGGCCAATGCCGGGATTGGTCGGGGATCAAACTTGAAATTCTTCAAGATTCCATGGGCGATAAGAATGAAATTTCAGAGTGAAATGCGATTGGAAGAAGGATACACACTCCGTGGAGAAATATATATAGAATATAGATTGTAAGTTTTTCTAGAGGTCATAGATAGGGTACTTCTTTTTTGAATAGAGATTATGCTGTTCTCAATTTTGAGGACAACAATAGGAATTAGGAAAAAAGTCTATTTGACCCCTCAACTTTCACGGTCATCTGATTTCTCTTCTTCATCTACAAAACTAGATTTTTGTCATCCTAAACTTTTATATAAACCGTTTGTTTGGTCAATTTGGCACATGTCAGTCGTCCTATGTGGCGCCATGATAACCATGAGCGGGTTAATTCGAACTAATTGATGGTTGGTGGGTTTGCATATCAGACTATAAAATATTTTCCTCAAATAAATACACAAATATTTTTCCATAGAAAAGTTAAAATCCTAAACTTGTAAAATCGGGTTTAATCATAGAAAAATATTTTAGCATAATTTTCCTAAAATCATGATGTATCTTATAGTGACTAACTTGGAACACTTTGAGTCTTATATGTACCCATGTCCCATTTTGTTGTTTATTTACCGGTAGATGCCCTTACTATCTATTACAGTTAGTCTACATTGAAGACTCGAACTTTATAAAGGTTCAAATGACTTTGGCGACAACACAATTTCCATGTAACTATAGCATACTTGATTCTATATATGATCATCTTAGTATGAAAAAGTATGGAGGGTGAAGTGTGGATAACAAGACCCACAAGTATATCAATGAAAAGAACAAAGTAATGCACAACAATTTCATGAAAACTAGAGTATGTGTCACACTGGCCTTTTTATGTGTTCTGGGTGGCCAAAGTTGACTAATTATAGATAACAAGAGCATATACTAGAAAATAAACACAAAAAGGGTCATAGAAGATTCAAATATGTCCAACATAAGTACCATAAGATGGAGCATGATTTTAGCAAACTATGAAAGTGGTTCCATGATTTACACATTTTTTTCCATGTGAGAAAAAAATTCTAGGTATTTTTCAAAAAAACATTTGTAGGACAATGTAATCCTCTCCCCCTAGTACATCTAAAGGCGCGGTATGTAAACTCTATTTCTCTTTAATACAAATGATACATAAATCTTTTATATATTCGAGATAAAAATCACAATCATAATTACCCTAAAAATATCAACAAAGTCCAATTTACCCCTTCTGCATGATGCTCGTTGTGATGCACATCAAATAAAAACTGATGTCCAAAACCACTCGGGTGCAAAAATATGATTTTAAAAGTTAAGGAAGGATAAATCTGTTCTTTCTAGGGGAGATAAAATCTGGTTTTATAAATGAGGGGAGAAATCGCACGACCTAAAAGTTGACGGGTCAAAAGGGTTTCCTCCTACAAATTTTGGACCTTTTGTGTTTCCTTGATGTTGGACCAAGTGTTAAACTCATTAAGCCCAAATAATCTTGGTCCGGCCCACCCACGCGGACCCGACCCAAAACGGTTCACGGGCTCTTCCCGCGCCAGCACGGGCCCAAGAAACCACTACATAAACCCACCCAGCGCTAGGGTTTCGTCCCAGCAGCCCCCCAAATCCCCAAAGCCGCCTCCTCCCTCGCCGCCGCGCTCGCAGGAACCAGCGACATGGGCGTCTACACCTTCGTGTGCCGCAACACCGGCGGCGAGTGGACTGCCAAGCAGCACTCCGGCGAGCTCGAGGCCTCCGCCGCCACCCCCTACGCGCTGCAGCGCGCCCTCGTCGCTGCTGCATCCGCGGCCGACTCCGCCTCCGGCGTCCAGTCGTCCTTCTCCATGGTCACCCCCACCTCCGCCGTCTTCCAGGTCTGCTCGTCGACGCCGCCCTCCCGACCCCCTGGATCTAACGTTTATACTATATACTGTATATTGATGGTAGATGTAGATGCCAAGGTGTCTGTATTCGTTAGCGATTTGGTACTGTTTGGATCGATCAATCGATCACACTTGGTGATCGCGCCTGTATAACAATAGGGTTGTTGGTTCATATTATCGGCTAGAGACCTGATGTTGTTTACCAAAGCAGCTTAATGTTGGCCTGTTGATGATTTATTTGTCTTATATTGGTATAAAAGGTATATAAAACTATAGATTAAAGTGTTTTCTTCTGACCATTAGAATTCTGAGCTGTCGCTGATCTGCAGAATTGAAGGTCCTTCCTCATTTATTTGCATGTATTATGTTACCCACTATCCATATACTTCCGTGTTGTTACTCTGTTTAGCTGCTACTGATTGCTAAAAATTAGCAAAACTAGCCTGAGTTTTGATGTAACAAACTGGTATGCTTGAAACCTGTGTGTTCTGTCTGATTGTAAGTAACATCGTGTATGTTCTAGGATTTACCAAACCTGTGTGGCTGTGTCTGTATGTGGTAGCCTGGTAGGATAGGTACTGTTGCTAGCAGTATAGTTTCTTGATTTATAATTGCTTGACACTAGTTTCAGTGTTACCTGTCTGTTTTTTAAATGAAGAAACCATTGAACGTGGTAGTAATGTTGTTGATGATTAAATACCTTTGCTTTCTATGTTTGCTTGAATCATATCTGTACTTTTGTCTATATTAACATCCTGATGTTCAATACTTATCTTGTGCAGGTGATCGTTGGTGCTGTTGGTGGTGGTGCAATGATGGTTAGCGGCGGTGGCGGTGCTGCCGCCGCATCAGGTGGCGCTGCAGCTGAGGCTCCCAAGGAGGAGAAGAAGGAAGAGGAGAAGGAAGAGAGCGACGACGACATGGGATTCTCCCTGTTTGATTAGAGCTCTGTCACTGTCATTTGGCTCCCATAAGTGGTGGTTTGATCCTATCGCGGTAGTTAATTTTGCTGTCCTGTGAACGTGAAGAACTCTTGGTAATTGTTACAAGCGACCTGTTCCAGTTTATGTGAGAATTTGATATGTTCTGTTTGGAATCAAATATTGTCCTTACCAAGCGGCCTGAATCGGCATTGTTCTGAGCTTCAATTTGTGTGCATGGAACTGTCTACACTATCATGTTAACCTTAGTTTGTTGCAGAGCAATTGCATCTTTGTTTATGTTGGGTGTACATTTTGTATGAGGGGCAGTGACCCCAGAGGCTGTTTGTGTTTGGATCGTGGCGGGGGCTGTTTCGATCGTGCGCCCCTCACGCAGGAGATTGCAAGAGCCCCACAGGCCGCAGAGCTTGCAAGAGACTTGTTTGATTGAAATTAGAACAGAAATCTGTACGACTTGAATTAGGCTCCCTTTGGTCTTGTGAAAATGATTCTTGTGAAGTTCCAGCATTCCAAATAATGTCTATATTCAATTTCACTAATTCGGTCTGACAATTATATTCTGTTAAAAAAATATCAATTATGTGATACAAGATATTGTCAAATAAAAAAATTTAATAAATTGTTTCTGTTTGCTGGTCTGAAAAGTCATGAGTGCAATTACCGTTGACTGATTTATTGTGAGAGGTCTTAAAAGCCTTGTTTAGTTCACCTGTAAATCACGAATATTTTGATCCTAGTTAGTCCATAATTGGACTATATTTACGACAGTAGCGAAATTCAGTCTATTCGCATCTAGGCCTTGTTTAGTTCCAAAATATTTTGCAAAATCGACACGGTAGCTTTTTCGTTTGTATTTGACAAATATTATCAAATCATAGACTAACTAGGTTTAAAAGATTCGTCTCGTCAATTTCGACCAAACTGTGTAATTAGTTTTTATTTTTTATCTATATTTAATACTTCATACATGTGTCTAAAAATTCGATGTAACGGAGAATCTGAAAATTTTTGCAAAATAGGCCCTAAACAAGGCCTAACTTACGCGGTTTGAACACGTACTTAAGTTGTACATAGGCCTGCTCTACACGTAACTTACGGGGTTTGAACACGTAAGCCTGTACTACCCGTGAACAGCCATCGTTGATGTACACGTGTTCAAAGCTGTCGGCGTAAGTTGGACATAGGCCTGCTCTCACCCATGGGACGTCGGACCTGCCCAAGCTGGAGAGGCCGTTTGATCTCACCCATGGGACGTCGCTATTGCCGTAGAGTACTACGTATGTCGACTTGCCATGTGTATCCCCTTGAGAATTTTATGCTTTCTGTCATCTCGAAAGTGCATTTTAATTTATATTTGTCACACCGTGCTTTAAATTTCTCAAGCATGCACATAATTTTTAAAACCCGTAGGACATATTGATTTTGTTACCTCTGTCTTCTATACAAGTTCAGAAAGAGAAGGAGACATTGGACGTGCAAACTAAAACGTCACGAATCAAAGAGATAAGTGCAGTAGGTAATAGACTAAATCGAGTGTTTCGACACGTACGGTTATTATTGAGCAGAGCAGACCCGCACACGCATACGATAGCAACAATTAATCACGCCGCCGGCGCTGGCTGGGCTCCTTGGCCGGTCCTCCGTAGAAGAAGCTGCCATTCTCGACGGGGCTGACGGCGTACGCGTCCGGCATGCTCTCCAGCTTGGGCAGGTCCGACGTCACCGGCGCCGCACGCCCATCGGGGCCGACGACGAGCTGGACGCCGCTGACGGACGCGGCGGCGGCGGATCCCGGCAGGTAGCCGCTGCCCATGGGCGGCGGCGGGCGCGGTCACCATGCCGCCGAACCGCACGGCCGCCGCCTTCTCCGCGAAGCCTCCCGTGAAGAGCGACCGGGGGAAGCGGCCGATGGGCGCCGGTTCACGGTTCAGGCCCGCGTGCACCACCCAGTCTCCCGACGCGCCGCCCTGCTTGACGATCTTAAGGTTCAGGTTCTGCTTGGTGCCGCCGCCCTTGGGATTGGGAGGGGAGACGTTCTGGATCACGTCGCCGGGAGCTATGGCTGCGCCTTTCTCCGCCTGGAATCCGGCGCACCGGCGGTGCCTTGTCCGTGCTTCAGCTCTGTGAAGCCATACACATCCAGCGTGGCGATGAACCCGTAGTAGCCATCCGGTGTGGCCTCAGCTCCATGGAACGCGAACTAAGTAGAGTACAGTAGGTAACAGGAATAATTTAGATTAATGATACCACTGGCGGAACCAGGGCCAGTGCCCCCCCACCCCACCAAAGCACAGTGATTTATTTAAAATATCTATATTGATATTGATATTTATAGCAAAAAAAATAATTTTACCTATTTTTTATTAAAATATAATGGTTTTGGTAAGAAATAGTGTGATTTTTTAAAAAAATTTCTTTAAACTATGATTATATATTTGTTTGATCCTCTTAATCAAAATCGCCGATTCCGCCAATAAATAATACAATGGATGGATATGAACTCACATAGGTCGGGTCGGCAGCACCAGGAGCAGCAGCAGCCGAATCCAAACGAGGAGAGACGTGGTCGACGAATCCTCGGATCAGGTTAGTCGTCGTCTCGTTGATGGCCGAATGCAACCTCTGATGACGACTAAAAACCTCCGGGTTCTTTGGAGATGCTGCATCGGCCCTAGGGGCTACAAGTAGAAAGCCTAACAGGGCTGGTAGGGACAGGGTGACCTTGAGGATCCTCCAACCCGTCATCATCTCGATTATTCTCACGTAACAATATCCAGAATGCGTGCGGAGATTGTGGTATGCCAATGCCAGGCCAGGCCACTATATATAGCGACTGTTGAGATGCACAAACTAAAATAGGTAGCTAAATTTAGCTGCTAGGCATTCAAACAGCATAACTAAAAGATCAGCTAAAATTTTGTTGGGTTTAGCTATTTCAACCTAGCTAAAGTCAGTTAAAATTTAGCTGAGTCTATTAGCTGGAGCATCCAAGCAACTAAAGTTTAGCTGAGTTTAGCTATTTCAATCTAGCTAAAGCCAGCTAAAATTTAGCTAAGTCTATTAGACTAGAGCATCCAAGCAGCTAAAGTTTAGCTGCGTTTAGTTATTTCAACCTAGCTAAAGCCAGCTAAAAGTTAGCCAAGTCTATTAGCTGGAGCATCTAAGTAGCTCAACTAAAATTTAGTTAGAAAACTTTTAGTTGGCTAAAGTTTTACTGTAAAATTTTAGCTAGCTAAATTTGAGTTGGATGCATTTAAAGAGTCCTATATATGGCAACGACGTGCATTCATTACAACAGATTGATTATCAGGACAGCCATGATACTCAGGCCTTGTTTATTTCCATCAAAAAACTCAAATTTTTTTAAGATTCTCCGTCACATCGAATCTTTAGAGACATGCATGGAGTATTAAATATAAACAAAAATAAAAAGTAATTACACAATTTGGTCGAAATTTACGAGACAAATCTTTTGAACCTATTTAGTCTATAATTAGACAATAATTACCACAAACAAATGAAAATGTTACAGTGTCGTGAAATTTTTTACTTCATCAACTAAACACGGCCTCATTTGATTTGGTTTCTTTCCGCCGCAATAATCACGACATGATCTTCTTAGTGTCCCTCTCGGTATCTCGCTTTCATTTTGATGCGGAAGCAGTAATAAGCGAGATATCGAGAGTAAAGTTTAGCTTGCCATCTTGATTTTTCCTCCCAGGTAAGTTTGGTTTTGGCATGCATACGTTGTATATTCTTCTCCAAGGAAGACTCTCTCTCTCTCTCTCTAGATCTCTGATCTGGCTCTACTCCAGGTCTCCCTTCTATCGTAATTCGTAATAAGACTGGTTGCTCATATATTTGTCCATCTTGTTGCCTTATCAGCTACAGTGTTTAATTGATTATCTGTATGAGAACGTACATATCGCATGATGAGGTAAAGGTGTGTAAATAAGGATCCAAAAAAAACGATGAAGTGACAATGGTAGTAGTAATAATTATATTTATTGTATAAGTATGTTTTAATAGTCTTATTTTTCCCTTATTAAGGCTTAATTAGCTCTCAAAACACTAATATCACTAATTACATGCTAATCATATCGTCAACTGGTAGCCACCTCGCATCGAGCGATCGAGCTAGGCCCACGGGGAATGAAAATGAAACTCGTTTACTAGGAGCCAGACTGAGCTCCTTTGCATCCTACGGAATAGACTTCAGATTTTGGTGCAGGCAACCACACAGCTGAAAATGCATACATAGCTCATAACCACTACCAGAAACGTAGGCTTTTGCTGAATGCCGCAGCCTTTGCTGAGTGGCAAAGCTTAGCGAGTGCTAGATCTCACACTCGGCAAAGATCTTTTTGCTGACTGTCTGGCACTCGATAAAGAGGGGCACTCGACAAAAGGTGTATATTCTTTTTCATATAAAGGGCTTCTTGCATGTGTCCATATATACCTATGGGCTTGTAGCCTATAGATGGCCACATAGGCCGGGCCGATGGCTCACACACGATCTACACAATCGGGTTGTGCTTAGTCCATTATATTGTCAATCTATCTCACCTTTTTTCATAGTACGTTTACATATTAATGTTTAGGAAAATTTCTTGTCTTTTTATATACACCTTTTCATTTTTCTAGAGGTAAACATAATTCTTTTAAGCATCTAGAAATATTTCTTGCTCTTTAAACATTTTTTGTTCATTTTCGTGTCTCAATCTACCAATAGGATTTTATTTTAGAGGCTTAGAGATATTTTTGCGTGATTTAAAACCATTATCAAGTATTTACCAATTTTCTGATAAAATTAAAAAAAAGGATAATACCGTCTTCAAAACCATCCTGAATTAGGGAGAGGGGGTGGGGGTGGGGGTTAATTTGAATAGTTTAAAAGTTTTTAGGGACCAAAATATATGTCTGTGATGAATGAACAAAGGCCTTGTTTAGTTTTCAAAAAATTTCAAGATTCTTCATCACATCAAATCTTGCGGCATATGCATGGAGTATTAAATATAGATGAAAACAAAAACTTATTGCATACTTTGACAATAAAATAGCGAGATGAATCTTTTGACCTTAGTTAGTTTATGATTGGATAATATTTCTCAAATAAAAACGAAAGTGCTACAATACCCAAAAACGGAAAATTTTGGGAACTAAACAAGGAAAAACCCTCAAATAATTCGGTCCACACCTTCTTGCGCGCGTCGTTGCCTCGCACAACAGGCTTTTTTTGCGACACTGGGTGTGTTTAGATCCGATGTTTTTTATTTTGATACTGTAATACATAAGTTTGTATTTTGACAAACATTATCCAATCATAAACTAACTAGGCTTAAAATTTGTTTTTTGCAATTTATAGGTAAATTATGTATTTAATTATTTTTTATTTATATTTGATGCTCTATACATTTGCCGCAGCACGTTGCTGCTAGTTATAATATGTGTTACTTTTAGAGTGGCGCGGTTGATCCAAGTTTAGTTCAAAAAAATTTGCAAAATAGGAATAGTAACACTTTCGTTTGTATTTGACAAATATTATCCAATTATGTACTAACTAGACTCAAAAGATTCGTCTCGTCAATTTCGACCAAACTGTGCAATTAGTTTTTATTTTCGTCTATATTTAATACTTC
>Ga0182004_10001921_pt1 | contig 15816 bp, 16 predicted proteins | sample Sormic07211540_1_FD_120479 | JGI IMG/M metagenome (GOLD analysis project Ga0182004, IMG submission 120479) | Endophyte microbial communities from Sorghum bicolor roots, Mead, Nebraska, USA - 072115-40_1 MetaG | ecosystem: Host-associated > Plants > Roots > Unclassified | place: USA: Nebraska...
GAGAGGGCTTCAACCAAATCTTTCTGGTTCATATGCAAGAGCTGTATAAAATTTTGGAGCTGTACAACAATAGCTAGCAAGTGGAGTTTTGCATAGCTATGTCCTAGGCTCCCAGTTTTTTCTTTCGAGCAGCAAATTGACAAAAAATTGCTGGACGTATATTAGTAGAGAAGAAAAGGCAACATATGCAACAACTAATTATAAAAGCATCACAACAATAAATTCCCACCTAAAGATAAATGACAGCTAGAGAAGTACAACAACAATGCAGAACTGATAAAACCACTGTAGGGCAAGCAAGTACAAATCCAACATGCACGACGCAACATTATAAAAGAAGGGGTGTGGGTTCCTCTTAGGGTTACTTGGATACACCCAATCCCCATGACCATTAAGCTCTTGTGCATCAATGGAACACAGGCAAAGTGTAGCATGCTGTTTTCCAAGCCCCCAAATCAAATCAAAGTCATGTAGCTTTTCTTCTAATAAATTAGCCTGGTGAAACTATTTCTAACTTTTCGTAAAAAGCTTGTCAGACCATCTTTAGTGGGGGTTTTATGACCCAGTTTCTAACACATATATATTTTAGAAACAGTGCAGAAGAGTTTCGTAGAGATGAAACTCTCTCTACTCCTATAAAACTCTTTATCATCTCTCTCCATTAATACAGTATCACATCAACATATTTAATGTGTATGAAACTCTAACGTAACTCTATTGAGACTGACCTTAGTTGCTCCTAGAGCACATAGGTAGCGGCATGTCCCATGTAGCCTGCTCATTTGTGATGGTACATAGTTCTTCGTGTGGATGCAAAACATAATGCTTAGGCCCTGTTTAGTTCCCCATTCAAAATTTTTTCATCCATCCCATCGAATCTTTGGACACATGCATGTAACATTAAATGTACATAAAAAAATAAACTAATTGCACAGTTTGGTTGAAAATCGCGAGACAAATCTTTTAAGCCTAGTTACTCTATGATTAGCCTTAAGTGCTACAGTAACCCACATGTGCTAATGATAGATTAATTATGCTAAATAGATTTGTCTTACAGTTTTCTGACGAGCTATGTAATTTGTTTTTTTATTAGTTTCTAAAAACCCCTCCCGACATTCTTCCGACATATCCAATGTGACACCCCAAAAATTTTTATCTCCAATGCCTTAGTAATTTTCTAGGTAGTGGAGTCTCTAAAGGTGGAGTCATAATTTTGATGCTTTAGCTCCAGCTTCCACGGTGCTAGAGCTGAAGCGGCTTCCATGGTGCTAGAGCTAAAGCGGCGCCAAACACGACCTAAGATTTATATAATTGTGTAGCCTCATGTTCATGTTGATCACCATTCTTTTGTGGCGTGGCAATTTTAGGGCCCACATTTATCTACCCTGTTCAATGAAGAAGTAAATATATCTACAGATGGGCGACGATACGATTTTTTATATAAAATAAATTTAACACAACTGTGGATGTATTCATGGATATTTTTCTCTAAAATATCTGTAATAAAGTTGTCTATACTATATGTACTTGGTTGATATGGGGCCTGCTTGGTTGGGTTTCAATAAAATTAAGACAAACCTATAAACTTTGGCTATTAATTGGTTCATTACCAAAAAAATTGGCACACCAATATTTATGGTCAAAAACATGGCAAAACCACTAGAAACTTCTTCAATCTCATAAGAGGAAAAAAAAGGATCACTACTATGTCATGGCACTCGACCAATTGCATTCTTACATTTTTTTGTCCTAATTTTGGCAAGCCTTCATTCTAGCAAGTCATAATTTTGGCTTGACAAGTTTTGGAACCAACCAAGCAGTTAGGCTCATAATATACAAAGGCATGCAACACCATTTTTTTATTTTTCAGTAGTATATAGTAGAAGGAATTGTGTGGTCTTTTATAATGACACACGGCTAAAAGGCTCTTTTAATTGTGTGCCAAAAGAGTACACAATATCAGCATCACAAATATACCAAAGTTATGAACAGCGTAACAGGCAGGGATGATGATCCATGGCGAGTTGAGAGTGCGACCGACCGGGAGCTAGCAGTACAAAGCAAGCTACTACTAGACCATGCAACGCAAATGGAGGCCGGAGCTGGTCGATGAGCTTAGATCTTGCCGCGCGGGCCCGGCTGCGGCGGCTGCTGCGGTCCCTTCTTGATCGGCAGGAGGTCCGGCGACGCCGACGCGCTGACGTAGGCCAGCAGGGAGCCCCCGCCCAGCAGCAGGAACTTCAGCAGCAGGCCTCTCTTGGTGAACGGAGCCGCGAACGTCTCGAAGAACTTGCTCTGGTGACGTGAAAAATAAGAGGTTAAAGTTAGGTTTGACAGCCCATATCATTGTCCTAAACGATTTCTTTTACGAGAGTATGGAAGAATAACTGCAGGAAATTGGATGAAATGGAAGCATCACCTGGAGCGGGTTGTAGGGCGAGGGAGCGTCGGAGCCGTAGAGGTCCCACTGCCCGGTGGTGTTGCCGATGTCCTCGAGGTCGAAGTAGACGCTCTTGTCGCCGTACTTGGCCACGACGGCGGCCCTGCGGGTGGAGCGGCAGGCGGCGCGGGCCGACGACGGCCTGCTGGCGACGGCGAGCTTCCTGCCGGAGATGGAGCTGCCGGAGAGGCCCTTCACGGCCACGGGCTGCACGGAGACGGCGGCGGCGAGGGAGGCCATGGCGCGCGCACTGGCTGTTGTGTTGCTCACTGGTGTCCCAGTGCGTACTACGTGCACAAACTTAATTCGGTGGAATCGTATCGTGCTGAGGATTTTGGGATTTGTTTGGGAGGTTGTGGCCGCCTCGCATGGCGCGAAGATGCCCGAGAGACCCATAGGGAGTGTGCCACGTGGCCTGCTCTGGATAGGCTTATCCTCATCTCCTGATTCTGCTGCCAGCTGACCTGGCAATACTTACCAACATGGAGACCCTTTTTTTTTGGAGGAATCTGCTTGGGCTTGTCCAACCGCCTTACAGGCCAAATGGGCCCAAAACCTCTGTTGGATTGCACGCCGGAACAGCCCATGAGCGACTCGTCGACAAGGTCCACACGGCCCACGCTGCCCTGTACTGTACGGCGCCCCGGTTGGTTGGCCCTGGTAGGCAGCGTGCCCTGGTGATGACGCAGCTGGCCTGGAGCGACGGGACGAGCCGCACCCGCACCTCCCCGTTCGTCTTCCTCGTTCAGGCCGAGATCCACTGCTCACTGCACCGAGCCGAGAGCGGGGGTAGGCGGGCGCGCGGGCGATCACCGACGCCGACGCGGCGCCCCCACGCGCCAACGGCCGAACGCACTCTCTCCCTCCTCTCCGTCCGTTGTGCTCCCTGACCCAACCCAACCCTACCCTACGCACTCCTCCCTCCGGCTGTCCCGCAGCAGCTACATCTCCCCTCCCGCCTCGCCACTCGCCACAGCGCGGCGGGAGCTCGCTGAGCTGAAGAGCTTCCCTTGCTCCGCGGTCGCGTCGGCTCGGTCCCCTTCCCCGCCTCACGTAGTCTGGCGCCTGGCGGGCTCAGCTGATCTGGTCACCGAGGCGAGGTTGCGGGGTGTCCAGATCCCGCTCCCGCCCGCGCGCGTGGATAGGGTGTGGCCGGTGGATCGGCCCGAGATCTAGGGCCGCCAGGTGCGGTGGTGGAGGCCGTGAGCCTGTGGTGATCGGAGTCCGGGGACTGGGATGGCGTGGTGGTCCGGGAAGGTGTCGCTCGGCGGCCTGCAGGACATTGCCGGAGCCGTCAACAAGATCAGCGAGAGCGTGAAGAACATCGAGAAGAACTTCGACAGCGCGCTCGGCCTAGAGGAGAAGCGCGACGATGAGGAAGGTACGTACGACACGGGGCCACTAATGCTGCAATCCTCTGTCCTGCCATTCGCCTAATTCAGTGTATTGGGGGTGCATTGGTGCGTGGTTGCCTGTGTATTAACATTGTAACTGTTGATATGACACTGTGATAGGGTAGTCAATGGTGTTAGTGGTTATGTCCAATTGATATTTGACAGATCCTTGTTTGTGGAGAATGACATGTGTTCTTTGCTTATTGTGACTGGATTTTGACAAAAAAAAGCGCCTACCACCTGTTCAATTTCCACGTGTAGTCAAAATTCAGTCTATTATAGTCTGTTCAATTCTGTACTGTTGATTGGTTTAGGCATCTTTTCAAACTTATGTCCTCTTAAAAGTGTTGGAACTGTAACACTTTTTCACTCTGTCTGAATTGCTGATATATGTAGGATTGATTGGTTTAGGCGGTTCAAGCAATGGCTTTATGCATGCCTGTTTTTCACTGATTGCTAGTGCTGGCTAAGAGCTTCCCAGTGGAAGTATTGTATTTTTGTTCACATGGCCATCTGGATGCTCAAATAAAATGTTTCGTTTTTTTGGTAATGCAGCATCAGGATCGCGGACATCCAACTCTGATAGAATAGGATTCTTCAATCCTGTCATGGCTTTCATGGGACACAATGGTGAGGAGGATGGCACTGAGGTATCAGAAAAGCCACAATCTCCAAAGAATCTGTCAGCAGAGGAAGAAAATCATAGCACCCCAACTAAGAAACAGATATCTGAGGTAGATCCTTCTGAAGTATCAGGAACAACATCTCCAAAACAGCCTTCAAAATCAGAAGAATCTCATAGTATCTCCAATGAGTCACCTGTTTCTATGGCAGATGTTTCTGAGCAGTCTATGATACCACAAACTCCAACACATCCTTCAGTAGCAGAAGAAAAAATTGATGTCTCCACTGAGGCACCTGCATTAAAGGTGGGTGATGCTGAAGCGCCAGAAACATCACAATCTCCAGGACATCCTTCAACAGTGGAAAAAAACCAGGACCATGAAGATAGTAAACATTCTGGTCCCAGTGATGAATCAGAGCCAAATCAGCTTAGAGAGTCTGCCGGAGACTTACCTGATGGTAGTGCATCTTCTTCGTCGCCTACCAAAATAGATAAATCAAGTGACACCGAAACAGGGGAATCTATTCATACAGGAAAGGAAGACACATCTGATGGGAACGCCTCTCAGTCACAACCAGCAGAATCCACGCTAGCTAGTCCAGATAATATAACTGAAGCTGACGACAAGATTGCTCAAGAATATGATGCCCCAAAAGAACTCAGTAGCCCACAGGAGAATAGCGATACAGTAGACAGAGTTACTCATCTTGAAGTCAAATTACATGATGGCAATATTAATACTGAAAAAAGTGAGGATGAAAGGAATAAGATGGAGGCAGGGGAAGCATCTGTTGTTGTACAGGAGGATAATGTAATGGAGCAACCTGAAGACTTAACGTCAAAGTCCATAACTGCAGTGCATGATTCACATTTGCAGAATGAGTCAGTGGTCAGTTCGACAGATGTACCTGCTGGACTTGGGGGAGTAGGTCCTGCAAGTGATTTTACAAAAGAAGAAAAGATTCCAGAATCTGTTAGAAGCACAGATTCTCAAATTCTGGGCTCTGTTGTTTCTGTCGCTGAGCTAGAGAAATTAAGACGTGAAATGAAGATGATGGAAGCTGCATTGCAAGGTGCTGCAAGACAGTCCCAGGTATCATTTCCACATGCCCAAATCTGTGTGGTAGCAATTCAGTTAAAGCTTGTGGAGTTGTACTCTATAAAAGGTACTCCACATGGGAGTGAACCTTTTAAATCTGTGAATTTGTACTTTTCTGTGGAAAATAAGGGAAGCATTTTAGTAATTCTGTATAGTTCATGTTTTATAATTGTTGCATGGACATTAGTACAGTTGAAACATTTAATAGGTCCTGGTGCCATTTGTCATTTGGTTTCAACATACGCAGCTCTTTGATCGCCTAACAGCATGTAATTCTTTCCACAGTCCAAAGCTGATGAAATTGCAAGGTTGATGAATGAGAATGAACAACTAAAATCAACAATCGATGATCTCAAGGTATGTTTGTCAGCATATTTTCCATATTTTGCCTTGCAGCCGCAGTTATTATAATGTCTGAATTTAGTACTTCCTACTAAGTTTAGTAAATAAAACTATGTGAAAAATAAACAAGATCAATGTTGAAAAAGTATTCTCTGTATCAATCATTAGTGCTGTAGAGCACTACCACATTTTAAATTTTTTGATTGATCGGTTTCTGATATGATCCAGAGTAAGTCATCTGAAGCCGAAATGGATGCACTTAAGGATGAATATCACCAAAGAGTAGCAACTCTTGAAAGGAAGGTGAGGCACATAACCACTTTCTTCTTGTTACAAGATATTTCTATTGCCAATTGGTGATTGCATATGGCTTCCAGATTTGGTAGTAGTGACCATTTCAAAGGGGTAGGTATACAATGCTATGATTTGGACATGTTATTATGTAGCGTCTAGTATTGAGGATTTATTGGACATGCTACGATTTAAAAGGGGTAGGTACACAATGTAGCGGCTAGTGTTGAGGATTTATTTGGCTGTTCATGCATTTATTCTAATTCAGTTTTGTTCAGACAGTGTTTAATGCTAAAAGGAGAAACAATAGTAAGATGCATTGTTAAGATCATTAGCATGTTTTCAAAATTAGAAAAGAAGAGATCATTGAAATGCCACAGCCAGAACGACACAAGTTACTACAACACCTTTCTGTGTCTTTTTCTTTCCTTTCTGTTTCCTGGGTCAAAGTATAGAACTATTTTCTTTTGATGTGTTTCATGACATCTATACATCATCTTATCCTCATGCGTAGGGTATAAATTTTATCATTTGTGTGCCTTGATGTATATAGGTGTATGCCTTGACCAGAGAGCGTGATACACTAAGGAGAGAACAGAATAAAAAAAGTGATGCAGCTGCTCTTTTGAAAGAAAAGGATGAGATCATCAATCAGGTCATGGCTGAAGGTATGTAGAACCTAGTATATATTATTCTTGTTCTACTATGTTTATTGTGAACCAATGTTAGATTCTCATTATTCAAAGAACTGTCCCATTATAATGTCGTGAATATACAAACAATTATTTCATTTGTTGAAATTCTGATGACCCGTTCAAGCACTACTGCACTAGTACCACCATATATTGCATCATATCGTGATGTCCCTTCTTATTCTGCTTTACTCCAGATGCACAAATAGGTGAGCAATCTACTGACATCAACATCTTGTTTTTATTAATAAACAGGTGAAGAACTATCCAAAAAACAAGCTGCGCAAGAAGCTACAATACGAAAACTGAGAGCACAGGCATGGACTAGAACTCTACGCTTTGTTCAGATGATAAAAATGCCTTCCTCAGTATGACTAATTATAGTACTTCTTTCGTTCTTTTGTTGAAGCTAGATTCGTGAGCTTGAAGAAGAAAAACAACGTCTGAACTCAAGGATCCAGGTAAAAAAGAATATTAACTTGGTATATTTAGTATGATCCAAACCAAGTTCTTTTGCTGTTGATGTTGGTGATGCAATGTGATTAAATTCTGCTTACCTTTTGGAACATCATGAAAAATGTGTACCTTTGCTGGATTTCATAATATGAAATCAGTTTTCCTTTTCCCCCTCCTTATGACTTCTGTTTTTGACGTGATGCAGTGGATACCATTTAAACTGTGCTTCATTTGTATTTCATGATAGTTACAATCAAACAAGCTTACCAGGTTGTTTGCAGTTTTGTGTTTTAGTTGCAATTAAGCTTCCCCCCCTTATTATCTTTAGATTAGATAGATGGAGCAATGTTAGTTTGGCGCCCTGAACAAGATGTTATGTTTCGTTTAATTTTCTGTCCACAAAAGTAAGCATGTACTTGACAATTTATGACTAAGCAGGTTGAGGAGGCTAAGGTTGAAAGCACTAAGAGAGACAAGGCAGCAACTGAGAAGTTGCTTCAAGAAACAATAGAAAGAAATCAGACTGAACTTGCAGCTCAGAAGGAGTTCTACACCAATGCTCTTAATGCAGCTAAAGAGGCTGAGGCATTGGCTGAAGCAAGAGTCAACAGCGAAGCCAAAGTTGAACTGGAGAACCTTTTAAGAGAAGCTGGTGAAAAAGAAAATATGCTGATTAAGACAATCGAGGAGTTGAGGCATTCTCTCACCCGACAAGAACAGGAGGTAAATGTTATATCCAGATCTTTTCTCTTAACTGTCAATAGAAGTAAGACTGTAGGAGTACTTTACTTGTGGACCTAAATATAATCTATGCCATTTAGTTATTTGCCTCAATAACAATGATCTATTTGGCCATCTACCTTGTATAGCCGTCTGATGTCAGTTTCATTGATTAACTGTTTCTTTGTGGTTGTTTCAGGCTGCTTTCAGGGAAGAAAGACTAAAAAGGGACTATGATGATCTTCAAAAGCGGTATCAAGTAAGCAAGGCGCTTCTTTGTTAACTGTTGTCAAGAAGTAAAATGGTAATGAACCATTTCTCACTTTCTTCATTATTTTATTTTTTAATACTTCAGGCCAGTGAACTTCGTTATAATGAACTAGTGACACAAGTTCCCGAGTCTACTAGACCGCTCCTAAGGCAAATTGAAGCAATGCAGGTATTGGTCCCCTGTATTTGGCCTTTTATTAAAACTTGTTTCATGTTTCTTTTGTTGTTTGTTCTTGGTCTATGTGTCGCACTTCTGTTTTATTTCCATATTGGACTTGTCCGCTTGTATTGCTTTTTCAGTTAATCAATTGCATGTTAATATTCACAGGAGACAGCTGCTCGAAGGGAAGAAGCTTGGGCTGGTGTGGAGAGAACCTTAAACTCTCGCCTTCAGGTTTGTAAAAAAAATATCTTGTGCATGAATGCAATGAAGAAAACTTGAATTATAAGGTTTCTGTCTTTTCTTAACACATCATGTATAATCTGTTGTTTTGCTTGAATATGCAGGAAGCAGAAGCTAAAGCTGCTGCTTCAGAAGAAAAGGAGCGGTCTATAAATGAGCGACTGTCGCAAACTTTATCCCGGATAACTGTTCTTGAGACCCAGGTTGGTGTATCAATTTCTAGCAAAACAAAAATATGCTAATATTAGTGTTAAAACCTCACTTTCAGAGTTACAGTCAAGTAATTTTTGGGGTGACTATTGAGTCATGCAGATTACAATTCTTAGAACAGAGCAGACACAGCTGAGCCGATCTCTTGAAAAGGAGAGGCAGAGAGCATCTGAAAGTAGACAGGAGTACCTAACAATTAAAGAGGAGGCAGCAATGCAAGAAGGACGGGCTAAACAGCTCGAAGAAGAGATAAAGGAGCTTAGAGCTAAGCACAAGAAGGAGCTGCAAGAAGCTGCAGAACACAGGGAACTGCTTGAGAAGGTAGTTAATTGCGATAGTTTCAGAAAAAATAGTTGGACCACCTATGTATGTTATTAGTTTTAGGACTGTATGAAAGTGATGTTTTCCTGCCAATTTTGTTAATTTCTCTAGAATTTATGACTTAGTAAAATGGTTAGTTTATGTCATATAAAACAAACATTGATCTCTGGTATAAGCCTTTTTTAGGACCATTGTTTTTTTCTTAGTCAAGCAATTTTGTTTTATGTCATTGATCATATTGTTGCTACTGAAAAGGTCATAAATGATCAGATCAGTTTAAGTTGCTTGTTGGTACTTGAATAAACATAATTTCAATGTATGTGATATTTTCTTTCATGAATTACAGGACCTTGAAAGGGAAAAGGCTGCCAGAGCAGAAATTGAGAAAACATCTTCCCGTGAAGCACCTAAAGTTCCACTTCCCGATCAGACAAGTATGCCTTTTATTTTCATACCAATTAATTTAGGCGAGTTAGACCCAACTTTGCCTCTCGTTGTTACCTTACGATTCTTTTTAACTGTTTCCTATTTTGCTCTTTGAAGGAAATGCCCCTCTCAGGAAGCTGTCTAGTTCTGGCAGTATAAATAGCCTAGAAGAAAGCCATTTCCTTCAAGCATCGTTGGATTTATCTGACAATGCTTCATTAGAGAGGCGAATGTCTTCAGAAAGTAATATGTCGTATTATCTGAGGACCATGACTCCAAGTGCTTTTGAGTCAGCACTTCGTCAAAAGGATGGAGAACTTGCTTCTTACATGTCTCGCTTGGTATGTATAAGCATCCTTCTGATATTTTTCCTCAAACTGTTTAGTTAGCACCCCAAGTTTTATCACCTTTGTCTCGCTGGTAAACAATCATAGTAAACTTTTTGATGTGGTAGTTGATTATTAGAACTACGAGCTGCAGTAATTACAAGCTTGCAAATTAATTGATGAGTTTTCTTGTAATTAAGTTCATTCATGTCCATAAAAATATCTTTCACACAGCTTTTTTTTTAAAAAAAAAAAAAACTGACTTTGCAACTTCCAAATTGCCAGACATGATTTGGCAACATTTTTTTTGGGCCTAAACTGTTTTCTCTCTCTCTGTGGATCAGTTGTTTGTGTGTGGTCGTACACCTATACCTCCCACGTTCAAATACTTGTCGAGGCAAATTGGGTGTCAATTTTCTTGAAATAAAAGCTTCCTTGTTCCTCCTGGTTGGTCTAGTTTTTTTGTTCAGTGTCTTCCTGGCTAACTTCTACTGAGCAGTATCTAGAATTTAGCAGGGAAGTTATTGGCACTTGGCAGAAAATGATATCTGCTGCCAACCTGTGCCCCATCTTGCACTTGTTTAAAAATCCTTAGCACCTTCATATTCATGCATCACACACATCTTTCATGTTCAGAAGTGAAAATTATTCCTTCGGGTGGTCTTGATCATATTCTGATAAAGAAATGTTCCTACAATATTTGAAGTCATATGTGCTGGGCTGCTGGCGACCTTTCTAGTTCTATTATTTCTTTCATACTTTTTATTATAATATTCATTAAGACAGCAGTCACTCAAACTTCATTATTCGTTTTCATTTATCATTTTTGTTACTCGGATTTGATCTGCGTCTTCTTCTTGGAAGTAATGTTGTTGTGTGTTTCAGGCCTCGTTGGAATCTATTCGGAATTCACTGGCAGAGGAGTTGGTGAAAATGACAGAACAAGTAAATCCTGACGATCTAATGAGTGTTTTACACCTCTATCTATATTTTTGTGTGCAAACTGAATTGAACTTTTATGCAGTGTGAAAAGTTACGGACGGAAGCCGCAGCTGTGCCTGGCTTAAGGGCTGAATTGGAAGCTCTGAAACAAAGGCACTTTCAAGCTCTAGAACTCATGGGGGAACGTGATGAAGAGGTGTTGCTCCTATGCTACACATCATAAGCTTCACTAATAAGCTATACAAAGCACCCTTGGTTTAACTGCTGTGTTTCTGTTTACATGTTTTTCGGGGTACTTAGACCAAACTAGGCTTAAACGTTATTTGGGTGAACTCTGCCAACAAGCATAAGCTTATGAATATTGCATGTTTATCAGTCAGACAAAAACTAGTTTGTTTTATAGGGTGGGGAAACAAAACTTTTTTCAGTGTAGAGGGGGTATGAACTCAAGCAAGAGTTAGGCAGAAACATTGGTTAACATTTAGGTAAGCTATAAGCTAGATTATGAACAATGGTTGTAACAACATACAGTTTGGATTTCGAACACTGCAGTTCAGTTAGAAAATAAGAAGTGATCTAATTTATTCTATGTTTTTGAAATAATTTTTACTGTGTAAAAATACCTTTTATTATATGCTTACTTTAATTTGATGCTGTTTTGCAGTTGGAGGAGCTAAGAAATGATATTGTTGACCTAAAAGAGATGTACAGGGAGCAGGTCGATCTTCTTGTTAGCCAGGTTTGAAGCTTGCTTGCCCATTTATTTTATACCTTCCATTGCAAAGGCCTAAAGTGTTGTTGCCCTAAACCCTGGTTTTATTTCTTAACAGCTCCAGGCATTGGGTGCTCGTGTATAGTGCTGGTAAGGATTTGTCGTGCCATCTAATTCTTGTCCAGTGGTCGGGCAAGGCAAGACAGGTCTACGACTTGAGCAGGTTTTCTTTGAAGTTTTGTGACCATACAACGGCACTGAAAATATTCCTTTGTATACATCTAAAGTCTAAACACCTTCGTGGTCGGGTTTAGGATGATACGTTGTTGTATACTAGATGTAGTTTCACAGTTTTACGCGCATTCTTTGTGATTTGTTTCCATTGAAATGTATGAAAATTTGAATCCACTTGCAAGTGTCCCTCAGAGGAATGCAATCAATCAATAATATCGAGAGCTCTTTTTGTCCCTTCTTGTATGTTGCCAGTTCCATTCTTGGAGATGATGTGGAACTGTGGAAGGCAATAGTTCAGTTCCTTTTATCGCTAGTTTTGTTCTTTGAGTTTCCGTCCTTTTCTCTTATTTCCTTTCCAATTGTTAGTTTGTAACCAAAGATATAAAGTACAGAAATTTCGTTTGAAATGTATGAAAGATTTGTCATGCACTCATGTTACAGCAGTGTAGTGCGCAACTCTACAGAAGGACAAAGCCGAAGCCACGCTGTAGTACTGCCAGCGTTCCGTGCCGAGGCTCCTGACGCGCGACGCTAGCGCGCCAATCTTGGGCCGGACCACGAGCGCCAAGCGCACCGCAGCCTTGACCACGGCGTACGCGGTGACCGCGCGCGCCAGCCTCAGGTCGGCCGCGGCCGAGTCGGCGACGCGCGCGGCCAGGCCCACGACCCTGCGCGCGTCGGACGCGGCGATCGCTAGCGTCGCGAGCAGCGCGCCCACGAGGGAGGCCAGCAGCACCAGGGAGACGGCGACGAGGAGCCCGCCGGAGAAGACGCAGCCGTAGAGGAGCGCCACGAGGAGGAGGCCCAGGTGGTGCGCCATCGCGTGCCAAGTGCCAACGAAGGCGGCCGCGGGGAGAAGGCCGTGATATAAAGTGATAAGGAGAGGAATCGTGCCTTTGCATTAGGTTTGGGATCTCTCGTTGCCGGCATGGAGCGTTTGGTATGCTTCCAACGGTGGCAACTGGCAAAGCGTCGGGCAACCGAACTTTCAGGTTCCCACCCGTCAAAGAAACTAGCTCTGCTGCACCTACAGCTGCAAGATGCAGAAGCGAACACAAATACTCCCTCAATCCTAAATTACAAGTCATTCTTAGAATTGTGGAGAGTCAAAGCATTTTAAGTTTAACCAAAATTTTAGAAAAAAATTAATTAATGAAGAACCTAATGATACTTAGTTGGTGTCATACATATATTATATTACCATATAAATTTGATCAAACTTGAAATGTTTTGACTCTAAAATTCTTGTAATAACTTATAATTTGAGATGAAGTAAATAATACTTCCTCTATCCTCAAATAAATCAATTAATAGAATCCATGTCAGTCAAACTTTTTTAAGTTTGAACATTGTATAAAAAAAGTGACGACATCTACGATATAACATGACCATCTTGGAAAAATCTAATGATACTATTTTATACCATAGATCTTAGTATTTTTTTTATAAATTTGATTAAAGTTTAAAAGTTTGACTTAAAACAACTCTATCAATTTGGTCAAAATTTAAAAAGTTTGACTTAAGACAGCAAACCAAAGGGAAAAGGAAAAGCTAGTCGACTCATATCCATACTCAGCTCAGCAGCATTGAGCACTTGGCAAGTAGGAACTAGCGCCAAGCCAATCCCCCAGTCTCCCGAAAATATATCATAAACAGCGAAAACATGGACCGCCGGAAAATTTGGCAGCTGATTTTGCATGCAGGGCAAAAGCCACATCAAAACCAAGGATAGAGACATAGCGACACAAGTTCCCAACATTAGCAAGATAGCACTGTCGATTATTCACAAGGAACGATACCAATTCTCTGTCTACTAAAAGCACATAACAAGCTAAATAGTTATTTGTTGCTCATAAGCAAAGGCCAAAACAGCCTGCTGATACGATCAGCTCTAGTCGTCAAAAAGGCTGAAGCCCATTTCCCCATCCGACTCCTCGTCGGACTCAGGCGCCTTCTCTTCTTCCTTGGGAGCAGCTGAAGCACCAGAGTCAGCAGCAGCAACCGGGGCAGCAACAGCGAACTTGCTTGGATCCTGCAATTCAGCAGCATCACAAAATTAGGATCGGACCATCTCAGAGAACCAACTGCAAATGTACACTAATCACTTCAATTGCTGCACAAGTGATAGGCTATGCACAAAGAAATATCTCTACAGAACATTTCTAAGTTTCTCGAAACAAGCAGCCAAAGCAGATCTATGCAAGGGCTTCAGTCACTCAAAACAATTCCAACGCCACAACTGTAAGGAGCAAGAGGGGTGGGTTACCTTCAGGTACTCCTTGATCTCGTCAGCGTGCGGGTACGAGTAGTCTGTCTCCACAGCAACAGCAAGCACATTCTTGTACCCGTTGATGAACATGTGAGGCGCAGCAGCAAGGGTCGGGTACGAGACCACCAGGGACAGAGAGGCAACCATGGAGACACCAGCGGAGAACTTCTCAACCAGGTCCTCCTCAGTCAGGTCAAGCACCTCGGGGCTGAAGACTGACCCATCCTCGTAGACATTGACGATCTGAAGACCGTATGAGAAGGGGCGGATACCCAACTTGGCGAGCAGGGCAGACTCGGATGAGCCCACCTTGTCACCCTTCTTGATCAGCTCCACGGGGGTGATGATTTCCACAGTACCCTTGTTAATCTTGGTGGGGATGTTAAGCACCTGAAACAAACAATAGAGTGAGAAGTAACCATCACGTAACTGTTAGTGTTACAGAGATGTATTGCTCGCTATGCTCACCTGGAAGAAAGAGGTCTGAGAGGGATCCAGCCCAGTGTTGCCAGGGGAAACAACGACATCAACAGGAGCTACAAGCCCAACACGAGCAGGAGCCCCAACCTGTGGCATAACACAATGAGAGTTATGTCATTGGTATTCTAGATAAGCATTAGATCGACAGTGATACTATGTCTGTAATAGCCCAAATCCTGCTAAATAACACAAATACTTCAATATAACGTGTCTAACTAACGACATAGAAAAATAACAGAAATTTGTAACATGAACTGGGAACTTGACCTCGTTTGCCTCTACCAGAGATGTTTTTTTTCACAACCATGAAGATGTTTTTTCATAATCATGAAGCTCGTCGGTTAATGACATGGAGCCTTCCTAAACAACTGCTACAACACAATGGAGTTATGGAGCACAGCTGACCACAGCCTTCCTAAACAACTGCTACAACACAAAAAGTAATGTGACCACCATACGGATCACCGATTGAATTATCAAGTTCAAATAAAATAATTAGTCAAATAAAATAATCAGTACTGCCAGGTGTTCATCAATCCTGACAATTCCACGTCAATCAATTTTAGATGTAGTACATAAACAATACGACAGAATTTCCATTATCAAATTTCGCAAATCCATATTCAGAACAACAAGTTGCAGCGGGGATCAACCAACCATGCATACTTGTACAACTCGCAATCTTATCCATTAGAGCAAACAAACCACACTGACAGGGAAGGAACAGGAGATGCGAGGAAAGTCGAACCCACCTTGTACTTGGCGACCTCCTCGCGCACCTCCTTGAGGTCGCCCTTGGTGAAGATGAGGCCGACGTTGCCGACGAGGAGGTCCATGAGCGGGTCGAAGGCATTGTTCCCCGTCTTCTCGGCGTAGACCTTGATGCATCGCCTGATGAGCGTGTTCTTCCCCATGAGCACGATGGAGTCGCCCCTGAGGCCCCGGCGGATGTCCTGGAGCTGCTTGGATCCGACATTGTCGGCGAGGGCGACGAGCACCTTGGTGTACTCATCCAGCAGGGCGCACAGCTTCTTATCGTACGCGATCTTCTTCTCCGCCTTGGTCCGCTTGATCGCCATCGCTGCAGAGGAAAGCTAACCCTAACGAGTGGAGGACGGACCCGTGGAGTGGAGATAGATTAGATACAAAGGAGGAGGAGGAGGA
>Ga0182004_10001922_pt1 | contig 15815 bp, 9 predicted proteins | sample Sormic07211540_1_FD_120479 | JGI IMG/M metagenome (GOLD analysis project Ga0182004, IMG submission 120479) | Endophyte microbial communities from Sorghum bicolor roots, Mead, Nebraska, USA - 072115-40_1 MetaG | ecosystem: Host-associated > Plants > Roots > Unclassified | place: USA: Nebraska...
CATTGTACCAGAACTAACTGTACTCTGTGACCTCACCTTGTGTACATAAATGGTCTTTATTTGTTGAAAGAAAATGTATATACATACTGCCATGTGGTCGCCTAATGGAACGTTGTTTCTTAGCTATACGTCTCATCTCTCATGTGAGTACTGATGTGATTCGTCCAGTAGTTTGATATTGGTTCCAGTTTTTCTGCGAATCACAGTTCACTCTACAGAATCTCAGTTTAACAACAAGCTGCTGGAGTATATTGAAGGTTGCATAATTAATCGGTATGGAGAATAAACTGCACAAATGATAATTAAGGGCTTGTTTTGTTGTATTTGTACATGTTTCAATTTACATGTGTTGAAGTGAATTGAGATCAAAGCTAGTTAATTTTTATCTTAATATACTTTTACGCATATGGATTGAGATAAATGTGAGTGTAGTCAAACAAGATACGTGGAGGGTTTTAACTAGCAGGAGATAAAATAAAACCCCCCTTAATCTCTCAGTTTTTTTTGAGGAATAATATCTCAGTTTAGGACAAAGGCTTTGCGAATCTGGTTAAAACGACGGCCCATTTTAAGCGTCTGGACTAGACCCATTCAAAGCAGGCAACGCCCAAGCCCAACGCACCGTGCACGGACGCATGGGTTTCAGAATTCAGAGGTCCACACTTAATAAACCCTAGACGTCCCGACCTCGCTACCTCCCCCGCGCTGCAGCAAAGGACGAGTTAAGGGATTTGGGATTCATATCTGATTGATCTAGCTTCTGGTAGTAGCAGGTACTCTCTCGTCCTTGAGTTCTTCTTCATTAATCACACAGTTGCGCTAGACCTAATTTGTGATTATCAACAAATTAAATCCTCGTTCTTTTTTTTGAATAACAAATCCTCGTTCTTCACTAACTAATTTCCCTCCACGTTTTCGATCCCCATCCCATGGATCGGTAAGGCAGCTTGAAATTGGAACCAAGGACTACATATGGGTGTCTTGGCGCGGCGGTTTCTGAATTTGATCGTGCCAGGCTGCACCCCTGGCGTCAAATCGCTGCGCCGAATCGACCTGACGCGCCACGAGCTGTTTTACCCAGTGGGATTCGAATCAGCACCACCACCACCAGCAGCAGCAGGAGCGCAAGACGCCATCTCTCGCCCCTCGGCTCTAGAGATGGAGACGGTCCGGTTTCTTGGTCCGAGCTTCACCTTCCGAGCTCTGAAGAATGACTGGAAGATGGACTGCTTCCCGCTTGCGGATTACAGCGAGTGCAAGGTTGTCTGCGCGGACCTGTCAGGGCGCGGCTTCGTCTTCGACCTGGATTCACCAAAGGTGGGAACCATCCCTCCACTCCGCACGCCCAAGGTGATGCCCATCTCCGTCTTCGTTCACAAGCCCCAGGTCGACGGTAACTATGACAACTATAGTAACGGCAGCAGTCTCTTCCTCATGGAGAAGGTTCCCCAGCCAGAGGCCAGAAGTGGTGGTGGTCATGTGTTTTATGACAGTGTGCAGGAGAGCGAGCAGTTTGTGGGCTTAATCAACCACCGTTCAACTAATCCCGGCAGTGACAAATCCTGGCATTGCCATCGACTTCCGCCGCCACCGTTTGTACACGAGACAATTCATTGGTCCAACAACAACTGCCCCGAGATCACAGCCTATGGCGTGGTCGGTGGTGGCTCACATGTTTGCATATCTGTCAAGGGCGTTGGCACCTACTGCCTCGACACAGAAAGCCACACGTGGAACAAAGTCGGTGACTGGACGCTCCCCTTCCATGGCAAAGTTGAGTATCTACCTCAGCTCAAGCTCTGGTTTGGCCTCTCCACTGGTGCCCGACACTGCTTGGCTGCTGCTGACCTCTCTGGCATGCTGGATTCTTCTTCCCAGCCACAGCGGCTGGTGGCCGGCCCTTGGCAGGAGCTTGTTGATCTGCCAGAGGAATGGAAGGAGTGCAAGGACCCTCAGTTTGTCAGTCTGGGATCCGGCAGGTTCTGCATTGCAAGGTTCTTCCAAGAAGCTGCAGGCTCTAGTGATGGAGTGGCCCACAAAAATTTTACTGTCTTGACTGGCGTCGAGGTCAATAGCAGGGGCAAAGGTGAAGGTGGCACATGGGAATTGGAACTCCAAATGACCACTCACAGATCAAGACGTGTCAACGACACTAGCATCGAGGCATTGTTCTAACTAAGTACTGGTGCTTTGCTCACCATACTCAGGGCTTGAGGAATTTGGGCTGTAGGAGCCGACTTTTAATGATAAAACAGTGAGTATGGTGAGCATGGTGAGATGATAGATAAAACAGTGAGTATGGTGAGCATGGTGAGATAATAGATAAATCTTGTGTTGTCTCCTGCAGTGATGCTACATATTACACCATATATTAAGCTATCTTATTAAGTTGATTTTCCCATACAGTTTATATGCATGGTTATCTTGATTTGTACATTGCCTCATTTGATGATTAGTATATAGATTATACAATGCGTGGATCATCATTTTGCTTTGATCACTAGCCATTTAGTCAGCTGGATATCGGTCGTGCCATGTCTCTTACAATTTGTATGCGGCAATGAAATTTACTTCTGGTAATGATAGTGTTTTGTGGTACACAAGGCAAATAAATCTATGAGGTCCTGACCAGCTATGTCTGTTACAATTTGATCTGCAACACCTAGCATAAGGTGACTAGGATATTGCAAAAACACAAACATAATGACACCTAAAATTTTACCAACTGAACAAGGCCTATAAATAGGATTCCAGTTGTGAGAAGCTTAGGAGACGGTATTTTATGGTTTACAACCTAGCAGGTATTATTTTGCACCCGTTGCAAGGGTATAAATATTTTGAGAAAACAAAATACCTCTTTACTGCTCTACACGAATCCACAACCTCAGGAGTTCACGGGACACGCGGGACGTACTGGCATCTGCTTTGGCTTGCTCTGGCTCGTGCTCGTGGTGATGGCTCACTCCTTTGCTTGCTTTCTTGTAGCGTGGACATTGCCGACTGCAATGGCAGTCTTATACCGACGAAAACGGTATGAATATTTTCCGACCATATTCGATATCAAATTCGTTTAGAGGGGTTCAAATCTGTCTATATCCAAGTCCGAATATTCAATATCCGATACTGTATCCGTATCTGAATACTTAAATCGTATATTTATGATGTCGACATCCAATCATATCTTATCCGACATGATTGACATTATTCGTATTTGAATCTAAATCCGACCAAAAATATAAAAACAAATATGATATCGGTGAAATCCGTCCGTATCCAATCCGTTTTCATCCAAAGTCCACTCTAGCCCATTACACATTTCCGTAACCAGTTTCCAAATACGGATTGTATTTACAAATGTTGAACCAAACAACACATTGATGTAGATGTAGCTAGAAGCTCGGTCCGACAACAAAAATACTTTAAAATATTTCTACGCTGAACTACTTTAATATTTTTTTTCGATGAACGAACGGTGTTTTTTCCTCACAACAAATCAATATAAGCATCAGCATAAGTCAAATTTCAGCGAAAACAAGGTGTACCTAGCTAAATAACACCTACAGCTAGCTATTAGGTCACAGCTAATATTACCTACTATTATTAACTAGTTTGGTCTAACCAATAACGGCGTCCCCAATAATAATCAAATAGCTAGTTTATATGGAGTTCTATTGGCTATGAGAATGTCTTTAATAACAATTTGCAAATAGCTAACTAGATAGGTATAAAAATAATAAAAAAAGTAATACTTTCATTGGCTACCAAGAAGAGAGATCAAATAGCTAGCAACTCCTAAATAGCTAACGACTTACAAATAGCTAATCTAGCATGATCTCTTATAAATATCTCTCACATAACTCTCCATTATAGTATTTATTTTTTCTTATTTATATATCTCATCTCACTAGCTATTTACAAATTGTCATTGATAACCAATAAAATTTCTCCTAGATTAGCTATTTGAGAACCATTCCTAAAACACTTGTTAGTTGGGTATTCAATTAACTATTAGCTATACCTATTTGGATCCAAGGTGCTAATTATTAGCCCCCTAAATCTAAACAAGACCTTAGCTGGGTCGAAAACACCAGAACGATGAAATAAGCTTTGCGGTGATGTACACGAACAATCTTGAAACTTCAGTATTGGAGGACTTACGCATAAAACAAGATGTTATATAAATTATAGGCTAATATAATGCTCCCTCTGTTCTGGATTTCAAATTATAAGTCGTTTTTTTGGTATATCTATTCTACTATGCATTTAGATAAATAATGTCTAAATACATAGCAAAACATATTTGTTTACCCCGGCTTTGCTCAAAGCGGTCAACAGACATCACATCACAAAAGCAGCTTATATCAGAAATCAGAATACATGCGACTAAATTAACAGTCAACGCTGAGACTTCACGTGCAAGTCCTTAAAATTTAAAAGAAGGCGAAAAGGAAGAAGATCACAGTATCTCAAGCACTTAAAGGAAATAAATGGATTTCACATATCAAGCCTATATTAACACAAGAGGAAATCAAAGAATATGTCTTACTACAGTCCATCCAACTAGACAACAGCAGGGAAGATACCATTACATGGAGATGGACATCTGATGGTGAGTACACCGCTAAAAGCACATACAACTTTAGTTTGAAGGGACTTTCAGTAAGATAGGGATTATGCCAATTTGGAAAGCCAAGGCTGAGCCAAAATGCAGATTTTTTGCATGGACACTTCTCCACAAGAAGATCCTCACAGTGAACAACTTACTAAAAAAGGAATTGGCCACATGATCCAATATGTAAGCAGTGTACCACCGAACCAGAGACACCCACGCATTTGTGCAAGGATTGCATTTTCTCAAGCCAAGTATGGTCATGTCTAAAAATGTGGTATGGACTCTCTACCTTGGACACAATTGCTACAAGGGGGTTGCTTCATAATTACTGGAAGAAATGCTGAAAGCAAATAGAGATAGTCAATCGGAGGAGGTTTGACGGCCTGATCATTTATTTTTGGTGGAATATTTGGAAAGAAAGGAATAAGAGAACCTTCCAAAACAAAAGCCTACAACCAAGGGAGGTGGCCTTCTTATGCAAGGAAGAATTTGACCAATATCAGCGGGCTACTGGTGTTAATGTAGCTAATGGGCAATAATTTTCTTTCTGTCGATAGTAGCAGGTGTCGTAGTAGTTGTTTGATTTGCAAGAGTAGTCCAGTTGTATTTTAAAATTTTTTTGTTTCTATCGTCTAATAAAAAATATGGCAAAAGCCTTTCTAAAAAAATATACAAAAGCATCAGTATTAACTGTCCTGTCCTAGAATCATTCAGACTGCACATGGGGATAAGAGAGTTTGGAAGCAAAGCCCCAGACTCATTAGAACACTAAATGGATGGAATTTCGGCAGCCAGGAATAGAGGTGTGACACAACGATTTGTGACGGATCATTTCTAGTTTCACTTTACCATCGCCATTTAGTTCACATGGGAGCACCTCCAGACCGGTGAAGACAGAAACATCCTGGGCATAGTCAACATCTTCAAAGTCATTTCTGAAGAACCTTGCGATGCAAAATCTGCCTGAGCCAAGGTTCACAAGTTGAGGGTCTCCAAGTTGAAACCATTCTTCTGGGGGCTGAAACTCCTTCCAACCGTGAACTAGCTGTGGCTGGGAGTCTGTGGTGGAGAGGTCAGCAGCAGCCAAGTGCTGGTCATCGGCAGAGAGGCCAAACCAGAGTTTAAGCTCAGGCACATACTCAACCTTGCCAAGGAAAGGAAGAGTCCAGTCGCCGACCTTGTCCCATGTGTGCCTTGCCGTGTCCAGGAAATAGGTGCCTCTGCCATCGACGGATATGCAAACATGAGAACCATTGCCAACCACAGCATAGGAACCGATCTTAGAAGGCGCATTCCAGTCGTAGGCGGGTGGTGGTGGCAACAGTTTGCAGTGCGACGTTATGCTGCCATTGCCATTACCGTAGAACAAGACCTCTAGATCACCGGTTGGGTGCCCAATGTCGCCTCTTGTTACCGGTTTGAGAATCTTCTCCATCAGAAAGAGACTGCCTTTGCCTCCACGTCGGTCTTGGTCTTCCCTGCGCTCTTCGCGGACGTCGTCTTGGCCTTCGTCGCCCCCCTCTCCACAGTTGTCGTCGTCTTTGCCTTCGCCACTGGGGATGAAGAGCGAGAGGGAATCCAACCTAGGCCTGTGGAACTCGGGCATAGCTGCCACTTCGTGCGTGCTGGCATCATAGAGAAAGTTGCGCCGACACTGATCCGTGCAGAGCACCTTTCCTTGTGCAAGTGTGTAGCAGGCAACTCCCCACTTGTCCACAGCATCTGCGCTGCAGGCCTGGAAGTTGGGGTTCGGAGAGGGAAGCCCAAAGGTCTCCATGGTAGGCGGCAGCGTTCGTGGTGGTATCGTTGGATAAAAGAGTTGATGGCGCTTCAGGTCGATGCAGCGCAGCGATCTAACGGCTGACTCGTGGCTTCGCACGATCAGATTCAGAAAACGCCGGGAGAGGCCCATGGTTGATCGGACGTCAACTCCAAGTTCGATCTGAAAAATCTGTCGATTGGGGAAGAAAACAAGGGGAAAAAGAAAGAAATTAGTAATAGGGAAGCATTCACTTTGACAGAAGTATTAGCGACGCCTACTACGAAAGATCTATACCAGAAGAAGGCAGCAAAGAGATCCGATCGACTACCAAATCCTGTGCGAACGACTTAACCACGAGCCTGCTTCATCAGCCTTCAAAGGCAACAATAGAGCATGACTAGAGCGTAACAAAAATCACGGAGGAAACAGACTAAACGAAACCAAAGGCGACGGCTTTCGATCAAACAGGATGAAGGTGCAGCAGATGTACAAGCGGCGAACCTGAGAAGCCCTCTCCGGGAGGGGAAGTGCCGGCCTGCTGCTCCACCTGTGCCGGACCAGAATGGCGGCGCAGAGGGGAGGGGAGGGGAGTAGTAAGGATATTGGGAACGGGAATTTTACATATTTACCATTACAACAGATGACACTTATCGAAATATCACTTTTATAATGACGTTTACATATTTAATAGTTTTAAGTTGTACGTCTTTCATTTTTACCACATTTGTCTACGTGGCACGCTAGATCGGGCTGACACGCTTAAGCACAGTCAACACAAGCACGCGAAATGTTCTTACTACCCCTGCCTTGCTTCTCTCTCCCTCCTAGGTCCCGCCACTCTTATCACTGCTAGGTGGGCCTCACTTGTCAGCCGTCTTCCACCTCCAGCCGGTAGTGGTTCAGGGTGCCGACGAGGTGAACATAGTGGAGTGGTTTAAGGGCAGGGTGGGCAGCCGACGCGTAGAGGACCTGGTGGACCAGTGCATCGCCACGCCGCCGCCGCCACGGGTGCCCAACCGGGTGCTTGCCTGTTCCAGTCGGGCAGCGTCGGTAGATCATGCGCGAGATCGCCATCCTCCGCACCATCGAGCACCGTCGTGGTACTTTCGTTTGTGTGTGTTAATTATTATTTAACCATAGACTAACTAGGCTCAAAAGATTCGTCTCGTACATTTCGACCAAACTGTGTAATTAGTTTTTATTTTCGTCTATATTTAATACTCCATACATGCGTCTAAAGATTCGATATGACAGAGAATTTTGAAAAATTTTGGATTTTGGGGTGGAAGTAAACAAGGCCTATATGAAAGCCTAGTGATATTCAGTGAGGTAGTGTAAAGTTGTCTGTCCGCCTTGTGCTCCATTTTGATCTGTTGCATCATGTTGTCCTGGCTGGCCTCCTCGCCTTGTGGTGCCGTACGTTCATGGAAAGGCTATCAAGCACCCCGCGCTTCAGAATCCCGTCGAAAAGACTTTCTGAAAACTGAAGGGGGAACATAGGGCGTTTTCAATAATTCCGAAATAGGTTATTTAAAAGTCGCTAGCTATTTGATCTCTCTTTTTGATAGCCAATGAAAATGTTATTTTTTGTAGCTATTTGCAAATTGCTATTAAAGACATCCTCGTAGCCAATAGAACTCCTAGACTAGCTATTTGATTACCAAACGCCATAATAACAATCTAACATTGCAAGCAAACAACCCGCCTCAATTTAAGTACCATTGCATTGCAGTAGACAATACTATGAGCTACGCGGTTACCAACATCGCAGAGACCTGATGATGTGCAGGTTTTAAAATTAGGTCTTGTTTAGTTCACTCTGAAATCCAAAAAGTTTTCAAGATTTTCCGTCACATCGAATCTTGCGGTACATACATGCATGAAGCATTAAATATAAACGAAAACAAAAGCTAATTACACAGTTTGTCTGTAAATCACGAGACGAATCTTTTGATCCTAATTAGTTCATAATTAGACAATATTTGTCAAATAAAAACGAAAGTGCTACAGTAGCTAAATCCGAAATTTTTTCGGAACTAAACAAGACCTTATACAAAGTAGTACAGGATCCTCAGTTGCCTCACTTTTCAATCCCAACACAATCATTCAGACGGCACATGCATAGTGATAAAGTTGGGTTGTTCAGAACAATTGCTCGATGTGAGTTCCGTCGACAGGCGACTTGTGATGACACTTGGATTTGTGAGGGATCATTTCAAGATTCACTTCACCATTGTCGAGGACACGCTTGACCACTTCCACGCCGGTCAAGACGACAAAGTAGAAGACACTGTCATGGCTCTCCCGCCAGTCGACGATCGAAGAACCTTGCGATGCAAAACCTGCCTGAGCCCAGGTTCACCAGTTGAACATCCTCTTGATCTATTTGCAGTCCTTGTTCTGCCCATTTCTCCGGAGGCTGGAACTCCTCCCAACCGTGGCCAGCAGCTAGCTGCGGCGGGGAGTGGGCGTCCATGGTGGAGAGGTCAGCAGCAGCCAAGTGCTGGGCATCGCCGGAGAGGCCGAACCAGAGCTTGAGCTCCGGCACGTACTCGACCTTGCCATGGATGGGTAGGGTCCAGTCGCCGACCTTGTCCCACGTGTGGCTCGCCGTGTCCAGGGTGTATGTGCCTCTGCCGTCGACGGACACGCAGATGTGAGAGCCACCATTGACGACGGCGTAGGAACGGATCTCGGGGAGTTCATTCTTGCGGATGGGCTCAAGGACGAAAGGTGGTAGCGGAAGGAGTTTGCAGTGCGAGGTCGTCCTGCCATTGCCGTAGAACAAGACCTCGAAATCCATGCTTGGCTGCCCAACCTCAATCTTGTGCCTTCTCACCTCTCGGAGTTCCCTCACCATGAGGTATAGGCTTCCGCCACCGCCGCCTTCGTGGTCGTCGTCTTCGCCATCGCCGACAGGGACGAAGAGCGAGAGGCAACCGCGCAACTTAGGCTTGCGGAAGCTGGGCATGGCCGCCATGTCGCGCGTGTCGAGGTCGTAGAGGAAGTTGACCCGGCCTGGTCCGTGGAGAGTACCTTCCGTTGTCCAAATGGGTAACAGGCTAAGCTCCACAGATCGCCTGTACCTCTAAAGCTGTGGGCTTCGAACTTCAACATCGGGTCGGGAAGCGGGACCGGGATGTCCTCCATCTTTGTTGTTGGTCGCCGAATTGGCGCTGGCGGTGGAAAAAAGAGTTGCAGGCTCGATCTCCAGATCGATGCGGCGCAGCGATTTGGTGGCAGGCTCGTGGCTTTCCACGATCAGGTTCAGAAAGCGCCGCGAGAGGCCCATGGTTGATCGGACGTCCAACTCCAAGTTCGATCTGAAAAATCTGTCGATTGGGGAAGAAAACAAATTGGGGAAAAGAAAGAAATTAGTAATAGGCCGGGAAGCATTCAGTTCGACAACGACGCCTACTACGATAGATCTATACCAGAAGAAGGCAACAAAGAGATCCGGCTAACAAATCCTGTGCGAACGAGACCTAACCAGGAGCCTGCTTCATCAGGCTTCAACGGCAACAATAGAGCATGCTAGAGCGTAACAAAAATCACAGAGGAAACAGATTAAACGAAACCAAACCCGACGGCTTTCGATCAAACACAGGATGAAGGTGCAGCAGATGTACAAAGCGGCGAACCTGAGTAGCCCGCTCCGGGAGGGGAAGTGCCGGCCTGCTGCTCGACCTGTGCAGGACCAGAATGGCGGCGCAGAGGTGACGAGAGGGGGTTGTAGATGGGCATCGGGCCGGGCCGGGCCCGGGACAGGCACGGGCGTAGCGTGCCGTGCCGACTTGGCCCGCGTGCCTGCCGTGCGTGCCTTAGCGGCCCGCGTGCCTGGCCTTCGGCCCAAACACGAGCGGGCCCACGGGCTGACTTCATGCCGTGCCGGCCCGCGTAGCCCGACGGGCCGGGTCAGCCCATAGCCTGGTTTTGTAAAAGAAATAAATAAAATAACCACACAATGACAATGATCACTTCACCAACATAATACTACAATCAATTTTTTACAACTCTCAACTTCTCAGATTTACAATCTCAGTCTTAAATCATATAAATAACATCAAAAGACATGTAACATAAAAATGAGATGTTTGTGCAATGTCTGCGGAGGTAGCACCAAACCGTTATCACGACAACTCCTAAAACTCAGGCCAGGCCGAGCCAGCCCGCAGGCTCAGACATCGGCCCAAGCACGGCCCGCACCACCGGGCCAGGCCCACGAGTTACCGGGTCGTGCCGTGCTCGGGCCGGGCCAAAATGTCATGCCGTGGACCGAGTCGTCGTGTCTCGGGCTGCATGGCTACCTATAGAGGGGGTAGTAAGGATATTGGGAACTAGAATTTTATATATTTACCATTATAACGGATGATATAATGGCGCTTAAATATTAGGCCTTGTTCAGTGCGCGAAAATTTTTGGCTTTGGCTACTGTAGCACTTTCGTTTGTATGTGACAATTATTGTCCATTTACGGAGTAACTAGGCTCAAAAGATTTATCTCGCAAATTATAGGTAAACTGTGTAATTAGTATTTATTTTCGTCTACATTTAATGATTTATGCATGCGTACAAAGATTCGATGTGACGGGGAATCTTAAAAATTTTTGGGAACGAAACAAGGCCTTAATAGTTTTAAGTTGCACGTCTTTTATTTTTACCACATTTGCCTACTTGGCACGTTAGGTCGGGCTGACACGTACGTTCAAGTACAATCAGCAGAGGCATGCGAAATGTCTTTACTAACCCTGTCTTGCTCCTCTCTCTCCCTCTCTGACAGCTAGGTCCCGCCACTCTTATCACGGTTAGGTGGGCCTCACTTGTCGCCGTCTTCCACCTCCAGTCGGTAGTGGTTCAAGGCACCGACGAGGTGAACCTGGTGGAGTGGTTCAAGGGCAGCCGACGCGTAGAGTAGGCCTGGGCAAATTACCCGATACCCATTACCCGTACCCGAATTACCCGGATCCGAACCCGAATTACCCGAATCCAAGGTACCCGATCCTAAATTCGGATAGTGATTTTGATTACTCGAAATTAATTTGGGTAATTCGAGTAATATCCTCTGGTACCCGAATTACCCAAATTTTTGTCTATATCTCTGTATTTATCATGTGTTGTTAGTTAAATATTAGAATTTATCAATTTATTAGAATATAATTCTCTTTGTTTAAACAAATGATAGTAGTATATTATTCTCTACAAAATGGTATTGAAATTCTATACAAATTGTTGCTGAAATTATATATAAATTACTATTGAAAATTTGTATAGTGTGTTGTTTTTTGAATTCAGGTAAATCGGGAATACCCGAACCCGAATCCGAATTAGCGGGTACCCGAAATTGCGGGTAGTGTTTTTTCGGAACTAATATCGGGTAACAATTTGAATTACCCGAATTACCCGACACGAAAAAATCAGGTAACCTGAATGCCCAGGCTTAGCGTAGAGGACCTGGTGGACCCGTGCATCGCAGTGCCGCCGTCGCCACGGGTGCTCAACCGGGTGCTTGCCTGTTTCAGTCGGGGCAGCGTCGGTAGATCATGCGTGAGATCGCCATCCTCGGCACCATCGAGCATCGTCGTGGTGCGGTGCCACGACATGTACGAGCAGGCCGGCGAGCTCCAGATCCTACTGGACGGGGATCCCTGAAGAACCACCACATCATGGACGAGCACTTCCTGACGCACGCGTGGCGCGGCAGGTGCTGTCGGGCATCGCTTATCTCCATCGGCGCCACATCGTGCACCGTGCATCAAGCCCTCCACCTGCAGGCGATGCTAAGCGCGTGCGGCCCGCCCTCGGCGGAGCCGGCGAAGACGGGCGTTGCTGTGGTCCGCCGGAAGCCTGACTTCCGGCTGCTCATCAGCGTGCTGACCCGCGCGGACATATTCGAGTGGCGGCACCTGCTGCGCGCGCATGGTGTACGGGCGGCAGCTCGCGTCGCAGGAGGACCCCCTGGCCACGCACGTGCACGTGGACATCCGCTTCAACTGGTGCCGCTCGAGGATCCTCACCCACGACGACGTCATCGTGCTCGACGGCTGCGAGGAGAACCTCAACGACGGGAAGACGTACAGGTTCCTGTCCACGGTGGCACGGCTCTACGTCGACGAGCCGTACGACTACGTGATGAATGCCGATGACGATATCTTCCTCTGGCTGCCGCAGCTGGTGGCGTCGCTGGGCGGGATGCCCCGGGATGACATGTACTACGGCAGCATGGACCCGTTGCGGGAGTACATGGACGGCAGGTGGATTGATCTCTCACCTTTGGATTGGTTGCCTGATTGTTTGGCTGGAGGTCTCCATTTGGCAGTGACACGAGTGGTGGGACTCAGCTCGGAGAGGGAGAGAGAGGAGCAAGGCAGGAGTAACAAGGACATTTCGCGTATTTGCTGTGCTTGAGCGTGTCAGTCCCACCTGGCATGCCACGTAGGCAAATATGGTAAAAACATGCGATTTAAAACTATTAAATATGTAAACGCCATTATAAGAGTGCAATTTTAATAAGTGTCATCCGTTATAATTATAAATATGTAAAATTCCCTTTGGTGTATACTCGTCTTCAAAGTGTGGACCGTGGGCCTCTCCGAACGGGCCGAAGCCACACCTCAGTAGCATCAAAGCACGTCGGCGGCGTGAACGACTCAATGTCCAGCCCAAAGCTCGTCGATCTTCCAGGTGGAGTTGTGTGATTTATTTTTCTTCATCTTTTTTATGAAACTATATGCCGCATGTGTTTATAAAAACTATTTTTTATAAACAATGGAGGAAAATATTAATGACATTCTCCACACATCCATTCATATATACCATATTAAAAATATATCCTAGGGAAAGACATCTCATATTTTATCCAGCACTCAGATCATTTATCAGTTCACAAAAACTTTTATTTATCCTCTATAGGTCAATCCTCATATTTTAGTATATACATTCTACTATGCATCTAGATAAATATTGTCTAAATAAGACGTATTTGTTTACCCCGGCTTTGCTCAAAGTGGTGAACAGACATCACATCACAAACCAGCTTATATCAGAATACATGCAACTAAATTAACAGTCAACGTTGAGACTTCACATGCAAGTCCTTAAAATTTAAAAGAAAAATACAAAAGCACACATAGTCAGTATTAACTGTCCTGTCCTAGAATCATCCAGAGCGCACATGGTGATAAGAGAGTTTGGAAGCAAAGCCCCAGACTCATTAGAACACTAAATGGATGGAATTTCGGCAGCCAGGAATAGAGGTGTGACGCATCGATTTGTGACGGACCATTTCGAGTTTCACTTTACCATTGCCATTGAGTTCACGCAGGACCACCTCCAGACCGGTCAAGACAGAAACCTCCTGGGCATAGTCATCTTCAAAGAAACTTGTGAAGAACCTTGCGATGCAAAATCTGCCTGAGCCAAGGTTCACAAGTTGAGGGTCTCCAACTTGAAACCATTCTTCTGGGGGCTGAAACTCCTTCCAACCGTGAACTAGCTGTGGCTGGGAGTCTGTGGTGGAGAGGTCAGCAGCAGCCAAATGCTGGTCATAGGCAGAGATGCCAAACCAGAGTTTAAGCTCAGGCACATACTCAACCTTGCCAAGGAAGGGAAGAGTCCAGTCGCCGACCTTGTCCCATGTGTGCCTCGCCGTGTCCAAGAAATAGGTGCCTCTGCCATGGACGGATATGCAAACATGAGAGCCATTGCCAACCACAGCATAGGAACCGATCTTAGAAGGCGCATTCCAGTCGTAGGCGGGTGGTGGTGGCAACAGTTTGCAGTGCGACGTTATGCCGCCATTGCCATTACCGTAGAACAAGACCTCGAGATCACCGGTTGGGTGCCCAATGTCGCCTCTTGTTACCGGTTGGAGAATCTTGTCCATCAGAAAGAGACTGCCTTCGCCTCCACATCGGTCTTCGTCGGCCCCCTCTCCACGGTCGTTGTCGTCTTTGTCTTTGCCTTCGCCACTGGGGATGAAGAGCGAGAGGGAATTCAACCTAGGCCTGTGGAACTCGGGCATAGTTGTCACTTGGTGCGTGCTGGCATCATAGAGAAAGTTGCGCCGACACTGATCCGTGCAGAGCACCTTTCCTTGTGCAAGTGTGTAGCAGGCAATTCCCTGCTGGTCCACAGCATCCGCGCTGCAGGCCTGGAAGTTGGGGTTCGGAGAGGGAAGCCCAAAGGTCTCCATGGTAGTAGGCGGCGGCGTTCGTGGTGGTATCGTTGGATAAAAGAGTTGAAGGCGCTTCAGGTCGATGCAGCGCAGCGATCTAACGGCTGAGTCGTGGCTTCGCACGATCAGATTCAGAAAACGCCGGGAGAGGCCGCTCATGGTTGATCGGACGTCAAGTCCAAGTTCGATCTGAAAAATCTGTCAATTGGGGAACAAAACAATGGGGAAAAAGAAAGAAATTAGTAATCGGCCGGCCGGGAAGCATTCAGTTCGACAGAATATATATATATAGATCTATATAAGTACGAAGAACGAAGAAAGAGTACCTCCAGAAGAAGGCAGCAAAGAGATCCGACTACCAAATCCTGTGCGAACGACCTAACCAGGAGCCTGCTTCATCAGCCTTCAAAGGCAACAATTAATAGAGCATGACTAGAGCGTAACAAAAATCACGGAGGAAACAGATCAAACGAAACCAAAGGCGACGGCTTTCGATCAAACAGGATGAAGGTGCAGCAGATGTACAAGCGGCGAACCTGAGAAGCCCGCTCCGGGAGGGGAAGTGCCGGCGTGCTGCTCCACCTGTGCCGGACCAGAATGGCGGCGCAGAGGGGAGGGGAGGGGAGTAGTAAGGATCGTCGATCTTCCGGGTGGAGTTGTGTGATTTGTTTTTTTTTTTTCATCTTTTTTATGAAACTATATGCCGCATGTGTTTATAAAAGCTATTTATATACAATGGAGGAATATTAATGACATTCTCCGCACATCCATTCAGATGTATACCATATTAAAAGTATATCCTAGGGAAAGACATCTCATATTTTATCCAATGTTCGGATCATTTAGGCCAGTCTCAATGCATAGTTTCATGGTGCAGTTACCAAGACTCTAAACTAACCGAGCCAGATGAGTTTCATGGGGATGAAACTTCTCTCTCATCTTATGAAACTCCTTCATTTAATGATCCTGTCAAGTCAGCAATTTTGCTTATGTGTCACCCTATTTAATGTGCATGACACTCTTATGAAACATGCATAGTGGGTTCATCAGAATGTCATGCACATTTATTAGAGCGTCATGTTAGGAAAATTGTACTTTTTGCATGAAACGAAGAGGAGAGAGAAGAAAGTAGTTTCACCATGGTGAAACCCCGCGGGCATTGTTTCCCACGCGGTGAAACGGGATGAAATCCCCACTGAGGGCTAAATTGTTTACCATCTTGCATGTGATCCAATCATTTTGCAGTAATTAAATGCTTTGCCCAGCCTA
>Ga0182004_10001923_pt1 | contig 15814 bp, 20 predicted proteins | sample Sormic07211540_1_FD_120479 | JGI IMG/M metagenome (GOLD analysis project Ga0182004, IMG submission 120479) | Endophyte microbial communities from Sorghum bicolor roots, Mead, Nebraska, USA - 072115-40_1 MetaG | ecosystem: Host-associated > Plants > Roots > Unclassified | place: USA: Nebraska...
CTGCATTGCCATCCATAAACCTAATAATCCGATGTCCAGCTGCAGCATCAACTAGCAAATCAGCAACTGGCACTGGGTAACCATCCATCGGTGTAGCCTTGTTAAGATTCCTGAAATCAATGCAGACATGAAGCTTCCCATTCTTCTTGTAAACTGGAACAACATTGGAAATCCATTCGGCATACCGACATTGCCGAAAAAATTTGGCTTCGATAAGTTTAGTTATTTTGGCCTTAATATCAGGAAGAATATTAGGATTACATCGGCGAGCTGGTTGCTGATGTGGCCGAAATCCAGATTTGATAGGTAACCGATGTTCAACAATAGATCGGTCTAAACCAAGCATCTCGGTATAATCCCAAGCAAAGCAATCTTTATATTCCTTTAGCAAATCGGTTAACTGTTGCTTACACTCAGAATCTAACTTAGCACTAAAAAAAGTAGGCCTTGGCCTATCACCATTACCTATATCTATTTCTACTAAATCATCAGCCGATGTAAATCCCTGGCCTAATTTCCCATCATCGGCGAACCTATACATTAAAACTCTTCGTCAGAACCGACTGCTTGGATCGGTGGAATTTCATAATCGGCATCTTTAAGAAAATCCTTCTCCCAAATCTCTCCTGAAATGCATCTAGTCCTTTCATAGGTATCTGCTTCTGCCGATGCAATGACATATGAAGAATCTCCTTGGACAATTTCAATTTTGTCACCTACCCACTGAACCAAGCACTGGTGCATTGTAGATGGGATGGAACAATTGGCATGAATCCAATCTCTCCCCAACAGCAAATTATAAGCACCCTTTCCACTGATGACAAATAAAGTTGTCGGCAAGGTTTTGCTGCCGATGGTCAACTCAACACATATGGCTCCTTTGACTAGAGATACATTCCCTTCAAAATCCTTTAGCATCATATCAGTCTTGGTCAAATCTTGATCTCCTCTCTCAAGCTTCCGATAGACTGCATACGGCATAATATTGATAGCAGCCCCACCATCAACAAGTATCTTGGTCATCGGCTGCCCATCAACCCTGCCTTTGACAAACAGAGCTTTAAGATGTTGTCTCTCATTATCAGCGGGCTTTTCAAAGATAGCCGTCATCAGATCCAGACCCAACTGAGCTATCTGATCAGGAAAATCCGCTTCCTCATCATCACTGAAGGGCGCAACGAACTCCATTGGAAACATAAACACCATATTAACATCTGCCAATGGACTTTTTCCTTTAGGATCTGACTGCTGCCGATCTCCAGAATTGGTGGGATTCTCTTCTCTACTCAGCTCTTCTCGTCGCTCCCACTGCAGCCTTCTTTTCTGTGTCCTAGTTAACCCCTCTAGATACCATGGAGGAAGTTGCGGCTGTCTCACTGACTGGCGACGATTTTCCCTTGATTCCAACCGATAAGTATTAGCATCTCTGCAAAATATGAACTCATCGGGAACTCGCGCATCCGCCATCTCCTCAAGCTCCTCTTGGTTTCTAGGAAAATACCTAACACGCTCACCAAGCCTGTCATGTACACTGAGTCTGCCCCCAGCCGATCATGAACTGAGGCCCTTCCTCTAATCGGCCCATCAAAACGCCGATCATCGTTCTGGTACTGTCGATTTGGTCTATCATACCGATTATAGCCATTGCACTCAAGGCAGTCTCTAACAGTTGGTAGCTTGATGTTTTGCTCCCAACAGTGGATGAAGAACGGGCAATTCCAATGATCTTTATGCCAATTCCACTCTTGTCGGCGTCTTTCTTCTTCCCGACGATGATCCTCCTGTTGGCGCCGATACCGATCTTCACGCTACTGCCAGGTTTCCCGATGCCTTCTATGAGTGATCACAATGCCAGATCGGGGAGGCCTTCCTGAGCTGGTTCCTTCCTGGATCAAACCCTTGCCTTTGGCATCATCGGCAGTAATCTGGTGTTGAGGATCCACCGATGCGCTTTTCTCAGCAGCCTCTGAAGTCAATACTTTAGTCTTCCCCTTAGCATCCAACATATTTGTAGGGAAAGGATATTGGTCGATCTGCATCAGCTTTTGAGCTTTGGAGCTATCGAACTTAATTCTCCCAGACTCTATAGCTGATTGTAGATGTTGCCTGAAAACCTTGCACTCATTTGTACTATGAGATGTTGCATTATGCCACTTGCAATACTTAATCTTTTCTAATTCTTCTGTCGATGGTATCACATGGTTGAGTGACAACTTAATCTGCCCCTCCTGAAGCAGAAAGTCAAATATCCTATCGGCTTTGGTAATATCAAATGCAAACTTTTCTGGTTCTTTATGCCCAAAAGGGCAGGACATCGGCTTCTTATTCTTTACCCACTCTGCCAAGCCGATGACTGGTTCTTCATCAAAGTCTGAACTTGTCGCCTCATCGACAAATGACACCTTTTTGTTCCATGCCCTCTTAGGTTCAAAAGCTTTGATATCTTGGTCAGAAATCCTCTGCACTAAATGGCTCAGGCTTTCAAACTCTTGAGAAGCATACTTGTCTTTAATGTGTGGCAACAATCCTTAGAAAGCCAAATCGGCAAGTTGCCGATCATCCAGAACCAAACTATAACATTTATTCTTTACATCTCGCAACCTTTGCACAAAGCTTTCAACCGATTCACCATTACGTTGCCTCAGCCTGACTAAATCGGTAATCTTCTTGTCATGGACTCCAGGAAAGAAGTATTTGTGGAATTGCTTTTCTAGATCGGCCCAGGTGATTACTGAGTTTGGAGGTAATGAAATAAACCAGGTAAAGGCCGATCCAGATAAAGATGACGAGAATAAACAAACCCTTAGCTCATCTCTATTAGCAGCTTCCCCACACTAGATGATGAACCGGTTAATATGCTTCATGGTTGATGTATCATCCTATCCAGAAAACTTGGTGAAATCCGGCACCCTGTACCGATTTGGAAGCGGAATTAAGTCATATGTAGGAGGATACAGTGTCCGATAAGAGTAAGTGTTAACTTTGGGTTTTATCCCAAATTAGTCTCTCATCACCTCAGCTATCTTATTGGCCCAGCAAGCATCGGCATCGTACCGATGAGCTGGTTGTGGATCTGGCATCTCCTAATAAGCTTCCACGTGTCTCTATGGTGCACAATTTCCACGGAACATAGGATTAGCCACCGCGTGTTGGCCGCCAATTTGCTGACCAATATTTTATTGGCTGGTTGATCAACCCTTGATTCTGAAATCCAGGTTGCATTGGTCCCTGTTGAAATCCCATAGCCTGATGTTCTGCTGAGGCATCTGTGGAAAGACAAACTGCCCTGTCCATCCATTGTTAACATTCATCGACGTAGGCCCTGCCGATGGCTGATAATTGGGCATCATCATTTAATTGGCATACCCTGGCTGTGTCATAAACCTTTGCTGCGTCGGCATGGGATCTGCCGAGGCGTTGGCATCTAGAAAATTGGTATTTGAGAAATCCCAGCAAAAGGTCTTGCAGTAGTAGTTGTAGAATACTGGGGATTCTGAGTCATCTGCGTGCCTAGGGGTGCTGATGCCATAGGAGCCTTGCCTGTCATGTCAGCCACTTGAGACGTTCCAGAACTTTTTGCCACAAATTCTGGGGGCATATCATATCCCCACCAATTGGGAGGAACAGATCTTGACATTGCCGATGCCAATAAATCTGTAGCAAGTTTGACGTGTCCCTCTGATGTTGATGGATTAGTCGTCATTGGTGTAGATTGCGCATTAGTCATCCCTAACGTGCTTGGAGGAGAAGTAACTTCCGTACCCGCAACTTCTGTAGTAGCCGATGGAGCCGTAACCAATGATGATCCTGGCTGATGATAGGCAGGGCCCAGATAAGATGGTGGTATCTGTCCTTCTTTGAAAGTTCTAGCCACAACATTGAAAATTGTATTGGACAACACACTAGATTGATTGATTAGAGCATGATTGATAGCACTATCAACCATCTCTTGTAGTTTACCAGGATTAGCTTCAAAAGTGTTTTGCCGAGGCATCGGCAATGCTTCCTTTTGGATCACCTCACCGCTCCTGTTGATACTGAAGGATTTTAAGCATAGTTGCTTGTAGTCCTCCATAGCTTTTGTCATAGCTTCCTTCTGTTCATCTCTGAGATTGGCTTCCGTCATGGGGATGACGTTCTCCAAGTCGAAATCGGTGTTCGACATGTTGATCTTGATGTTGAATCTCTGTCCCACTGGGAGTGCCAAAAGATGTGTTGGTGCAAAAGTAGATCTGCAAACACAAAGGGCTAATACCCGATTCAACGTTAAGGCGTGGCAGCCGATTTGACCTTACAATCGACAAAGGTGATAACTCGAATACTTTGGTCCCGACAACAGTGATGCGCTCGGATGTCACGGCCAAGATGTATTCACACGGAACTCGAGAACTCGCCGAGGTTGACTCGAAAAATTCTAAAGAACTCGTAGTAAAAGGAAAATATGCAGGTTGACGAAGTCATCGAAAAAGTAGATGTTGGAAGAGATGTAAAAACTTGTGTTTGATTGATTGTGTATGTTACATCGCTACGGGGTTTCATATTTATACCCTGCCCAAAAGGGTTACAATCAGACACGACTAGGACTCGAATTCCAAATTGAACGGAATCCATATACAAAACAAACTCTAATAACTATAGAAAACATTAAGTTATCTTCCACAACCGATCGGTACACAACCATGACTTGATCGACAATTCCTGCGTCTTTCTTTGTGACCATCGGCGAACCACCTCTCATAGCCATCGGCAACCGTCAACACCAATCATCGGCACAGATCCATCACCACTCCTGTACATGCCATATTCTGTCGTTTTCTCATCGGCACCAATCCTCATTGGCAACTCTTCTATCAACTAGTCACCACTTTCTTCCCTGCCGATCTACGCCTTATCAACTCCAGATACGCGTCCGTAGATACGTGTCCAAAAACAGTTTCAACAAATACAAGCAATGATTTTAGCACGAACGAGTTGATATCATATAACCATGTTTGTAGCAATACAAGTTTTTTTTTGACTGATGAAGTAGCAATACAAGTTCATCACACACAGTTTTAAAAATCTTGAGTTCTCATTTCAGCACACACAATTTAAAAAATTCATACAATCGCTAGCTTTCTCTTGGGAGTCATCTTCTTTGGTGGTGCTGTAGCGGTAGTCGTCTCCACAGGACTAGTGGTGTCATCATGAATTTGTGAAGATGTGCCCTCTGCCAATAACATCACAAGCTTGCTGCAAATAAATTTTATACAACAATTAGATGTATGGAAATAATTGGTGTATGGTAAGTGTGCCAATGTGTCTTACCTTCTTGTGACCCTTCCTCGACTATCTCGTAGTATTTCTTCTCTAGTCGGACTGTGTGGAGTGCAAGGTTCTGGAGGTGCTTTTGTAACATTCTTCCTAGGTTGGCTACGCTTCCTACATTTGATGTAATAAATTAATGTGATTAATATTGATATTTGAATGCAATAAAAATGCAACACTAGTGAAGTAGTACCTCTTTTTTGCAGTTCCATTGAGTGGGCACTTGACACTAGCTTGCCTATGGCCCTTTTCTCCACACCTTTTGCAAGTCATTGGTCCTCTGATCATCTTCTTACCCTTTGCATTTGTTGGAGCAGCATCATTCTCACATCCATCCTCACGTTCACCCTCATTTGTAAATTTACCTTCTTTGGAACCTTTCTTCTTGTGTCCACCTTCCATCAATCCCTTCATTCTTAGTTTCCTCATTCTTCCAATTGATACTTTTGCAAGAGGTGCACCAACTATAAATGGAAGGTCCACATGTGGCCACTGTGTTTTATCTGTCAATGGCTCAATCTCTCTTCCATAAGCAGCCCTAAATCTACTAACTGAGTAGTACTCATGCACAAACTGCTCTAGGTCAACTCCTCTTTGGTGTGTTACATATGCCAATACATGTTGACGTGGCTTACCAGTGTGTTGCCATTCAAGACAAGTACAAGTTCTCTAGTGTAGCTTGACAATATGCCTCACAGAAATGCCTCTATGATCCCACACCTCTGCACTCCAATTAGAACATGGAACAAGTTGCAAGTGCCCCAAACCTCTAGTGTTTGCCCTTAGCTGAACCATAATTGCCGGGAGTATCCTTCCTTCGGGCATCCTATACGCAATAATTCTCCTCTTGTTCCAGAGTACCACGATCCTTTATCTGATCTTATCAGCAAGGTCAGCAACAGGTAAGTCTTTGTGCTCTCTAATCCAATTATTAAATGACTCAGCAATATTACTAGTTATGTAATCACACTTAATTTCTGGATTGAAACCACACCTATACCATAGTAGCTTATGATTATCATGTAACCATTGCACTGCTTGTGATGATTCACTTACCATTTTAGCAATATTGTCAAAGAAAATATCCTCTCTGTAAGCCCTTGCTGCAGGATATATCAGGCCAAACCCTCTATATCTCTTATGGAAGTTTTTGCAAAGATGATAAAAACATTCCCTTTGTTCTGCATTTGGGAATACATTCTTACCAGGTAACCATTACAAAACAGAGTAATAAGAAAAAGACAAAGTGCAAAAAGTAATAAGAACACATGTAATGACCATCTCACCAGGTACATCATCGTTAGTAGGAATGGCAGCACCATCAATATCTTGCCCAAGGTCATAAACATTGTCTTGTTCATCCATTCCACGATCACAGCCTTGTCTAGGTATATTTGATGTGCCCTCATCAAATATACCTAAAAGCTCACACATCTGATTCTCACTTATTATTTCAATTCGACCTTCGTCATCATGTGTCTCTACGATTTGTAGTGTTGCCCAATCCATTGTTTCCATATTTGGACTGTGATTTTCTACAGACCTATACAGAAGCCGTCACCGCATGGTTAAGTATTGTCTCTACTACTTAAAAATAAATAAGAACAGGGATAGTGCATTCAATATTTACCTTTCAACTTGAACAACTGGAAGGTCATACTCTATTGCCGGAAGAGGTGCAGTGGGCAATAAAGATCTTGCCAGTGCAACACCATCGATGGGGGCCTCCACTGGTGCCCCTAGTGTGCCATCAGCCAGGCCATCAGCAGCCCCGACCACATCACCAGAAGCCCCGGCCATGTCTGCAACGACCGTGTCCAGGTCTGCAACGGACGAGACCTGGCCGGCCAGGGATCCCGCCGGGGACAGGGAACCAGAAGGGGCGGCGGCTGCGCGTTCAACGGCCGTGGTTGGCCCTCCAGCAGCCACGGCAGGACGTCCAGCGGCCATGGAGAAGGGATCTTCGGGCGGCGGCGCAGCCTCGGTCTTCCGTGTCGGCGGCAGGTCGACTCGCGTTGGAGACGAGAAGTCTCGTACGTGAGAATTAGGGCTGCCGCGGTCGGAGACGAAAAGTCTCGTACGTACGTGAAAGTCTCGTACGAGCGAATGAGGAAAGGGCAGAATAGGTATTACGAAAAAATATATTTATTAAGTTCACTAAATATGCTTTAAAATAAAAAAATCATATAATAGCCATGTATAAACGTTTCAGGTCATATTATAGCGAAGTCTATGCTTAGAGTCATACAATAGCAAAGCACAATGTTTCAAGTCATATAATACCAAATTTCTCAAAGCCTGGGCGATGCCATGCGTTGAAGCCTCGCCATTGATACAAACAACCTTAGCCACTGCTTTTGTTGGGCTGGAATTTGTTTGGGCCCAAATAAACATAAATAACGGGAGACCTTGTAAAACACGAGATGGGCCGGGCACTTGGGGTCAAGGCCCATCCGCACGGCCGACTCCGCGCCCATCAAATTAGTGACACACCATACGCACACGCACAGGCGACTCCCCGCCAAGCGTCAATCTGCACGCTTGCACGGCAACCAGCCCGCCGGGCATGACGCGGCCATTACTCATCCAGTCCAGCTAGCCCGCCGGCGTGACGCGCACGGCGCACGCGTACGTTTCTCCGATCCCTTCCGCTGGCTATATCTCTCCTCCTTTCCTTTTCCCCTTCCCTTCGTCATCAGTCATCACAAAGCCTGTCACAGACACAGAGAGATCGTCCATGTCCTAATTCCTCTTGGCGAGTGAGTGGCCGGCAATAATCTAGCTAGCATCGCCATGTCTCGCCCAAGGATCCTTGCCTCCGTGGAGGCCGGCGTGCGGCTGCTGCGTGTGGCGGCGGCGGCGGCGGCGGTCTTGCTGTGCCTGTCCGTGCATCTAGGGCGCGCGGCGCCGCTGGGCGCGGAGGTTGCAGAGTTCCCAGGGTTCGAAGGCAACCTCCCCTCCAAGCACTACGCCGGGTATGATCTGAAATCCATCTATGAAAAATCCGAGTGAGTGCCATGTCGATCTGACGCCGGGGGCCGTCGGACTGTAATATTTAGAGTGCCTTCAATTCCTAGGCACATTCCAGAGTGCTTTCAATTCCTGTTCTGCCTTCAATTCCTAAGCACTACGCCACGGTTCATACACATCACATCCTGTTCTGCCTTCCATTCCTAGGCATATTCCATAAATAGTTGCAAATCCTTTGAAACTTTTTGTATCGGTTTCAGTACCTTCATCAATTGCATATACACAAAGTCGTTTCGTCAGCATTGCAAACATTTTGACTGCTATATGTATCGCAATGTTGTACTACAGTTTTTACCAATAAGATGTTCGTTGTCCACCGTCCCCTCGCTTCCTTCCTGTGTGCAGGTATATAACAGTTGGCCATGAGCAACAAAAGAGACACCTATATTACTATCTTGCCATTTCTGAAAGGAATCCAAGCTTAGATCCTGTGGTCATCTGGATAAATGGTGGTCCAGCATGTTCAGGGTTTAGTGCATTTCTGCATTCAATTGGTAAGTACGTACTTTCCAGTGATGGTATTTCCTCAGTTGTATGTGGTATAGTTATTCTTCTTGTTATAGAAAAAGGTTATGCTCTTCTCTTTCTCAGTATGTACAACCGATCTTTTTTACAGGACCTTTTAAAATGGAGGGCTCCCAAGTTCACATTAATGACGGTCCACGAGTAACCCTAAACCCTTACTCATGGACAAAAGTACATATACATAATTTAGTATAGCATTGCCTTTCAGTTTTGACTGTTAATGTTATGAAACAAGGCCGACCAATCCAGTTGGTATCTCTTTTTTGTTTATTTAAATACTTATAGGGGGTTGCAACAGTCAGTTGTGTACATTTATATCTGCATTCCATAAGACCCGCTGCGGAAGTGGGGTCAATTAGTTTTGCCATTCCAAACATGCAACTGATGACACATTTGTTGTACAACCAATCACAGATGGCTAGCCTCATTTTGGTTGACTCGCCAGCAGGTGTGGGCTACTCTTATGCTGATACCGAAGATGACTACACAACAAATGATACAAGCAGAGTAGTGGACTTGTATGATTTTCTGTCAAAGGTTAGAATGGTTTATGATCAACAATATATTGTAACACAACCAAATTTCTCTTATTCTCATGACGTGGTTCTTGTTCCAGTGGTTTGCGGAATATTCTGAATTTCTATCTAATCCTTTCTACATAGCTGGATGCTCTTACAGTGGAGTGATAGTACCTGTACTTGCACAGGAAATTCTAAAGAGTAAGTTGCAACACAAATTTTTTTATCTATAAAACATACTGATGTTTTTTAACTAAAAAAATAAGTATTGTGATAATTCTAGACGCATCTCTCAATCCTGTATAGTTCTCTTCATATGACATATATAATGCAATATTTAGGAAATGAAGAGTCCGGTGGGATGAAGATAAACTTCAAGGTAATGTGCACACAACTATTTTAGTTCATTTATAGCATAATTACATATTTTTTTGCTTTACTTATGTGGAAACTTGTAAAATTCTCTATCTTACACTATACATGTAATGTAAGGTAAGCCAACATTTAAGTGGTCTCATCAAAACAACAAAGAGACATTCTTGTCCTACTGTTATTAGTACACTGGCACTTTGGTCTTGATCTGCTTGAACACCCTAACATCAAACCAAGGTTTATTAGTACACCAACGGCCAAACCATACCCTATCAGATGATCATCATACAGGAAAGCTCCAATATTTTCTTTCAATATTCGGGTCATAACAGATTCACAAGTAAAAATGTTAGAGAGACATTTCTAACCAAGAAAGGTAACGGGAAGCCTAATCATTGAGTTGATTTTGGTGGATAGCCTATAGATAATAGACATATCTGTAGATAGGTCACCGCAAGATAAAACTTAGCAACTTGATCTCATCAGGCCTTAAACTAAATTTTCATGATTGTCTGCAACGTGTTCAATATCTAGTACATCCTCCTCCACCCAAAGACAATTTAGGACATGAAGTATACTCCTCTGCTCGAAAAAAGAATACATTCTAGCATAGTACCGGGTCAAAACATCTTGAGTTTGACCTAGGTTATGTAGAAAAATATCAATATTTATTAGATCAAATAAGTTCTGTTACTTCATTTAAAATAAATATTTCAATTGTATATCTCTATTTGGTGTCATAAATATTATATATCTTTTAGATAGTCATACTAAGAAGAGAGCAAGAATTCATTGCATCCTTTTCCGGATAGAGCTAGTATATGACAGTCATGGATAGGTTAGAGACAAGATATTTTCTTCTTTACCATTTACGAATCCTTCAAAATATTTATAAATACATTTGGAGATAGTTCGGATGCTATAGTCTAAAGAGGGGGGGGGGATGAGGCCCTAAAAATGTAAAGCAACAAATGTTAATATATTGAAACTACTTCACCCCTAAGAACTAACCCTACCACAAATCCAAAAGACACCAAAATATTAATCCTTATTAGGGCCACGAAACTAAGCCATGTTCTTAGAAAGAACACACTAGTAGTTGGACCATAGGATTTCGCAAGAATGAAACCTAGTAAGTACATCACACTAAGACAAGACCAAGCCTTACATAAGATGCACACTATCTCTTGAGCACACATAGAGAGAAGCAATGAGAGTAATGCTCATGGAAAGAAAGAGTTGGGCAAGACACAACCCAACATTTCCCTTGGTGTTGAGTAGTTGCCACTACCCCCTAGTCAATGCTAGAGCACGCACTAAAGGTCCCTCTTAAGTCACAAAGGCTCAAGATTTACTAGGAGTACCCATTCTCCATTTTGGATTGAAGGGTCTCAAAACAAGCACACTTTTAGGAGTCTCCAAACAAGATCTCCATTGGCAAGGTCACCTACTTCTCCACCAGCCCATCTATGAGTTACCGAATTGCAAGAGTAGCAAGTAATCAATCTTGATGACTTGATCAAACTCCAAACAATAGCACATAAGAAGCACACTAAGTTGCACAATCTCAATGGATGATTTGTTGGGGCCACTAAGGTGCCACCAGATCACACCGTGCAATACAACAAGCATATGCAACTATATCTCTTCACTACACAATCTCACCGGATCGTCCTCATCCACTCAGTACCCTTCATCATATCATCTAACGGGCAACGACACTACCTAACACACAGTATAGCATAAAGTTACCATATGATCCAGTGGCTTTAATCCACTGATCTTGTGCACTATGATCTTCACTTCTGGCTCCTTTTAAGTCTGATACTGTCCGATTCAACTTTTTTTGAGATTTTATACTTCTATCTGTTCTAGGCACTCTTGATTAATTTTAGTTGGAGTAACTCTAATGTGTGCATCAAAATACTCTCAAATACAACTTTGAGAAAGCTACTAACATTGACCCCAGCTTAATAGTACGACTGTAGATAAACAAAATTCTGCTCACAACAGTAATAATGCACTTAGACACTCTCGTATCCTTAGCCTTCATGAATATCCTTGCACCATATGTCCAATCTAGTCACCAAGGGCTAGGAAAACCATGTGGTCTCAATATAATGTAACCAACTATTTCTCATTAATCCTCGAAAACAAAGTTAGCCACATATGCTTGTGTTCATCAATCATCAGAAATCAGAATACGAAACAGGGTCCTTAATATGACTAATAGTATAATCATACTATACAAAATTTTTATTGTGTTTGTGGTAAGTACACATTAATACGAAAAATGCACTGACCATTATAGGTCTAATCCTTGAGCTTTGTATTATTATTTTTGTATATAGAAGTGTGTTAAAAAGCTTATAAGTAATTGGTTGCCTAAAACGAAGGCTCCATGACTCCATGGACAACTCAATTTGTGGACATTATTTTATTTTCTCCATCCAAACACTAATTTTCCTAAGATCAACTTTGTATATGCCATTCTACTTGTTAGAATTAGCTTGCGCCTCCCCTATTGGGCTGGCTGTTGGCCTCCTCAGGCCCATGTACTCTTCTATATATATATGTGTAATCTCCATGTAATCAATCAATCTATCAAATACAGTTGGCCAGTTCGGCCTTCGTGGTATCAATCGCCTGATCGGGTCCTGTGCGACCCCTTCATGCGCTTCCGCTCCCGTCGTGTGTCGCGCCCTCCCCTCGGGCCGCGCCCGCCTCCTCGTGCGCCGCCTCCTCGCGCGCTGCGTCCTTCTTCGCTGCGCGCTACTTCCCACGCGCGCACGTCCCCCTCTCCTTGCGCCGCCGCCCTCCATGGCTTCTTCCCTCTCACCCGCCTCCTCTGGGGCGCCAGCCACTACCGATGCTGCTGCCTCCACGGCTCAGCGACGTGATGAAGCCCTCGCCGCGGCCAAGATCCTGGAAGAAGAAGCTGCCTCCGTCCATGCCAACAATGTCGAGCGCCGCCAGCAACTTCAGGAGGAAGTTGACCTCCTCAAGACCGCCGCTGCTCCCCAGGAGCGCGTTCGCGCCGCCGCTGCCGCTCTCGCTGAGGAGCGTGTGCAGGCTGACGCTCTGGAGCAGCAGGCAGCGGCCCTCCGCGAGCGTCTTCGCGCCGAGGCCCTCTGGGACGACGACAACCGCTCCGTCTACTCCAAAACTGAAGCCGTCGCCCATCTGCACCGTCAAGCTGCTGCTGTGCAGAACGTCCGCAACCTGGTGCCCATCGTCCTCAACATCCAGTCCACCAAATATTCCAAGTGGCGCGAATACCTCCTCCTCACCCTTGGCCGGTATGCCCTGAAGGATCATGTCCTCAGCGACCCCCCTCCGCTCGATGATTCGTCCTGGGAGCGCATGGATTATGTGGTCCTCTCGTGGCTGTTCAACAGCATCTCTCCGGACCTCCTGGACATCGTCCACGCTCATGGCGGCACCACTGCTCGGGCTGCCTGGCTCGGGATCGAGCAGCAGTTCCTGAACAACCGTGAGTCTCGGGCTCTGCTCCTTGACGCAGAATTCCGCAACCTCTCTCAAGGGGCACTCTCTGTCGACAAGTACTGCCGCAAGATGAAGAGCAAGGCTGACGCTCTGGCAGATCTTGGTGAACCTGTCAACGACCGCACCCTGGTGCTGAATGTCTTGTGGGGCCTCAACGAGCGCTTCCAATTCGTTGCTCAGCTCGTCACACGCCAGCGCCCATTCCCCTCATTCGGTGACGTCCATGCTGATCTTCGCTTGGCTGAGCTCAACATGGCCCCGCCCTCGGCGCCTCCTTCCGCTCTCATCGCCTCCTCAACCAGCAGGTCGCCCGACTCCTCGACAGCACCCGCTCGCACTCCCCCAGGCCATCTTTTTCCTGGGGGCACCTCCTCTGGTGGTGGTCGTGGCCGGCGCCGCCGCGGTGGGCGTGGCCACGGTGGTTCCCAGGGTGCCTAGGACGGCCAGAACAGTCTGCACGGCAGCTCCCAGTGGCCGTCCCTCTTCAACCCATGGACAGGCTCCATTCAAATGTGCCCTGGTGGCCCTCGCGCTCCTTCTCCACGTCCCAGCGTTCCGCAGCACCACCAGCAGGCCCACATGGCTGGTCTGCACAATCAGCAGGCGCTCATGGCTGGCCATCATCCCCCTCCCATGGCGCCACTTCCTCTGCAACATGCTGCTCCACCCCCAGCTGGCCCTGGTATGCAGCAGCCCCTTGTTTGGAGCCCCTGGGATCCGCAGTCCCTCGCCAACTCATTCAGCACGGTGACTCTCACCCCCCGGGAAACTCCGATTGGGTTGTTGACTCTGGATCCACCTCCCACGTCGCATCCAGTCCTGGTATGGTCACTCCCTCATCCTCTTCTGTTTTTCCCACCTCCATTGTTGTTGGCAACGGTGCCACTCTTCCTGTAGTTGGCACTGGTTACTCGACCATCCCGGGTCCCTTTCGCCTCAACAACGTTCTCATTGCTCCTGCTATTATTAAAAACCTTCTTTCTGTTCGACAATTTACTTCTGACAATCATGTTTCCATTGAATTTGACCCTGCTGGCATCTCTGTGAAGGACCTTCGCTCCAGGGCCACCCTCCTTCGATGTAACAGCTCGGGACCCCTCTACACCCTGCAGCTTCCATCGACCCCTACTAGACCCTGCGCTCTCATCACCACTCCTTCCTCGATGGACTGGCACCGTCGTCTCGGCCATCCTGGCAAGGACGCCCTACAGAGCCTCGCCCGGACCTCTTCCATCATCTGCAGCACCCCTGGCGATGCCCCTTTGTGTCATGCATGTCAACTCGGTCGACATGTTCGTTTACCCTTTTCTTCTTCTTTGTCTAGGGCTTCCAAACCTTTTGATTTAGTTCATTGCGATCTGTAGACCTCCCCTGTTCCTAGTGTATCCGGATTTAAATATTATCTAGTAATTCTTGATGATTACTCTCACTTTCTATGGTCTTTTCCTCTTCGTCTCAAATCTGAGACTTTTTCATGTCTCTCCAATTTTTCACCTACGTTCTCACTCAATTTGGTTGCACTATTAAGGCAGTTCAATGTGATAATGGTCGTGAGTTCGATAACTCCACCTCCCGCGCTTTCTTCCTTGCAAAGGGTGTCGTCATGCGCATGTCTTGCCCATACACCTTGCAGCAAAATGGCAAGGCTGAACGCATTCTCCGCACCACCAACAATATCATTCGCACTCTCCTCTTCCAAGCGTCTATGCCTCCCCCTTATTGGGCTCACGCCCTCACCACTGCTACCCTCCTCCTCAATCGTCTCCCCACCAAGACCCTCAACATGTCCACTCCTCATTTTGCTCTCTATGGTACTCTTCCCTCCTACCATGAGCTTCGGATCTTTGGCTGCACGTGCTATCCCAACCTTTCTGCCACCACACCACACAAACTCGCCCCTCGGTCCACTCTGTGCGTCTTTCTTGGCTACTCCACCGATCACAAAGGATATAGGTGCCTTGATCTAGCCACTAATCGTGTCATCATCTCTCGTCACGTTGTGTTTGACGAATCCTCCTTTCCCTTCTCCAACCAACGACCCTCACCTATTCTTACTGACCTTGATTTTCTAACTAATGGTGCGCCTCTCCAAGCTCATTCTACTCCTGCAGGTGTAATACCCGATTTTAAGGACAAAACCAGATATGCACCATATGTGAGTCTTAGAAGGCAAATCTCACACATAGCTACAAATAAAAGGTAATATCAAAAGACAATGCATAAATATATAATGTACATAATATAAAAGAGATAACCTTTGACAACAAACATCGGATAGATAATCTCCAACTTCGGGTATTAACTCCACTCTACAGGATCCAACTGACTGGTTGATCACAAGCCTAAACTTCTCCTGAGGTTTAGGAAAAATAGCAATAGTGAGTCCATGTCGAACTCCACAAGTATAGCAACTAGATTGTATAGCTCCCACAAATCTCATGATCAATGTGACATAAATTATGTAAAGCATTAAACAATAAACAATGAGCATATTTAACACACAAGAATCATCACCCTTAATGTAGATGTCCCCAAGGCCGCTCCTGACCGTGAGC